>Ga0207696_1000402_pt1 | contig 40368 bp, 57 predicted proteins | sample KBSS54metaG_FD_184403 | JGI IMG/M metagenome (GOLD analysis project Ga0207696, IMG submission 184403) | Switchgrass rhizosphere microbial communities from Kellogg Biological Station, Michigan, USA - KBS S5-4 metaG (SPAdes) (version 2) | ecosystem: Host-associated > Plants > Roots > Rhizosphere >... | reverse complement strand
TTGATTATTAAGAGTTTTAATTGACTGGGCGGGTTTAAGTACAGGGCAGGCCTGGTGTCCCCTGCAGGAATCGAACCTGCAACTAGCCCTTAGGAGGGGCTCGTTATATCCATTTAACTAAGAGGACGTTGTTCGCGGAGGTTTTGAAGTTGTTCCGACGGTTCGCATCCTATCGTAAAACCTCTGATTTTTACAAGCTTTGCATTCTATTTTGTTTCGCTTGGTTGCCTTCACTTCACCTTCAACATCGCTTCGTTCACTTGCCAATGAGTACACATTGAGTACAGAATGCCGTTAGGTATTGTGTACAGGACATCATTGTGGCGCTGAGTGACACCAAACTAAGAAGCATTAATGGCAAAGCTTACAACGGACCAGCGGAGCTAACCGATGGCGACGGCTTGAGCGTTCGCATCACTCCATCTGGCACGATTACATTTCAGCACCGCTACCGCTGGAATGGAAAGCCTGTTCGTCTCACTGTCGGTCGCTACCCTTCAACTTCCCTGAAAGATGCCCGCATTGCCGTAGGCGAGATGCGTGGATTGTACACGAAGGGGGTTAACCCAAAAACCTATTTTGCGGGTAGCACTGGTGAGCTGACTCTGAAAGAGTGCCTCGATAACTGGTGGGAAAAGTATGTTAAAGACCTCAAGCACAATACACAGGTGCTGTACAAATCGGTTGTTTACAACACCATGTACAACGAGTTTGAAGATGTGCCTGTTGCCAACATCCCTGTATCAGCCTGGGTGCAGTTCTTTGATAAACAGGAAAAGCTGAATAAGAAGAAAGCCCGCGTTCTGTTGCTCCAACTCCGATCAGTCATTCACTGGTGCATCAGCCGGCAGCTGATACCTTCATGTGAGATCACTAAACTGAGTGTCAAAAATATTGGCAAGAAGCCGGACGTTGGTGATCGCGTTCTGACCTACAGTGAACTCGCAAAAGTATGGCTGGCGCTAGAGAACAGCAAGGTCTTCACATCCAACAGGTTACTGCATCAGATGCTATTGCTTTGGGGGGCTCGCTTGTCAGAGCTTCGGCTGGCAAACGCTGCAGAGTTTAATACCACCGATTGGATATGGACCACACCATCTGAACATTCAAAGATGGGGAACATCATCCGGCGTCCGATCTTTGAACAAATGAAGCCTATGGTTGAGCGCCTTCTCAGTAGTGGGAATAAGATTCTGTTTCCAGGACAGGAGCTGGATAAAGCTATCGACCGCTCCTCATCGAATCTGTACATGCGGAAACTGAGAGAGAGTATTGATATCCCAGAATGGCGCACCCACGACTTCCGCCGTTCTTTGGTGACTAACTTATCAAGCGAGGGGATCATGCCCCATGTCACTGAGAAGATGCTGGGGCATGAACTTGGTGGTGTCATGGCTGTGTACAACAAACACGACTGGCTGGAAGATCAAAGAAAGGCGTATGAGTTGTACGCAGATAAAATATTCTGGCACGTCAAACAGCTCGGTTAATCCCTCCATCAAAAATCCATTTCTCAACCGCTCTGCGGCTATACCGCGCCGGATGTGTTAACACTGGCGCAGGAAAGCCATGCTGCTTACGCAGCCGCCAGAGCGCCGTTCTCGCCTTGCCAATTTCGTCCATAACTTCTTTTTCACTCATAAAGTCGTGGTGCATATTCTTCTCCACACATTCCCGCTGCATCAGGTTTGTTTAGCCGTGACAGGTCACGGCGTATTGGTATTCAATTTCAGTTCGTGCCAGCCGCTGGTGGCCCAGCACGCTGCTTCACCCTGGCAAGGGCATGACTGCACCGGCAGCTGCTCTTTGCATTTCCCGCACTGCTGGTGGGCCAGCGCCTCAAGTTGCTGCGCCAGTTCAGCGGCATCTTTGCGGATGAGCAATGCTATGTACTCGTTCAGCTCATACGGTTCACGACCGGGGCGGCGTGCGGCGCAGTTCTGCGCCAGCACCTCCAGTTCCTGACTATCCAGCGTCAGCTCCAGCTTTTTACTACCGGCAGCGGCCTGGCGGGCACGCTGCGCGGCTTTGCGTTCGGCGGGGGATTTAGGCATCAGCTGTCTCCCGATAAACCTCAAACCAAAACACCACTGGTTTATCTACCACCTCAACCAAGCCGAAACGTTCCGCTGTGCGGAAATTGACGCTGTACAATCTTGCCCGCTCTGCCTGCGCTGCTATTTGCTCTCTAAAACACTCCAGGGTAAAAGTAGCCTTGAAGAGATTGCAAGGTGCGCATGCTGGGAATAGGTTTCCGATAACGTCATTTTCGGGACGCCAGTGTTCTCCTGTTGCTACTGTCCGGCGTGTTCCATCCTGGCGGCGAGGGCCAAACTCCCATTTTCGCAATGCAGCCTCGACATGATCCGCATGCCACCCCTTATCAGGAAGATCACAGCCGCAGTACGCGCATTTGCCGCCGAATTTAACGCGCAACTCAGCGCGCTGTTTTTTAGTAAGCGCCATCACTCCACCTCCGGCGCTGCTGCAAGCATGGCGCGATAACCGGCCTGAATCCCACCAATACAGACACCCTCAAAATTGGCGTCTACCATTTCCTGTGTAATCTCAACCGGCACCAGTTTCCATCCTGGCGGCGGCAGGTTGGGTGAGGCGGCTGAGTCTTCACGGTAGCGACGCAGTTCCAGCAGCAAACAGAGTAATTCGGCATTGTCAGCTCTATCGTCCTCCAGGACCTCGATCCACTCAGCCAGTCCGCCATCAGGTTTTCGTTGGTCGGTCATTTCGCCTCCTCAATGTTGCGAAGGATAGCGTCGATTTCGTGGGGCTCCTGTGAAGATAGGGGTGCGTACTCGCCATTTTTTCGCACGCATTTAATAACGAACTTTGCAAAGGATATAACCCGCATCAGGTCATTATCCGGCACCAGGTCAGCAGCGGGCGCGGGTGCGTCGTAGACCATGCGCCAGCGGTAGCCGTGTAGGACGTTAGTTTCTGCCTCTTCCCTGTTTGCTACATCAATCCAGACTGATTCCCGGCCATAGGATTGTTTTTTCTGAATCTGATAGCGCGGCTGCTGCTTCGTCAGCTCTGCCAGCTTCGCCTCTGCTGCTTCTGCGCGCTGCTTCCAGTGGTACATGTCATCGCGCATTGCCTGAGCTGCTGCCATATTCGTGTCTGCATTGCGCTCCATAGAGCGCAATGCATCCGCAATATCAGAGTGCCCCAAGAGCGTGCTGAATGCCGCCAGAATGCCTTCCTCTGGCACGCTATCTTCGTGGCGCTGATAATCATCAATCGCCGCACAGACCGCATTTAGCGTCAAGCCGTGTGGGTACTTTTTCATGATGGCTCTCCTGCGCGGTTGGAGCGGCAAATCAAAGCCCAAAAATTCATATCGCAAATTAGTGCTACGCGCATTTCCGCCGTGAAGCGACAACCGAGCTTATTTGACTTGCCTACTGACCGCCGACGCTTGCGCCTTACCTTGCGCGCATGGGCTGCATTTACCTCTTCCTGGCGTTGTCTGGTGGCATAAACACCTTTCGCGGGTATTTTCCGGACCTGTTTTTGATAAGCGCTTAACAGGTCATGCACGTCTGATGATTTAGCCATCACGCACCATCCTTACCGGCGCGGAGTTGGTTGGCGTAATCTTCAACACGCTCTTTAATTTCATCATGAACAATACCTGCCGCCCCTGATGCATCCCGGTATGCGCCAATATCCCTCAACACATGACCCACCTCGTTTAGTGAATCGTTCCACAGATTCTGGACCGCATCAGCCCGCACAGAGTTGAGGTAGGCGTCGGTGGCTGGGGTAGCGAGATTCGGCAGGAGCGCATAATCACAGATGGATGAGATATGGCTACCGAGGTAACTATCCTCTTCCGTGCGGGGCCGCTCATCTATCATCGTTGCACGCTGCAAAATCACACCCCATACAGTACAGTCAGTTTCTTCTGACCATCCGTCGCATGCATCACCACGGTAGTAGTCGATGTCGCTGTCTGCTGCTGCAATAGCCTTTTCAGCAGAGTCATGCTCTTCAAAGCCGCTGTCAGTGCCATAACTGAAGAAACCAATGCCACTTTTTAACATGGCATTCTCAGCCGCCAGCGCGTCACTCTGTGCTTTAAGGTCTGCCAGCTGCTTTCTTAGTCCATAGCCGCATTCATGCGAACCACTTTTCCCTGTGCGCCATGAGAAACCACAGTCGCAGTTATGAATTTCTCCAACTTGAGTTACGTTCATCTCGATCCCCTTAACCCATGCATTCCAGATACAGCCCGCTGGCAATCAGACGAGCACGGCGTGCAGCTGCTTCACGATGGCGCTTAATAGCCTCTTCAGAACGGTCGTTGCTGTAGTTGATAACCATTGGCTTACATGGCGGGGGAGCAACACGGCGCGGATTTCTGACCAGGGTGTAAGTGCGGTCAATTGATCCGCCACCGAGACAGACCTGATTGGATGCCTCAACCTGAAGGGTTTCACCACCGCGGCGCATGATGTGAAGAACCAAACGGTTGAACTCACTTAGGGTCATACCGAGACGTTCCGCCAGATCACGGCCCGTTGCCGGGCCTTTTGATAACTGCCAGGCCAGCTTTTCACTGAAACCAGCATTTGGGCCATTGCTGCGGCGAAATTGGGCGACCTTTTTCATGACACCACCTTCAGCGTTGCCGTGCGCGTGCGCAGCAAATCCATTTCCATTTGGGAAAGGATGTTGATCGCTTGTATGGTGCCTGGCAGCTGTTGATTACCCATAGTTGCTACAGCCCGACGTGCCTCACCGAGGGCTTCACCGCGCAGTGTTCGAATCCACTGATCGCAGGCTGGCGTAGCAAGTGCTGCATTCAGGTCATCAATCAGCGTCAGGTCTGCGCCTGCAGCTTGTAGTGCTGAAATGGTGTCAGGTAGCACGCTATTGATGCGCAGAACCTCTGAAGCCATCAGGCTGGCGCGGACGGTGGCAACATCAAGACGCGTAGCCAAATCACTCACCATCTTTGCCATTTCCAGCAGAGAGGTTTCTTTACCGATGCTCTTGGCGAACTGGTGGCCGGCAGCGACGACTTCTTTATTCGATTTAGAAGAAAGCATGTTGCTGGCCCTCAGTGGATGGTGATGTTGATGGTTTTATTAAGCCGCTCAGCTTCGCGCTGCGCCTTAATGGGATTACTGATTACCGAGCCATCAGGCATAATCCAGCCGTTCAGGATATGGCTGTAGGGCAGGGTGATGATGCCTACTGTGATATGATCATCAGGCTTTTGCATCGCTGTACTCCCTGCGTGCTTTATCAAACTCGCTACCAACGATCTCTACCGCACCAAATCCATCTTTGGGAGTCGCACTTGTCTGAATGTAAATGGCATCACCATGGCGGAATAAGGTGAGTCCACACAGAATCAGCATTCCCCAATCCAGACCTATAGCTTTATAAAGTTCGTCGTTGTCGACTTTGGTTTTCGGATAATGATCGCTCCACAGCTTCTTAACTGCTGCATGCTCTTCCTTCAGACCTTTGGGAGGTCTGGCTTTAGGCCAGGACGCATAACCAGTGTTACCTGTTGGCACTGTCCATAGCTCTTTAGCGAGGTAAGGTGCCGCATCAAAATTCACGCCGTAGAAGGTTGAGCGAGTTATATCGCTTTTGAAAACGGGCTTGCCGCCCAGCCGTGAAGTCAGCTCCGCCGCTTCTTTGCGCATCTGCGCTTCATCAGCACGCGTCTTATCCCATGCTGCTAACGCCTCAGCGTTCGTAAACTTCCAGTAGCCCATAACAGTCTCCACACACGATTTTTGGTTGCATGAATCCCTTGCCAGTGATGGCAATAAAAAACTTTTGGGATTCGTTTAAGTTGGCTGGTGGGTTACTGCAATAACCCACAGCCCGATTACTCCACACACTTGAAAGGTTGCTGCGGTGCCGGGTGCCTCCCGGTGCTCTGGTCAGACTGACAAACACCAGAGCGGAAACTCTTAGACTGTGTGCAATCTTTGTCAGTCTTCCGCGCGCGCTGGCCGCATTCACCACAACGGAAAAAGAGCGGTCCGCCTCCACCATACTTTGCCTGCCACCATCGGGATTGGTTACTTCAGCAGTCGGAGAATTCAGTTTTTCACGCCCACGCTCTTTCCGTTGTGTGCCGTCTCTCCGGCTGTCACCCTTAACGCTTCAACCAGTTGCAGGCCTTAGCCACTTACCAGATGGACGTCACTCGAACTTAGTGTTGCGGGTTACACCTGTACTACACGTCGAGTCCGCGCCATGCAGTTAGCCTCTCATGCATGGAAAGCTGCGTTAATGGCAGTAGGATGCCAGCCAGGCAGCTAAGACAAATTTGGTTGTGACACCGGGTCGCTAATCCGCTTACTTCCCGCCGCTCAGTTTTTGTTTTGGCCACCATTAACTGTGGCTCAGCCGATTTCCGGGTCTTTGCGTCGGCCGGCGCTGCAGTACGCTGGTACACATCACAACGAAAAGGACACTTACGCCACGTCTCTAAAGCGTTCGAAAACACCCGCTTTGCAAATGCCCTTATCGTTGTGAAAAAGGGCGGTTAAACAAACCTTCATGAGTAACCGCCAACACAGCAATTCCGTACTCTTAAAACGCTGGTCCGCGAACCACGTTTTCAACATCACACTGCACACTCACCACACCGGCATCACCACAACAGACAACATCAGCATCTGGGAAGAGCCTCAAAAAGGTAATCAGGTCCCTGACCGTTGTGTTCGACATGTTCTTAATCATCTTCACAGTACTGCCCTCACACCACTGCAACTGCTTTAGCGAATCATCCCGAACTTCTTACGCCTCGGGCGGCTACTTCGTGGGCGTCCTGCCTGTTCGCTACTGATGTAACTGAATGTACCTTTAGTTACTCTTGGTGTCAACACTGAGTGTACCTTTAGTTACCTTTAGAGGCATAAAAAAGCCGCTGCTAAGCGGCTGGGTAACTATAGGTTCTGAGTAACCTGAACAACCTTCCCGATTATTCGACAATTTCCGTCGATTGGGATTGGTTTAAACACTGGATTTAAAGGCATCAGATACGCGTGAGGGCTATCCCATACAAGTTTCTTCACAGTGGCCTCAGATGATCCGTCAAGTATGGCAACAACAATCTTGCCATACAAATCATCGAGCTGCCCGTAATTTGGCTCAACGATAACCACGGACCCTTCAGGTATGGATGGTAATCCTGACGGGTTAGTCATTGACTCACCGCGAACGATTAAACCAAATACTTCGTCAGAAACATCACTTGTTGTAAGAGTCCAATTTAACACGTCGCTCAACCTTGAACTTGCATAACTATCCGTCCACATTCCCGCCTGGACAGCCGATATAATGGGTACTGATGTCGGTTTCTTTAAGTGAGGGACCGTTTTTGTATCATCTTCCAAAGATGCCCCTTTGGAATATAAGAGCCATTCTGGCGTGGTCTTAAGCAACTTTGCCAGTTGGTGCAAATTCTCCCCATCAGGCTTAGTTGTTCCGTTCTCCCACTTAGTGACTGATACGCGGCTGACACCGAGTGCTTTTGCTAACGCATCCTGGGTCATGTTCAGGTCAAGTCTCTTTAGTCGTATGCGATCTTTCATTTCTGTTTTCATGTAACCAATGTTACCTAAAAGCATTGTAACTTTTATTTGCCTTTGAATGTACCTTTAGTTACATTGAGTCCATTATTTGAAGGAGGAAAAAATGCTTAAAAAAGTCGTCGTTGCGCACTTTGGCGGAATCTCAAAAACAGCTTCAGCGCTCAGCATCTCACACCCAGCTGTATGCAGGTGGGGTGAAGTAATCCCTGAGAAGCAGGCGTTTGTAATTGAGAGAATCACCAAGGGTCACCTCAAGTATGACCCGCAGCTTTATGCGAAGAATACAGCTTAACTGGCACTTAAATAACCACAGTAAAGAGGGCTTAACCGTGGATCAGAAGCACTGGCAAGTAGAAAAGCAACCAGCCTGGCTGGTGGCAGCAATTAAAAAGACTATTTCAAGTCTTCCGGGTGGGTATGCAGAAGCAGCTGAATGGCTTGGCGTGACTGAAGATGCACTGTTCAACCGCCTGCGTACTAATGGCGATCAGATTTTCCCAATGGGTTGGGCGATGGTCCTGCAACAGGCAAGCGACACCAAGCACATCGCTAACGCGGTGTCCCGTCAGTCAAACAGCGTCAACGTTCCACTTGTGGGCATTGAGGATGTTGATAACGCAGATATCAATCAGCGACTGATGGAGTCAGTTGAGTGGATCGGCAAGCACTCTGCCTACATTCGAAAAGCAACTGCTGACGGGGTAATTGATGCTGCGGAGCGTGAGCAGATTGAAGAGAACAGCTATCAGGTCATGGCTAAGTGGCAGGAGCATCTGACGCTGCTGTATCGCGTGTTTTGCCCACCAGAAAAGGTGAACGCCGCAGGATTGCAGCCCGCGGCGTTCGATGCGACTAAATCAACGTGTGTGGAGAACTAATCGCGTGATCAATTTAACCAGATTATCAGGGTTACCGCAATTCCGTTGCCTCCCTTCAGCTGGTGGCCGCTTTAGCAGTGAGCCGCTGCGGTATGTGCTTAATGTACCAGGCGGCGCAGAGGAAGTTAACCACAGCTTTGTTGACTGGGCTGTGGGCGATGCTAACCAGCGAATGAAGGCGACCAAATGCGAGAACTTGACCGCATCTTCCGAGATAAGCGCGGTATCCCTGTGCGGGTCATTCGCTGGGAGCCAGAGAGCGACCGGGTTATCTACCTGCGTGAAAACTATGAACATGGCGAGTGCTTCAGTTCTCTCGAAAGGTTTAAGCAGTACTTCAGGGAGGTCATAGTAACTCATGAGCCTACTTCTAAAAGTTAAGCCATTGGTTATCAGCCCGATGCTTGCTATGCGCATTGGTATCAACGAGGCGATTGTGCTGCAGCAGATTTGTTACTGGCTGGAAGACACCACAGCTGGCATCGAATATGACGGCAAACGCTGGGTTTATAACAGCATAAATGCCTGGAATGAGCAGTTCCCATGGTGGACCGCGAAGACGATACAAAGAACGGTCTCTTCATTGAAAAAGATGGGTCTGATTTATGTTGAGCAGCTTAAAAAAAGGCAGCATGACCAGACTAATTATTACGCAATTAACTACGCGAGCCCTTTGCTGACCGATACGGACAATTTGTCCCTATCGAGAGAGACAATTTGTCCCAATCGAAAAGGACAATCTGTCCCGATGGATAAGGTCAACTTGTCCCAATCCATCGGGTCAAATTGTCCCAATGTTACAGAGAATACAACAGAGATTACTACAGAGATTACAACAACCCCTTCTTGTCAGGTTGCTGCGCAACCAGACGATGAGTGGTCCCTGGTTAATCGTTCTCGGGAAGTCTTACGCCACTTGAACAAAGTTACTGGCGCTAAGCACACAGAGGCGCAGTCGTCGATGGGTTACATCAAATCCCGGCTGAAAGATGCATTCACGGTCGAAGAGCTTTGCCTGGTGGTGGATTACAAACACGCCCACTGGGAAGGCACTGAAGAATACCAGTACATGCGGCCCAAAACTCTGTTCATCCCCGGCAACCTGCCTGGCTATCTCCAGTCAGCGACCAAGTGGGATAAGGCCGGTCGCCCGCCACGCTCTGAGTGGAATGCCCTGAAGCGCAACATGCAGCGGGATATCACTGTCATTCCACAGCCTGACAGCTCAGTGCCTCAAGGCTTTCGCGGTTAACGGGAGAAAATCATGATCAACCACGAATCAAAAATTCTTGAACTGATTACCCGCAATGGCCCGCTGAAGGTGCGCGATCTCTGCAAGCTCACTGGCCTGCATGAAACTTCAGTGAAGCGCTTTATCAAACCGTTGTTCACCAGAGGGACTCTCAAGCGTGCCAGCGACTGGAGTTATTCGATCAACACCGCTCCGATGCCAGAAGAGAGCGAAAAGCATCGCCAGCTGGCGAAGCAGGCTACCGAACTGGAGGCGAAAGGGTTCTGGTTGCGTGCCGCGCAGGTCTGGCGTGAAGCGATGCTGGTGGCAAAGTTCGATGCATCCCGCAATGAAGCCAAAGAGAACTGCGACCGCTGTGCCGCAAGAGGCTCACTTAACTGTGGCAGCTATGGCGGGCTTGATACAGGCCGTATTGGCGAAAGCTTCCTGAGTGAGGATCGCCAATGAAAGCGCACCTGAAGAGCCACCACCAACGCAATGAGATTTTCTACCAGGCCATCCGCACCGCAGCGGTGATGATTGCCGCCCTGATTTTTGTCCTGACATGGGAGCTGACCACAGCATGAGCACATTAGCGCGCATTTACGACGACAAAAAAAATAGCGATACCGACATCACTACCCGTAAAACCTACCTGCTGGGCGTTGATGAGCTGTATGTCGAAACTAATTACAACATCCGTGATATCGATCAGACTCATGTCGAGGAGTTCCGCGACGCCTTTATCGCTGGAGAACATGTGCCTCCGCTGGCTGTTAAGGTCACCGAAAAGGGCATTAAGATCATCGATGGCCATCACCGCTATTACGGTGCGAAACTGGCTCAGGAAGCGGGCTATACGCTGCGCCTGGAGTGTAAGGACTTCGTGGGCAGTGAAGCAGACAGTGTGGCATTCATGGTCACCAGCAGCCAGGGACGTGCCCTGTTACCGCTGGAACGTGCAGCCGCCTATCAGCGTCTCGTTAACCAGGGTTTAGAGCCAGCTGAGATTGCCGCTAAGGTGAAACGTTCGATCACCGACGTTGAGCAGCACCTGCAGCTGCTGACCGTTGGCGAACCTCTGATTGAAATGGTGAAGTCCGGTGAAGTGGCCGCAACCACAGCAGTAGCCCTGCAGCGTGAGCATGGTGTGAAAGCATCATCAGTAGCACAGGAGCAGATGCAGAAGGCGAAAGCGGCAGGGAAGAAGAAGCTGACAAAGACCGATGCGATGCCGCAGCTCAGTGCTGCTCAGGCACGCAAGCTTGCAGAACTGATTGCTAAACATTCTCAGACAGAACAGAGCGATGAGGGCGCCCGCATTATGCTGACGTTTGAAACTGACCTGCAGGCGGCTGAGCTGATGGATATCATCCTGATCGCCAAAGAGCATTACGGCGTGACTCAATCAGCAGGCGAACAACCGGCCCCGGTTAAGGCAGAGAACGGCGATGGTGATGACCTGCCGCTTCTAAAACACGAAATCCTTGAGCAAAGCGGTGTTGAAGCGTGGGCATGCGTTATTGCCGCGTTCAAAATGAAAGCTGAGTACACCTACAGCGAATCAAGGTATGCGCATACCTGGGCGGCGGACTCCGTTGAGAACCCTACCTGTGTGACCGTTCCGGCAGAGACCATTGCTAAAGCGGTGCGCCTCATCAAAGAGCATCATGACGATCTCGAACTGAAGCTGTGGGTATCAGAGCAGTACGATGATCAAGAGCTGGCAATCGAGCAGTTGCAGCGTTTCTCAGCGGTGCTGATTGACGTTCGCCAGGACAGGCCATGCACGGTTCAGGAGTTTATCGCGCTGGTGGAGCAGACAAGTCGGAATTGCTGGTATAATATCCGAATGCTGCGGCAAGAATTTGCGAAAATTCAGATGCGTGCTGAATAACATACATTCTTATTTTCAAATATCTTAGATGGTTCAGGTAATGGTAAAAGGATAAGTGTAATTATAAACTTATCCTTGTTATCTGATTCCGAATGGGTTTTTTTATTGGATTTAAAATTTCCCATCAATCATATTTTGAACCCTTTTCTCAAATGCTTCTGCTTCAAGATGTTTACTAATGTGAATATCGGGGCCTAGCGGAGGATGGTTCTCGCTGGAATTTGATAGGAATTTAGTGTATGAGTTGCGCATCAAGCTTTCTATTTCCCATAATTCAATTTTATTTATAGGTATATCGGCATGATCTTGTATTTTTTTTGCTGTGTCTGCTAGGGAAAATTTCAGATAGGGATTCAATCCTATAAAATTACCAGCCAACATATCATTAACATTTTCAATGTTTGAAATCTTAGCGATTTTTTCAATAGCTCCATCGATTTCCCAGTCAGATACAAATAGTATGAGCGCTGAAAAAGCAAGGAGTTTCTCTTCATTATGGGCTCGCTGTCTTACAGAGTCTGATTTGAACTCTTCAAGATTAGAGATTATGAAATTTGTCAATTGCAGTGTTTTCTTGTATTCATTTTCCAGGAGAGCAGGATCAATTATAATTTTTGGCCTAGGGCTATTTATAAACTTTTCAAGTTCATTGATTCTCGCTGGCCATAGTTCAAGGTCGTGAAGAGCTTTTAAAGTAGGATGATGAATTCTGACAGCTTCTCTAAGAATCGCTTCTCTCCAAGAAAAGCCAGTAATGGTGGCTTGTACTGGTTTGAATGGTATTATTTCATTTCTAAGGTTTAAATTATAGTAACCATTCAGGCTAATTATAAAACTCAGCCAGCTAATTTCCTCCTCAGATATTGTTACGGAGAATGTTGAGTTAACTCTTTTTTCAAAAAACCATTGACGCATAAGCCTCATGGATTCCTGAGAAATGATTCCAGCCTGCAAAGCTGCACAAACCATTTTTCTGATGACCCTGGTTATCTTAGTTCTATCTGTAGTGAATGGGATTAGATAACCGCTAATTTCAGTGGACAGTCTGTCGCCATAAAAATCGCATGAAGGATGATGAGCACTTTCCTCACCAGCTTTAGTGAATCTAAAATGAGCTTTTTTATGATGAGTGCCTGTTTTTGAAGCTCTTACATATGTGCCGCCGCTAGCTTCACAGATAGGGCATATGATATCGCCATGTGCGAATTCATGTATTCTTGAGTCATCTATATCTAAAAGTTCGATATATTGCTCTGCATCTACTTCTTTCTTTAGTTCAAGGGAGTAGGCAGTATCTGTCATAGGTTGTAACTCCAATGTGGCTAGGGTTGTTGCGTTACGTTATCAGTTTTTGTCGCTTAACTTTGGCCCAATTGAATTTTTGAGCAAGTTTTTTTATCAATTGATATTTACTTTGCCATTGTCCCATAAGCAAGGACTAATTATCTAATATTAAATGTAAATTTGCTGGTTACATATCCAGTAAAAACCATTATATTGGAAATGTCAGGATAGAATTGCAGTCTGTGCTGATAAAGGTTGGTCCCGTTCATTTGCAGATGATGGGGCGGGACCATTATAAAGCAGTGTGTGGAGAAGAAAGCATGAATCAGTTTTTAGTGATTGATGGGGTTTCCGTTCGCCAGGACAACTCCGGCCGTTATTGCCTAAACGATCTTCATCGTGCAGCAGGCGGCGAACGCCGACATGAGCCTTCCTTGTGGCGTAACCTTCAACAGACCAATGAACTCGTTCAGATTTTGAGCGATACAGGAATTCCTGTATCGGTAATTAAGGGCGGAGTGAATCAGGGGACGTTCGTATGCAAAGAGCTAGTCTACTCATATGCGATGTGGATCAGCGCCGAATTCAGTTTAAAAGTAATCCGCACGTACGATTCTCTGGCATCAAAGCCCACCGTAGTTTCAATGCCAGAAGAAGTGCAGGCCAGCATCATCCTGCTTGAATCAGCCTCCCGAATGCTGAACTTTTCAAATTCCTCAAAGCTTGGCGCATATCAGAAGATTCAACAGCATTACGGTATCCCCAACATGATGCCTGCGTATGCTATTGATGCACCTAATGACGCACAAGACGGGTCAAGCCGTCCCACGCTCTCACTGAGTGCACTTCTTAAGGCCAACAGTATTCGAATGAATGCGAGCCAGGCCTATCGTCAGCTTGAGAAGCTGGGGATCGTTGAGCATAAAAGTAGAGCCAGCCGGTCAGGCACCGATGGTGTGAAGCTATTTTGGTCACTGACGGCTAAAGGCTGCATGTACGGTAAAAACATCATCAGCCCGGTTAATCCGCGTGAAACCCAGCCTCATTTCTTCGAATCAAAATTTGCCGAGCTTCTCCGCCTGCTCGACACCGTGCATTGAGGTGACTGTGAGAGCATTACTTACGCCAGAGGTAGCACCTCGCACTGGGATTGTATTGCTGAAGCCAGGACCAGACCTGTTGAAGCTGTTTAAGGGCAGGGTGGTGATCAGCACACCGACAATGGATATGGCAGACCTGCCATCAGGGCGGCTGAATGACGGCACCCAGCCGTTACTTGATGAGCCCTCACTGATTCCCTTCTTCAGTCACGAACGCGTGATAAAGGCCGCTGGTGGACCGAATGCGCTGGCATCTTTTGTCCAGTCCTTCGGGTGCTGCCAGTGGGAGCAGTTGGGAGTGTGGCATCACCATGAATTCACAGTGTCAGAAATCGAAAACGGCCTGGTGTCTCTTTGCTATAGCCACGATAATGAGTTCAGGGAAAACGGCGTACCCGGTAGTCTGGAGAATATCGCCAAAGGAAACACCGCACTCTGGATAATCAGGGCTGCATGCAGTCAGATGGCGCTGAACGGTGACCACCAGCTGACCCTGCCGGAACTGTGCTGGTGGGCAACCCTGAATGATGTGATTGACCTGATACCAGAGGCACCGGCCCGTCGCGTTCTGCGTATGCCGAAAGAGACTATCCAGAGCGGTGAGCTGAAAGAAGCCCGTATTGTTCCAGCGCGACCGGCGCGTGAGGTGATTCAGGATGCTGCTCAGTTGGTCAAAAAGATAATCGACCTGCGCACCGACCCGGAATCACCAGAATCATTCATGAAGCGCCCCAGGCGTAAGCGCTGGGAAAGTGAGAAATACACACGATGGGTAAAGTCGCAGACGTGCGCATGTTGCGGCGTTCAGGCTGACGATCCTCATCACATCATCGGACATGGACAGGGGGGAATGGGAACGAAGGCGCATGATTTATTTGTGATACCGCTATGCAGAGCGCATCACGATGAACTGCACCGGGATATGAAAGCGTTTGAAGCAAAATATGGCAGTCAGATAGAGCTGCTATTCAGGTTCCTTGATTTCGCGATTGCAGTCGGCGTCATCGGGACAGACAAAAAATAAAGTGTGTGGAGAGGATTAATTATGCGTGACATGTCACAGGTATTAGAGCGTTGGGCCGGATGGGCTAAGTCAGACAGCAGCGGTGTTGATTACTCAGCAATCGCAGCGGGGTTTAAAGGGCTACTGCCGCAGGATTCAAAATTAACGCTTACATGCAGCGATGGAGATGGACTGATTATTGAAGGGTGCCTGTCACGGCTTAAAGCTAAGCGCCCGGATGAGCATGCGATCATTGTGCTGCATTACTTTTTCAATATCTCAAAGCGCACCCTGGCGAAACAGGCTAAACGCGATGAGAAGATAGTCAGAATTGAAATCCAGATGGCAGAAGGCTTTATTGAGGGGTGCCTGGCAATGCTGGATGTACGGCTTGATATGGACGACGAACTGACGCCGAAAAAAAATATTAAAAAACCTCTAACGCGGTCCGCATTTTCCTTAGTAATCTGATAAGGTCGATTACCAAGCAGTGCAGCTTATCTGCTAAAAGTCAGTTCCAAATGTGGATGTCAAAGCGCCTCGGGCCTCACCAGCCTGGAGGCGTTTTTTATTTAAATATTCCCTGCAAGGGATAGACGGATTCTTATGCCCTAAAGGGTATAAACAAATTAACCCTGTTGCCGACGGGCAAGGCAGTTACCGCTGTAGCGTCAGGGTTCCAACACAAAGAGGTCGCCATAGAGCGGCCTTTTTTCGTTTTTGCGCACGCCAATCAGTCTCCACACACATTTTTGACGCCGTGGCGTTGCGCAATCCTCTCAATGAAAGTAAGCCGCCATCATCCCGGTGGCGGGAATAGAGCATGCCTCCAGAAAAAGACCCGGGCTTTTGGGCCACAGTGCTGCTGTGGCTGTATGCCCACAAAACAGAATGGGGATATGCCGGGGTAGCAGGCATGTTTTCACTATTACGCAGTGCCTATGCAAAAAGCCCGTGGAGTAAGCGGGTTCTCGACGCTGTCTCCTGCAGCGCGCTGGCGTTCTTTGCTGGCCCGACGCTGCAGGTGATGGGCGCTTTATTTAACTGGAGCATCCCCGACGCTGCTGCGCAGGTATTCGCGGTTTACATCGGGTATGTAGGTAATGACTACATCAGCGAAAGGCTTCGCAGGCTGATAGAGAGAAAGGCAGGGGAAACCAATGACGGGCAGCAATAAATCACGCGGAATCCGCAATAATAATCCTGGAAACATCCGCTGGGGCGATGAGTGGCAGGGTCTAGTGCCGCAGGCGTACCGCACTGATAAATCTTTTTGCCAGTTCATTAGTCCGGAGTACGGCATCAGGGCGATGATTATCATTCTGCGTAACTACCAGAGCAAATATGGCCTGAAAACTATTACGGGCATTGTGAAGCGCTGGGCTCCGCCCAACGAGAATGACACGCAGGCTTATATCCGCAGCGTAGCAACGGCTACCGGCACTGATGCTGATAAGCCAATCGACCTGACTGACAGCCGTAAGCTGTTTCCGCTCCTGCAGGCCATCATCAAGCATGAGAACGGCAGTCAGCCCTACGGATTAGATGTATTCATTCGGGCGCTCGACCTCGTCTGATAAAGGAGGCCGCATGGCTGCTATCCAGTTCATCAAAAACTATTCACATCTGCTGGTTATCGCAATTATCTGCGTTTGCCTGTGGATGCTGAATGCCCGCAGCGCGCAACTTGAGGCAACCAATCAGCGCCTGGAGAAGCTGGCGAATAGCAAAGACGAGCAGATTAACGACCTGCGCTCCAAGAACGATGGCCTGGCATCAAGCGTCACTGAGCTGGTAACAGCCGTTAAGCAGCAAAACGATGTGATGAGTCAGGTTACAGAGCAGCGGGCCGTTACAGCCCAGCAGAACCGGAAACTACAGAATGAAATTAAGCGTTACCTTGCGGCGGACAAGTGTGCTGCTGCTCCTGTTCCCCCTGATGCTGCTGACCGGTTGCGGGACGCAGCAAAAGCCGCTGGTGGAGTACCGGACAGTCAAGCAGCCACACTTAAAGCTGCCGGCTGAGCTTACCAGTCAGATTGATGTGCCAGCGCCATCACAGAATATGACGTTCGGTGAAAGCATAAGTCTGAACGCTGAGTTATATGGCGTTCTGGGACAGTGCAACATTGACCGAGCTGCTATCCTACACATCGAAACAGATAAATAAGACGGCTGTTTAAGGTGAACAAAAAGATAGATCATGTGCTAAAGAAATCTCTGTAAACAACCGATATATTTGGTTGTCTTAAAAAGGAGGTTTCAATGGAAAGTGTAATTATTCTGACAAATGTTATCTGGGCATTAATATTTATTGTTGGTGCTATAATTTTGCGTTATTGGTTGAAAAACACCATCCAATACTCTGTAAAGCATGAATACGATGTCATGCTTGAAGAACTTAAAGAAGCTAAGGGAAAGCTGGCAGAAGCAGATAGAAGGAAATATGAGATAAGATTGAAATCTGCATTGATAGCTGAATTAATGGCTGAGTGGATTACTCCTGACCACGATAAAAAAAAGCTGCGCCAACTTACTAACGAAGCATTCCTATGGTTACCAAGTGATTTAGCTACAGAACTTTCTAAAGTATTGGCTCACAGGCCTGATGCAGTGAATTATCGTGCATTTATGTCAAGGGTACGCAAGTATCTTCTGGGTGACGATGATTCGCTACACGAAAATGACTTCATCACCTTCCCGCTGTCTCAAACTGAGACTCTGAGGGTTCCAGGAAGATAGCATTCGTCATTTTTTAGAAACCTCCTTCGGGAGGTTTTTTATTGGGGTGAACATGTCTGAGCCACGTATCTATAACAGCCGCTGGGACAAAGCCAGGCTCTCATTCCTAAAGTCTCATCCTCTCTGCGCAATGTGCCACAGGCAGGGCCGAGCGGTTGCAGCTGCGGTCGTTGACCACATCAAGCCACACAGGCTGAAGGAAGCCATCAACGGCGGCAAGCAGGACGATATAACGAAGGCTCAGAAGCTCTTCTGGGACAAGGCCAACTGGCAGCCCCTCTGCAAGCAGCATCACGACTCGACAAAGCAGCGTGAAGAGAAGCGTGGACACGTCATTGGGTGCGATGAGAACGGCCTGCCACTCGACCCGTCATCCCACTGGCGCAAATGAGAATGAATATCATTCATTATTAAGGGTAGGCGGGTTATTAGGCCAAGTGAGAACAATTATCATCAACGTCAGGGAGGGTGGGTGCAGAGTTCAGGAGAAAGCGACCTCCTGACCGCCCGCCCCCCTTTTTATGCACAACCGCGAAATGAAAAGTTTTTTTCTGGGAGGTTTTTATGGCCGGAAGACGACCAAAACCGACCCATCTTAAGGTCGTTACCGGCAATCCGGGCAAGCGAAAACTCAACGACAAAGAGCCTGCGCCTGCGAGAGAAATCCCTAGCCCGCCGTCACACCTCACTGATTGGGGAAAGGTTGCGTGGGGAAAACTGACAGTTCTGCTTGATGGAATGGGCGTGCTGACCGTTGCCGATGTCCTGGCACTGGAAAGGCTCTGCGATATTTATGCCGACATTCTTCAGCTGCGGATCACGATTGCTGATGAAGGCAGAACTTATACGGTCCAGACCGAGGGTGGATTTCTGATAAAGGCCAACCCGGCTGTTTCAATGCTGGCTGATGCAGACCGGCGGTTTAAAAGCTACCTGGTAGAGTTCGGCCTGACACCGGCTGCCCGGTCAAAGGTGAACGTGAATGGTGGAGAAAAAGAAGAAGACCCGCTCAACCAGTTCTTCGGTTGACCCGGCGACGCAATATGCAATGGACGTTACCAGCGGTGCGGTTATTGCCGGACCAGACATCCGCGCGGCATGCGCCCGTCACCTTCGCGATCTGGAAGAGGGTCCGAAGCGCGGCCTGTTCTGGGATGTTGAAGCTGTAACGCGCGTTGTTAACTTCTTTGCTCAGGTTCTGAAGCTGAATGGCGGTGAGCATGAGGGGAAACCTTTCATCCTGCTGCCGTGGCAGTGTTTCATTGTTGGCTCCCTGTTCGGCTGGAAAGCGGAAGACGGCACGCGCCGCTTTCGCATGAGCTATATCGAGTCCGGTAAAGGCTCGGGTAAATCGCCACTGGCGGGCGGAGTTGGTCTTTACCTGCTGATGGCAGACAAAGAGCCCCGCGCCGAAGTTTACGCGGCGGCCACGAAGAAAGACCAGGCGATGATCCTATTCCGCGATGCGGTAACGATGGTCGATCAGTCGCCCGCGCTGGCACAGCGCATCACCAAATCCGGCACCGGACTTAATGTGTGGAACCTTGCGTTCCTGCAAACAGGCTCTTTCTTTAAGCCGATCAGTTCTGATGATGGTCAGTCAGGCCCGCGCCCGCATGGCGCACTGATTGACGAAGTGCATGAGCACAAAACAAACGCCGTTGTTGAGATGATGCGCGCCGGTACAAAGGGCCGCCGTCAGGCGCTGATGTTTCTCATCACCAACAGCGGCCACGATAAAACCAGTGTCTGTTTCGAATATCATGAATACGGTCGCAAGGTGGCAGCCGGTGATTTGGTCGATGACAGCTTTTTCAGCTTCATCTGTTCGCTGGATGAGGGCGACGACCCGTTTAAAGATGAAGGATGCTGGGGTAAAGCTAACCCGTCGCTGGGTCAGACCTTCACGGATAAATACCTGCGGGAGCAGGTGACGCAGGCGCGCGGCATGCCATCAAAAGAAAGCATCGTCCGCCGCCTGAACTTTTGCCAGTGGGTGGAAGCTTCCGATCCGTGGATTGACAGCGACACATGGATGAACTGCGAACAGGACTTTGATCCGGAGGATTTAGCGGGTGAAGAGTGCTATGGCGGTCTTGACCTGTCCGGTTCACGCGACCTGACAGCGCTGGCGCTTTACTTTCCGAAATCCAAAAAGCTTTTAGTTGAGTTCTGGACGCCGAAAGATTCTCTGCTGGAGCGTGCCAAAACTGACCACGTTCCCTATGACGCCTGGCTGCGTAATGGCTTTATTCACGCGCCGCCTGGTAAGGCGGTTAACTACGGTTTTGTGGCGGTGCGTATCGGTGAGCTGGCGGCCAGATACGATATTAAGTGCATCGCGTTTGATCAGTATCGCATCAAGTATCTGGAGCCAGAGCTGGAAAGCGAGTCTGTGAGTGTTGACCTTGTTCCGCATGGTCAGGGCTTTTACAAGGCGCAGGAGTCCGGGTTGTGGATGCCGCGCTCTATTGAGCTGTTTGAGGAGCACCTGAATAACCGGGTGCTCATCATCCGGCCTAATCCCTGTCTGCGCTGGAATGCAGCCTCTGCGGTGCTTGAGGCTGACCAGAAGGACAACCGCATATTTGCCAAAAAGAAAAGCACCGGCCGTATCGATGGCGTGGTGGCTTCTGCTATGGCAATCGGCGCAGCAGAGGACGCGGTGCTGGTGGACAGCGGCGATCCTGATGACTTTTTTGATGACCCGATCATGGTAGGTATCTGATGAAGGAAAAAAAACAGCCGGGTCGCATCAAGAGCGCGATTGTTAACTGGCTTGGTGAGTCGATTGGACTAAATGATGCTGCATTCTGGCAGGAGTGGTACGGCACAAGCAGCAGCGGAAAGGTCGTAACGGCAGAGAAAGCGCTGGCGCTGGCCTCAGTCTGGGCCTGTGTGCGTCTGCTGAGTGAGTCAGTTTCAACCCTGCCGATGAAGGTATACGAGCGAGCAACTGACGGTTCCCGCAAGCTGGCGCTTAATCATCCGGCCTATCAGTTACTGTGCCGCCGTCCGAACAGCGAAATGACGCCGTCGCGCTTCATGCTGATGGTGGTTGCTAGCATCTGCCTGCGGGGTAATGCCTACGTTGAGAAAAAGATGATCGGCACCAAGCTGGTTTCTCTGGTGCCGCTACTTCCGCAGTGTATGAAGGTTGAGCGGCTCGACAGCGGCGAGCTGCAGTATACCTACACTGAGAAGGGCGTGCCGCGCATCATCCCGGTTAAAAACATGATGCACATCCGGGGATTTGGTCTGGATGGCGTATGCGGAATGATGCCGATGCGCACCGGGCGTGACGTGTTTGGCGCAGCGATGGCGGTCGAAGAGTCAGCCGCAAAAATTTTTGAAAACGGTATTCAGACGTCAGGCTTCTTTCTGTCAAAGAACCTGCTGACCAAAGAGCAGCGCCAGAAAAATCGCGAAAACCTTAACCGGTTCGTTGGTTCAAAAAACGCAGGCAAGGTGATGGTGCTTGAGGGTGATATGTCCTATCAGGGCATTACCCTCAACCCTGAAGATGCTCAGATGCTTGAGTCGCGATCATTCAGTATTGAGGAAATCTGCCGCTGGTTCCGCGTGCCGCCGTTTATGGTTGGTCACGTTGACAAGCAGAGCAGCTGGGCGTCGAGCGTTGAAGGCATGAACCTGCTGTTTCTGACGAATACGTTACGCCCGATGCTTGTGAACATTGAGCAGGAGATTTCACGCTGCCTGCTTAACGGCGATGAAGATTTATTCGCTGAGTTCTCCGTTGAGGGGCTGCTGCGCGCCGACAGCGCAGGACGATCAGCCTATTACACTACCGCCTTACAGAACGGATGGATGTCACGCAATGACGTGCGCCGACTGGAAAACCTGCCGCCAATTGAAGGCGGTGATATCTACACCGTTCAGCTTAACCTGACACCGCTTGAGGACTTACGCAAAAACAGTACCGCCGCAAGGGCTACGCTATTGCGAGAAGTTCACAATGCCGTTTTTCCTGATATTCCTTTCGAACAATCACCGCTTAAACAGGCGGCTTAGGAGCAACCCCAATGACAGTAAAAAGTCTTCCGGCAGCGCCGGAGGGGCGGCCTTTTGCGCGCGAAAATCGCGATCTGCCGTCCTCTGCAATGGAGCGCTGGAACGGCGGTATTAAAGCCGCAAAGAGTGATGACAACAGTATTTCAGTATTCGACGTCATTGGTGCTGACTGGTACGGCGACGGCGTTACCGCCAGCCGTATCGCGGCCGCGCTCCGCTCAATCGGCGGTGCTGATGTGACCGTGAATATCAATTCGCCGGGCGGCGATATGTTTGAAGGCCTGGCGATTTATAACCTGCTTCGCGAGTACGAAGGGAAAGTTACAGTCAAGGTGCTGGGCCTCGCTGCTTCTGCTGCGTCGATTATCGCGATGGCCGGTGATGAGGTGCAGATTGGTCGCGGTGCCTTTCTGATGATCCATAACTGCTGGGTGTACGCGATGGGCAACCGTCACGACCTGCAGCAGATTGCGGCGGACATGATGCCTTTTGATAAGGCGATGAACGATATCTATGGCGCACGAACCGGCCTGGATGCGGCCACCATCGACGCGATGATGGATGCAGAAACCTACATCGGCGGCAGTGATGCGGTTGAAAAAGGTTTTGCAGATCGCCTGCTGGCGGCAGATGAAATTGCTGATGGCGACGACAGCCCTGCAGCTGCGCTGCGCAAGCTGGACGCGATGCTGGCAAAAACGGACGCGCCACGCTCCGAGCGTCGAAAACTTCTTAAAGCATTAACCGGCGGCAAGCCAGGCGCTGCTGCTACCCCTGAAGGTATGCCGGGCGCTACCGACGAAATCAACCCCGAAAATATTGCACAACTTAAAAACGCGCTGGCCGCGTTCGGCAAATAAGGATCAACAATGTCTGAAGTAAATGAAGTACTGAAGCAGGTTACTGCCAGCATCAATGAAGCCAGCGGCAAGTTTAATGCTAAGGCAGAGGAAGCGTTGGCTGAGGCGAAAAAATCTGGTTCGCTGTCAACTGAGACCAAAGCGGCAGTTGATAAAATGGCGAGTGAGCTTAACGCCATGCGTGAAGCAGAAAAAACGCTGAAGGCAGCGCTGGGTGATCTGGAGCAGCATGTTGCACAGATGCCGCTGGCAAGTGCTAAAGGCGTTATCGAAACCGTGGGTAGCCAGGTTATTTCTTCTGAAGCGCTGAAAGCTTTTTCGGCGAGTATCGAAGGTAACAAGCGCCTTAGCATTCCGGTTAAGGCTGCGCTGCTGTCCATTAACGTGCCGGGTCAGATCGTAGCGCCAGACCGCCTGCCGGGCATCGATCAGCAGCCTAAACAGCGCCTGTTTATCCGCGACCTGATTGCGCCGGGGCGTACTGAATCCAATACCATCTACTGGGTTCAGCAGACCGGCTTTACCAATAATGCAGCGACGGTCGCTGAGAACACCACCAAACCGTATAGCGGTATCACCTTTGCGGAAAAAATCACGCCAGTCCGTACAATCGCGCACCTCTTCAAAGCCGCAAAGCAGATTCTGGATGATATGCCACAGCTGCAATCGACGATTGATGCTGAGCTGCGTTATGGCCTTAAGTACGTTGAAGAGCAGGAGATTCTGTTCGGTGACGGCACTGGCACGCACCTGAATGGCATCGTGCCGCAGGCATCTGCATATGCTCCCGCTTTCAGTGTGGCGAATCAGACCGGTATCGACGACCTGCGACTGGCTATGCTGCAGGCACAGCTGGCTCGCTTCCCGGCGTCCGGCCATGTACTGCATTTCATGGACTGGGCGAAGATCGAGCTGACCAAAGACTCATTAGGCCGCTACATTCTGGCGAACCCGGCCGGGCTGGCCGGTCCTACGTTATGGGGGCTGCCGGTAGTCGCGACCGAAGCGGCTGCGTTCCAGGGTAAATTCATGACCGGCGCATTTAATGCCGGTGCGCAGATTTTCGATCGCGAAGATGCCAACGTGGTTATCTCCACTGAAAACGCCGACGACTTTGAGAAAAACATGATCTCAATTCGTTGTGAAGAGCGTCTGGCGCTGGCCGTTAAGCGTCCTGAAGCGTTCGTTTACGGTTCATTCACCGCACCTGCTGCAGCTGCGTAAGAGCAACGGCGGCCTCCGGGCCGCTTTTCCGGGAGTTACATATGAAACTGCTTTTGATTAAACCGAATTATTTCGGCGGCACTGTCGTTTCTGAAGGCAACACCATCGAGACCGACGAGCAGCATGGTCGCGAGTTGATTAAAAAAGGCTATGCAGAGCTGGTTGAAGACAGTACTGCTGCTCTGCCAGAGCCAGAGCCAGAGCCAGAGCCAGAGCCAGAGCCAGAGCCAGAGCCAGAGCCAGAGCCAGAGCCAGAGCCAGAGCCAGAGCCAGAGCCAGAGCCAGCAAAAGGTAAGAACAAAAAAGGCTGAAAATTATGCTGCTGACGCTCGAAGAAATTAAACAGCAGTGTCGTCTTGAGAGCGACTTCACGGATGAAGATCGGCTGCTTGAGCTTTTTGCACTGGCAGCTGAGGCAAAGGCGGTGACTTACCTCAATCGCAATCTTTATAAAACGGTGGCAGATGTTGCGCCTCTTGATACGGACGGCATGGTCATCACCGAAGATATCCGGCTTGCACTGCTGATGCTGGTCAGTCACTGGTATGAGCACCGCAGCTCAGTGTCAGAGCTGGAAATGACGGAGACGCCGCAGGCGTTTGAGTTCCTGCTGTATTCACGGCGTCTGCCGGTGTCGGGGTATTAGTATGCAGCGACGCTCATCAAATACCAGTGCCGTTTACACGCTGCCCGATCCCGGTGAGCTGAATAAGCGTATTCACCTGCGCCAGCGCATCGACCAGGCCGCAGCGGATTACGGCATAGAGCCGGTCTATCAGAATGAAAAGGACGTCTGGGCGAAGGTCCGGCAGGTAGGTGCTACCACCTATCATGAATCAGTTCAGGCTGACGAAATCATAACCCACTACATGACCATCCGTTATCGACGGGGCATCACTTCAGATTTTGAGGTGGTTCACGGCGGTTATGTATATCGCGTTAAGCGCCTGCGCGACCTCAACTCAGCCGGTCGTTACCTGCTGCTGGAGTGCGAGGAGTTGAGGGCTGTGGACAGCGACGGAGAGATGTATGGCTAAGCCGCTTCTGCACGTTGATTTTCAGCAGCCCAAAGACCTCGTTTTTAACCGGGCAAAAATGCGCCGCGCCTTCATTCAGATTGGTCAGGTTCACATGCGTGATGCCAGGCGTCTGGTCATGCGTCGTGGCAGTTCTGCTCCGGGCGAGTATCCGGGATTCAGAACCGGCAGGCTGGCACGATCCATCGGCTATTACGTTCCCCGCGCATCAAAAAGCCGTCCGGGCCTGATGGTGCGCATAGCGCCAAACCAGAAGCGGGGCGAGGGCAATCGCCTTATTGAGGGTGACTTTTACCCCGCGTTCCTGTTCTACGGCATCAAGCGTGGCGCTAAGCGCAAAAAGAGTCACCACAAAGGCAAGTCCGGCGGTAATGGCTGGCGCGTTGCCCCGCGTAAAAACTATATGACCGAGGTGCTGGAGGCGCGCAAAACATGGACGCGCTATGTGCTGACCCGTGCGCTGCGTACCTCCCTGCGTCCTGAAAGGAAAAAGAAATGAAACTATCGCTGGTGATCGCCGCACTCCGGGCGCGATGTCCGATGTTCGCGGGTAACGTAGCCGGGGCTGCTGAATTTAAAGCCATTCCCGAAACCGGCAAAATGCGGCTGCCGGCGGCGTATGTTGTGCCGACAGAAGACGTCACCGCTGAGCAGAAGTCCCTGACCGACTACTGGCAGAACGTGACTGAAGGCTTTGCGGTGGTGGTAGTGCTGGATAATACGCGCGACGAGCGCGGTCAGGCAGCAGGGTATGACGCCGTACATGATGTGCGGCAGCAAATCTGGAAGGCGCTGCTGGGCTGGGAACCTGATTCAGATGCAGGCCCGGTGGCATACTCCGGCGGACAGCTTCTGGATATGGACCGGGGCCGACTCTACTACCAGTTTGAATTCATGCTGACGCGGGAAATCACCGAAGAGGACACGCGCCAGCAGGATGACCTTTACGCCCTGGATGAATTGAAAACGGTCGAAATAGACGTTGACTACATCGATCCGGGTAACGGGCCTGACGGCATCATAGAGCACCACACCAAAATCAACCTCAGCGAGTAAATCATGCAACTCAGACCCAAACGCGGGCGGTCAGTCCCTGACCCAGCCCGGGGCGATCTGATGCCTTCAGAAGGCCGGAACGTCGAAGAAAGCAGCTACTGGCACCGCCGCATTGCGGATGGTGATGTCGAAGAAGTCAGCGCAGAAGAAGAAAAACCAGCTGCTGACGCCAAGAAAAAGGGCGGTGAATAATGTCAGTCTCGTTCCCCACTATTCCGTCAGACCTCCGCGTGCCGTTGTTCTGGGCGGAGATGGACAACAGCGAAGCAAACACCACGCAAGATAGCGGCCCATCGCTGCTGATTGGCTTTGCCTCTGCCGACAGCTCCATCGTTAAAAATAAGCTCACTATCATGCCGTCAGCGGCACTGGCGGGTAAGGTTGCAGGTCGTGGCAGCCAGTTAGCCCGCATGGTGGCGCGCTATCGTGCCGTCGATCCATTTGGTGAGCTGTGGGTTATCGCGGTAACTGAGCCTGATGGCGAGACTGCCAAAGGCACCGTGACGCTAACCGGTAACGTACAGGCGTCAGGTTCGCTGAGCCTTTATATTGGCGCAGTACGCGTTCAGGCCGCTGTGGTAACCGGCGATGCTCCTGCTGCCGTGGCCGCGACGCTTGCCGCCGCCGTTAACGCTAACGCAGACCTGCCCGTGACAGCAGCAGCAGCAGCTGGTGTGGTGACGCTCACTGCGCGCCACAAGGGGCTTACCGGCAACAGCATTCCACTGGCGCTGAACTACTACGGCACTGTGGGGAGCGAAACCACACCTGATGGGGTTAACGCTGTGATTGCAGCTATGGCGGGTGGTGCGGGTTCACCGTCACTGGCTGCAACCGTGGCTGCGATGGGCGATGAGCCGTTTGACTTCATCGGCACGCCGTTCAGTGATTCCGCCTCGCTGGCGACGCTGGCGCTGGAAATGAACGATTCGTCCGGGCGCTGGGGCTATGCACGACAGCTTTACGGTCACGTCTACACCGCAAAAATCAGCACACTCTCTGACCTGGTGGCCTTCGGCGACACCATGAACAACCAGCATATTACAGTTGCCGGTTATGAGCCTGCTGTTCAGACAGCAGCAGATGAGCTGGTCGCGCTGCGTACCGCCCGTAATGCGGTATTTATCCGCAATGACCCGGCCAGACCGACTCAGACCGGTGAGCTGAACGGCGCATTACCTGCACCGGCAGGCAGCCGTTTTACCCTGACTGAACAGCAGTCGCTGCTGAAGCACGGTATTGCCACGGCCTACGCTGAAAGCGGCGTGCTGCGCATTCAGCGCGACATTACCACCTATCAGAAAAACGCCTATGGCGTGGCGGACAATAGCTACCTGGACAGTGAAACGCTGCATACCAGCGCTTACGTTATCCGCCAGCTGAAAAGTATCATCACCAGTAAGTACCCACGCCATAAGCTCGCGAATGACGGCACGCGCTTCGGTCCGGGTCAGGCCATAGTGACGCCTGCAGTGCTGAAGGGTGAGATGTGCGCCAGCTATCGCACGATGGAGCGGGCGGGGATCGTGGAGAACTTCGATCTCTTCAAGCAGCATCTTGTGGTAGAGCGCAACGTCAGTGACCCGACCCGTGTGGACGTCCTGTTCCCACCGGATTACGTCAACCAGCTGCGCGTCTTTGCGCTGCTTAATCAGTTCCGTCTGCAATACAGCGAGGAGACCGCGTAATGGCAAAAATTGCGGGTACAGCATACGTCAAGGTGGACGGCCAGCAGCTGTCACTGACCGGCGGCATTGAGGTGCCGATGAACACCAAAGTGCGTGATGACGTGATCGGCCTGGCCGGTGACGTTGATTACAAAGAGACGCATCGCGCGCCTTACGTCAAAGGCACTTTTAAAGTACCGAAGGCATTTCCGGTTACCAAACTGATGGATTCCGATCAGATGACCATCACCGCCGAACTGGCTAACGGCATGGTTTACGTGCTGTCTGAAGCGTTCCAGTTCGGTGAAGCCAACCACAATGCGGAAGAGGGTACGGTTGACCTCGAATTCCACGGTTCAGAAGGATTCTATCAGTGAGTGAACTTCAGCTTTCAAAACCTATTACGGCACACGGCGAAACTATCCATGTGCTGGAGCTGCGTGAGCCAACGGGCAAGGATGTCCGTGAGTTGGGCTATCCCTATCAGATGAATCAGGATGAGTCCGTAAAGCTGCTGGCTCATGTTGTGGCTAAATACATTAGCCAACTGGGCAGTATTCCTCCCAGCTCGGTTGATGATATGTCGCCATCAGACCTTAATGCTGCTGGCTGGGTAGTAGCCGGTTTTTTCCTTCAGGCCTGACAGCTAAAGAGCTGCTTAATCTGTACTTCGATTGCGCCAGTTACTGGCGCATAAATCCTCTGGAAGTCCTGAGCGAGGACTTAAAAAGCCTGCAATTACTTATCGACCAGGCGAACCGGATAGAACGGGAGCGAAAAGCCAATGGCTGAATTTGAACTGAAGGCGCTTATCACTGGCGTTGACAGGCTTTCACCTGCACTTGGCCGTATGCAAAAGAACCTGCGCCGGTTCCGTAAAGACGCAGAGGAGGCAGGTAAGGGTGGTATGGCTATGGCAGGCGGTCTTGCTGCCGGGCTGACAGGTTCGCTGGTTGCTTTTGCCAAACAGGAAGACGCTGCCACTGGCTTAAAGGTTGCCATGATGGATGCCAGCGGCGCAGTCGGTTCGGACTTCGAAAAGATCAATAAGCTGGCTATAGGCCTCGGCAATAAACTGCCGGGCACCACTGCTGACTTTCAGAACATGATGCAGATGCTTGTCAGGCAGGGTATTCCGGCCCAGAACATTCTAAGTGGTGTTGGCGAAGCTTCTGCTTATCTGGCAGTTCAGCTCAAGAAAACGCCCGAAGCGGCTGCAGAGTTTGCTGCAAAAATGCAGGATGCTACCGGTACAGCTTCAGAAGATATGATGGGATTATTCGATACGATCCAAAAAGCTTTTTACTTGGGCGTCGATGATACCAACATGCTCTCTTTCTTTTCTAAGACCAGCTCCATTCTAAAAATGGTCAGTAAAGATGGCCTGACTGCAGCCCGCGCCCTGGCACCAATTTCGGTGATGATGGATCAGATGGGGATGGAAGGTGAGGCTTCCGGTAACGCCCTCCGAAAAGTATTCCAAGCTGGCTTTGATGGTAAAAAGATGAAGGCAGCCAACAAGCTGCTAACTCGAAAAGGTATTCAGTTAGATTTTACCGATGGCAAGGGAGAGTTCGGCGGCCTTGATAATCTTTTCAAGCAACTGAATAAGCTTCAGTCATTAACAACAAAACAAAAAACCACCATCATTAAGCAGATATTCGGTGATGACGCCGAAACACTACAGGTGCTAAATGCGCTGATTGATAAAGGTAAAACCGGCTATGACCAGATTCAGGAGAAAATGGGAAAGCAGGCGGACCTAAATAAGCGCGTTAATGCTCAGCTAAGCACACTTTCGAATATCTGGGAGTCATTGACCGGTACAGCGGTCAATGGTCTTGCGGCAATCGGCGGGGCCTTTGCTGGTGATGCTAAAAGGCTGGTGGGCTGGCTGGGTGACATGTCAGAGCGCTTTACTGAGTTTGCTGACAAAAACCCGAGGGTTATTCGTGGTGCATTTGGCATCGCAGCCGGTTTTGTCGGAATGAAGCTGGGGCTGCTGGGAATTAACTTTGCGCTGGGTATTTTGGGGCAAGGCCTGAAGCTCTCACCTATGGGTCTATTCCTTCGACTTGCTGCGTTAGGAATTGGATTGTTGATTTCTGATTGGGATAAGTTCGGCCCGGTAGTTGAGAAAGTCTGGACAAAAATAGATGGCCTGGCAGGTGCGCTGGGGGGTATGAATGGGATCATTACGGGAATTGGTGGATTGATGGCCGGGGCGTTTACGCTTCAGGTTATTGGCTCACTAACGACCGCAACAACCAAGGCAGGTGGACTGCTCGCCATATTGAGCAAAATAAGCAAACTAAGCGCCCTCACAGTATCGATAGCTGTAGCTCTTTATATGTTCCAAAAGCTGGAAGAAATATCAGATGCCGCAACTCAGAAAGATGGTACCGCCTCATTCTGGGAGTCGTTTAAACAGCGATGGAAGGCTGGTGGCTGGTATAATAACCAGAAGAACTCTGATTCTGGCGCACTCAAACTTCCTGAAAAAATCCCTTCCGCCCCATCAGAAGTAGCTTACAAAGATGGCGACTTAAAACCTTTCTGGGAATCTATGAAGGAAAGCTGGGGCGCTGGTGACTGGTTCAAAAATCAGAAGCAGAGTGGTATTGGCGATCCTCAAACGATTAGCAGTAACATTTCACTTCTTCCACCCGCAAATGAACCTTCCCGCCAGGGAGAACTTAAGATCAGCTTTGAAGGTGCCCCGCCAGGAATGCGGGTAGCTCCAGTTGGTGGAACGCTCCCCTGGCTTGATGTAGACGTAGGTTACAATCGATTTTCAAATTAAAGACCCGCTCTGGCGGGTTTTTTATTTCCCGGAGCTAACCATGAGTTGGATTGACAATCTGCAGGATGCCTCGCTGCGGGGCGTCCCATTCAAGGTTGAAGAAGATGAGGCCACCTTTGGCCGCCGGGTGCAGGTGCATGAGTACCCGAATCGCGACAAGCCATGGGCGGAAGATTTAGGACGGGCAACGCGGCGCTTCAGCGTTCAGGCGTATCTGATTGGTGATGACTTCTTTGAGCAGCGTAACCGACTGATTGAGGCCATCGAGAAGCCGGGAGCCTGCACACTGGTGCATCCGTTCTACGGCGAAATGACGATTACCGTTGATGACGCAGTGCGTATCAGCCATTCACTGAGTGAAGGCCGCATGTGCCGTGTAAGCTTCAGCTTTATTGAAGCGGGCGAACTGTCATTTCCGACCGCAGGGCTGGCAACGGGCCAGAAACTTACCTCTTCAGTGTCATTCCTGGACGATGCTATTTCATCGGCGTTCGGTGCCTTTGGCATGGATGGGCTGCCGGACTTCCTGCAGGACGGTGTTCTGGATGAGGCGACAGGCATGTTCAATAATGTTACCAGCGCATTTCAGTATGTTGATTCAGGTGTCAGCGCGGCATCACGCCTGCTGCAGGGTGACCTGTCGGTGCTGCTCAGGCCGCCGTCCAGTGGAATGAGTTTTGTTAATCGCCTGCAGACCATGTGGCGGGCAGGTTCACGGCTCACCGGTAACGCATCTGACCTGATGGCAATGATTAAGGGGCTGACCGGCGTCACGGTCGATTCTGGTCTTGCCCCGCGAGGTGTGTGGAACACCGACAGTAAAACGGCTCAGGCGCAGACTATCCAGCGCAATTACGTGGCGCAGGCGGTGCGTACCACGGCGATCAGCGAAGCCGCGGCTGCGGTCACTAACCTTCCGCAGCCAGCAAACCGAACAGTTACACGCCAGCAGGACCCGCTGAAGCCGGTCAGGGTTTCGCATCCGGCGGTAAGCAATATTCAGCCGGCATCAGGCGACACATCATTAGCGTCAGTATCATCTTCAGCTAGGGCGGCCATGGTCGCGGCATCAGAAACTTCGCAATCTTCCGTGACGACTGCTTCTGCTTCCGCCGGAGTCACATCCTCAACTGACAGTGGCACCGTTATCTCATGGGATGACCTGTCTAAGGTGCGCGATAGCCTTAACGAGGCCATTGACCTTGAGATGGAGCGTGTTTCAGATGATGGGCTCTATCAGGCACTGGTCACTGTGCGCACGGACGTCAACCGAGATATCTCAGCACGACTGGAGCAGGTGGATCGGATAACTGAACGGACACCCTCGCAGGTTATGCCCGCGCTGGTGCTGGCCGCCGACTGGTACGACTCAGCCTCCCGCGCCGGTGATATTACCGTGCGTAACGGCATCCGTCATCCCGGTTTTGTGCCGGTTCAGTCACTGAGGGTACCGGTTAGATGAATGACACCATAATTCTTCGCGTTAACGGGCAGGAGTGGGGCGGCTGGACCTCGGTGCGGATCGCTGCAGGAATTGAACGTATCGCCCGTGACTTTACCGTTGAGATCACTCGCAGCTGGCCCGGCGACACCGACCAGGCGAATCGCAGCAACCGGATTAAAAACGGTGACCTTGTGGAAGTCCTGATTGGCACCGATAAGGTGCTGACTGGCTACGTTGAGGCGACGCCGGTCCGGTATGACGCCCGCAGCATCAGCGTGGGAATATCCGGTCGCAGTAAAACAGCTGATCTCATCGACTGCTCGGCCATTCCGTCGCAGTACGCCGGGCGTTCACTGGCGCAGGTGGCCACTGAGCTAGCTAAACCTTTCAGCATCACGGTGGTGGATGCAGGTGGCGCGTCAGGTGCGCTTCAGGGTGTTCAGGCAGACCAGGGTGAAACGGTCATGGATGTGCTCAACAAAATGCTCGGACTGCAGCAGGCGCTGGCGTATGACAACGCGCTGGGTAATCTGGTTATCGGCGGCATCGGCAGCCAGCAGGCGCATACCGCGCTGGTTCTGGGTGAAAACATCCTTTCCTGCGACACGGAAAAGAGCATCCGGGACCGGTTCAGCGACTATCAGGTGTCCGGTCAGCGCAAGGGCAACGATGACGACTTTGGCGAGGCCACAACTACGGCTATTCGTTCAAAAACTATTGATGGCGGCCTGAAGCGTTACCGCCCGATGATTATCCGCCAGACCGGCAACGCCACCACCGCAACCTGCAGCGCACGTGCAGAGTTTGAGATGCGCCAGCGTGCTGCTCGCACCGATGAGGTGACCTACACCGTGCAGGGCTGGCGGCAGGGTGACGGCTCACTCTGGCTGCCAAACCTGCAGGTGATCGTCTTTGACCCCGTTCTGGGCTTTAACAACCGGCAGATGGTGATCGCTGAGGTGACCTATCAGCAGGATGAAAACGGCACCGTGACCGAAATCCGGGTCGGGCCGCCAGATGCTTATCTACCTGAGCCAGCCAAACCCGGCAAGCGTAAGAAAAAGAAAGAAGAGGATGATTTCTGATGGCTAACCCGATTTCAGGTATGGGCCGTGCGCTGTCAAACCTTCTGGCGCGGGCAGTCGTTCGCGGTCTGAACACGGCCACAAAGTGCCAGATGCTGCAGGTTGAAATGGCGGGAGGCGAGGGCAAAAGCGATATTGAGCATATGGAGCCTTACGGATTTACGGCAGCGCCGCTCATCGGGGCTGAGGCTGTGGCCGCTTACTTTGACGGCGACCGGTCACATGGCGTGGTGCTGGTCGTCTCTGACCGGCGTTACCGCATCAAAGGTCTTGAGACTGGAGAGGTTGCAGTTTATGACGATCTGGGCCAGTCAGTCACTCTGACCCGGGCAGGCATCGTCGTCAACGGTGCAGGCAAGCCAATCACGTTCACCAATGCGACAAAGGCCCGGTTTGAAATGGACATCGAGGCGACGGGCGAGATCAAAGATAAATGTGACTCTTCCGGCCTGACCATGTCAGCCATGCGTACGGCCTACAACGGTCATACGCATAAAGAGAACGGCTCAGGTGGCGGCACTACCGACGCGACAACCCAGAAAATGGGGGAGCCATGATTATTGTGATTAACGGCGTTCAACGTGATGTTACTTGGCCTCCCGATCCTCTGACGCGTGCCGTCATTATCTCACTGTTCTCCTGGCGAAAGGCTGAGCCTGACGACAGCCCGGAACAGGATAACGGCTGGTGGGGTGACAGCTTTCCGACCGTGCAAAACGACCGGATTGGCTCCCGCCTTTACCTTCTCAGCCGACAGAAACTCACCAATAAAACGCCGCTCAAAGCGCGCGAATATATCAGCCAGGCGCTTCAGTGGCTGGTGGATGACGGCATAGCGGTAAGGGTGGACGTGAAGGCCGAGCGGATTGGGATCATAACGCTCAGCGCTTCAATAGTTATCAGCCAGAAAGACGGTAACCGCATGGCATTTTCCTTTGACGATTTATGGAGTGAACTTAATGGCTGACAGTGGATTTAACCGCCCGACACTCCCTCAGTTAATCACCACCGTCCGCAACGATATCCTGACCCGACTGGCTGCAGATTCAACGCTTGCGGCTCTGCGTCGCACTGATGCTGAGGTTTACGGGCGTGTTCAGGCGGCAGCCGTGCATACCGTTTACGGCTATATCGATTATCTGGCTCGCAATCTTCTGCCGGACCTTGCTGATGAGGATTGGCTCACCCGCCATGCCAACATGAAGCGATGCCCGCGCAAAGCAGCCACGACAGCGGCAGGCTATGCCCGCTGGGCGGTCGCAACAGCCGGTATCACCATACCCGCAGGAGTGACCATCCAGCGTGACGACCTGGTATCATTCACGACAACAGCCGCTGCCACGTCAGCGGGTGGCGTACTTCGCGTGCCTGTTGTCTGCGATACGGCAGGGGCAATCGGTAACACGGATGACAGTCTGGCTATGCGGCTGGTCAGCCCGATTACGGGCCTTACGTCTGCTGGCGTAGCGGACAGCATTCAGGGTGGCGCTGACGTTGAGGATTTAGAGCTCTGGCGGGCTCGCGTCATTGAACGCTGGTACTGGACGCCTCAGGGTGGCGCTGACGGTGACTATGAGGTGTGGGCCAAAGAAGTTACAGGCATTACCCGGGCATGGACTTACCGGCACTGGAGCGGGCGCGGAACGGTAGGGGTGATGGTGGCAAGCAGCGACCTGATTAATCCGGTGCCGAATGCTACAACCGTAGCGGCCGCGCAGGCTTACATCGAACCGCTAGCCCCCGTGGCCGGTGCCGATATCTATGTGTTTGCGCCTACGCCGCACACGGTTAACTTCCAGATTCGCCTAAACCCCGACACCACAGCAGTTCGCTATGCCGTTGAAGCTGAACTGCGATCAATGATGCTGCGCGACGGCGGTCCGGAAAGCGTGCTGAAACCATCGCGTATCAGCGAAGCTATCAGTATCGCAACCGGGGAATACAGTCACATGCTGGTCAGTCCGTCTGCTGACATCACTATCGGTAAGGGAGAGCTGGGCGTTGTGGGGACTATCTCATGGAATTAACGGCACAGTACCGGCAGATGCTGGGCGCACTCCTGCCGCGTGGTCCGGCATGGGATGCAGATGATCTGCTGCTGACCGGGCTGGCTCCCTCGCTTGCAGAGCTTCACGGGCGCGGTAATGCACTGATGCTGGAAACCGACCCGCGTTCCGTGACGGAGCTTATTGACCGGTATGAGGAAATCAGCGGTTTACCTGACAGCTGTGCACCTCAGGGTGTTCAGACGCTTCAGCAGCGCAGGCAAAGGCTTGATGCAAAGCTGAATCTGGCTGGTGGTATTAATGAAGCCTTCTATCTGGAGCAGCTTGAAGCGCTGGGTTACACAGGCGTCACTATCACCCGATATAAAAAGAGCCAGTTCACCTGTCTTTCTGTCTGCACGGATTCGCTATATAGCGACGAGTGGCGCTACTACTGGCAGGTCAACATGCCTGCTGCAACTCAGATCACCCCAATGACGGCAATAAGTAACGCCACTGACAGCCTCAGAGCGTGGGGAGACACCACTGCAGAATGCGTACTTAACAAACTCGCCCCTTCACATACCTACGTTATTTTCAGATACCTGGAGTAAACATGCATCGCATTGATACATCAACCGCTAAGAAAGACAAGTTTGGTGCGGGTAAGAACGGGTTTACAGGCGGTAACCCTCAGACAGGCGAGCTGCCGACAGCGCTGGATGCTGATTTCTTCGATTCAATTCAGGAAGAGGTTGCAGCTGTTATTGAAGCAGCAGGCATTTCCCTAGCTAAAACAAATAACGCTCAGCTGCTGGCAGCTATCAAAGCACTGGTAAATTCCGGACGCCTGATCAATGTTCAGTCATTCACGGCAAGCGGAAATTACACGCCGACTCCCGGAACTAAGTCAATTATTGTTGAAGTTGTTGGTGGCGGTGGAGGTGGCGGAAATGCATCCGCTGCAAATAGCTCATCAGTTGCACTTGGACGAGGCGCTGGAGGAGGAGGGTATGCAAAATCCTATCTTACAACGGTCCCCTCATCTCAGGCGGTAAACGTTGGCTTGGGCGGGGCTTCTTATACAAATGGAGGTGATTCTTCCTTTGGAAATATTGTAGCCCGAGGCGGAACCAGGGGGGCTCAGGACTTAAATGCCACATGGACATCAGGTGTACAGCAGCAAATTGGCAGCCCAGGCGGACAAGCAACAAACGGCAATATTATAAATGCTGCTGGCTCTTATGGTATTCAGCCAATATGGACAACATTTGGTAACTGCATCAGCGGTGCTGGGGGCGGATCATTTTTCTCAGGAACTACGACACCAGTGATGAATACCGCTCCTGGAACAAACGGAGCTATTGGTTGCGGAGGCTCAGGAGCCTGTAGTTACGGAAACACCTCTGTTCTTGCGGGCGGCTCTGGCGGAAACGGTATTGTAATAATCTGGGAGTATGCATAATGGCTTCTTACGCACTTATAAAAGACAAGAAGGTAATTAATACGATTGTTTGGGCTGGACCCAAAGATAGCCCGATGGATTTTGGCGATGGGATCACTTACGCGGAAATTCCGGACGACACAGGGACAAACCCGTCAATTGGCTGGGGCTATATGGATAGTAAATTCGTTGAACCACCCATGACAGAAGAAGAAGTTGACGATTTAAAATCGCAGAACATATCTAATAACCTATCGATAAAATCCAACCTGATCGCTGAAGCAACACAGGATGTTGTGCCATGGCAAACCAAGCTACTCCTAGGAAGGAACTTGACGGCAGCAGAGACTGAAAAGTTAAACAAAATTCTCGATTACATTGATGCTTTAAATGATATAGATGCAAATACTGATAAAAGCATCTCGTGGCCCGTAAAACCATAAATTGGAAAGGGCTTACCAAAGCCCTTCAAGATTTCAGCATTTTATATAATTCATTTTCTTTTGATTAAGCCAATCAATGAAATTCCTTCCTAATCTATTGCCGTTTTTCTCAATTATCACATAGCTTAATGCCGATAAAGCAAGAGTTATAGATAGAACGCAGACTAGGCACAGAGCGTACTTCCAGCCACTATGGTCATATCCTTCAAGCAATGAAGAGATTTTAGAACCAGCAAAATAAATAACATTCGCATGTATAAGGTAAACCGAATAGCTTATCTTGCCCACATAAATAGTAAACCTATTTACAATCGCTTTAAGTGGCAGCTGTGAGACTCCAATTATAATTATTGAAAATAGCAACGAGCAGGATGTGCTTCGGTCATCTAAAACGTAATAGTTAATGACTTTGTATGCTATTAAAGTAAAAATCAAAGCTGGCAAAGCCAAAAGGAATGTAAAGCAAGCAATTCTGTTTAATTTTATATGTTTTGTTGCTTCATAAACGTGATAGGTTACTATTCCCATAATGAAATGTGGCAGGTGATGAATGATGCTTGTTGAGTAAAATGCGGCAGCTTCAGCAGCGCCCATCTTGTTAAAAATAAAAAACTTCCAAGTCCATCGCACTAAGAATGATAAGAGTAATACTAATAAAGAACTACTTAAGCCTTTGGATAGCATAAACACTAATGGAAATATGGCATAAAAAGCCATTTCAGCACCTATAGTCCAACTGGCCCAAACAAATCCTTGTTCACTTCCAGGGAAAAAGTTCAAAACAAAAAACATGCTCTTTAAGACCTCACTCCATGGCTGCCAGACACCGAAAACGTATATATCTCTGAAGTAAGTGGCAATCATAACAACGTAAAAAAGTGGGGCTATCCTAAAAAACCTGCGGATGAAGTAATTTCTTAAAGGATTGGCTTCATTCCTCCTTGACTTCATAGATAGAGATAACGTGAATGCGCTGAGCACGAAGAATAATAATACTCCAGTTCCTCCTATGTCAGTCAGTGGGAATATCCATGCGGGAGCCTCTATGCTTGGTGTTGTCAGTCTCCCCAGGTGCACTATAAGAACGCTAAGCGCAGCTATGCCCCTTAAGGAGTCAATGAAGTCGTAATGCCTTGGGTTCATCGAAGATCTCTATTAACTAAAAAAACTATCTGATAGGGTACTTTAAACTCAAGAAGCGCAAAACAATAAATCGCTCGCATCTTACATCTTCATAAAAAAGCCCGGCGACCGGGCAATAACTCAGCCGCTCCTGTCTGAGCAGGCTACGGGGTGGGTCATTTGAGATTAGTTACTCACCGCCACTCCCGCACGATTAAAAACCCTTACCTCTCAAACCCTTTACAAATCTGTGAACTGGTCCGCCTTGATCAATCATACCTATCGATATTACTGTTTATCTATACAGTGTTTGTCGGGGGAGGATTTATCATGGCGAGAGAGAGTGATATTAAGGCGGCATTCATGGCTGCCATGAGGCGAGAGCCGGGGCTGGGCGTTATCGTCAAGACTCAGGAATTTGTCCATCAGCTGGAGTTGGTTAATTGGCACTTCAGCCTGCGTGAAGCTAACCAGTGGATAAAGACAAACACCGTGACGTTCCGTGACGCCTCGACGCAGGAAGGTGAGGCGAAAACTTACCAGCAGTTCAATCCGAACGGAGGGCTGTAGAATGGGTTTTCCATCACCTGCTGCTGACTTCGTTGAAAAACGCATCGACCTGAATGCCGTCCTAATGCCAAACCCAGTCAACGTATTGCGCCTGGAGACCCCAGAGGGCTTTGTACTGGTGGATCGGTCAGTAACGGCTAAGCCAGGCGATACAGTCGCGTTCCAATTCGATGACTACCCGCGGCTGGGTAAATTATTCAGATCAGGGATTATCACTCAGGACGGTGAGACAATCGATGGAGAGGGGCTGGAAGGTATTATCATACTGGGTAAGGTGACGGCTCAAGTTTTGGCTGTTTATGAGCCATACCGACCTACGATTTAACTTAATTGGGATATTTGTCGTAAAAAAGCAGCTATAAGTAGCTGCTTTTATTGAGTAATTTCTAGGTGGAAGGGATACACCCCTTTAACCTTTAAATTCCATGACTATGTTAAAGGCAAAAGCGATCTTACAAAGATTCAAACCATTTAAGGTGATCAACGACAGTAGATACTGTCATCTTAGTTGCATGATTATTTGCCTGAGTTTTAGCTATAGCCTGTCCACGAGAACGCTTCTCTTGAAGCGTACGTTTTTTGTCAGCCAATGAAGCTACTACTTGGTTTTCCGCTTTTTCAGTGTACATGTCATGTGTCTCCCTCATAGTCTCCACAAGGGTAAGTTTAAGATTTATAAAGTATTTATCGTCAATTGGAAGCATTGTGCCATGAACGGTTGAATTTTGAACCCATTCAAGTTTGTGCACTTTACCACCAGAACAACCATCTTGGCTATAAGCATAATTCATTGCGCAGATTATGCCACACGAATGAGAAAAAGCCCTTGGAGGAGCTTTATTCCTTTTCTTATGCGCATAAACAGCGGCGTGATAAAAAAACGAGCCAGCGTAAAAACCCCCACTTCCAAAGGAGTAGATACCGTTAGCCTTATGGCTGGGATAGTAGACATGAGGCTTAGATTTTAGGTTGCCATTAGACAGCGCCAAAGTCACAGAGTCGTATTCAAGTTCGAAATATGGGTCGTACATATTGAACAGGTTGTAGAACTGCTGTCCCGTTATCAGTCCACTTAAAAGTGCTTGATAAAGCACTATTGCTATGTGACTACCTGCCATAAGCGTAACTAACATTTCTCCAGTCTTAGGGGAGTGATGTAGTATAAACTTATCTTCTTTTATGTCGTTGATTTCGAAGCCGTTTATAGACCATTTCGAATCGCAGGCAGCAAATGCGGTTGGCTGATAAAACACGGTAGTCATAAATAAATCCGTTTTTTATTCTAATTTAACGAATTATTTACGGCTTACAAGCCTTAAAAGTTTAGTGAAAGAAGATTTATTTTTATTTTTGCGTACATTTTTAAGTACTTTATGGTGGTTTTTATTTTGATTTTTTATATAAAAAACAAATGCTTGATTTGATTTATCACTATATCCATTTAACTAAGAGGACAGCGGCGCGCAGTATAGCGCAAACAGGCCAGGAGATTCACTACATCGCCGTCCGTTTGCTCATTCCGCCAGCAATCCCGGTTTTCTGCACGCGCTAACGTTACGTGCAGAAAGCGGAAATAGCTGTACTGAAGTCCGGGATGTCATCCAGACTGAAGCGGCACCCCGACTCTTAAATCTTCACTCCCTCTTTACAGCAGACACTTCCAGTAAACGTTTTTCAGACGCCCGCCTGGCAAATCGCCTTCAGCAAACAGACCAGAAAGGCAGACAGAGTGGTTCAATCTGCTCTGTCTGCCCTGGATTTACTCAGCCTTTTCCTGCTCTTCGCGCTGGCGACGTTTCTCCTGCTTCTTCTTCTCAGCCTTGGCTTTAGCCACGGCCGCTTCGCTCATGTCGTTGCGGATCTGCGCGTGGCTGA
>Ga0207696_1000400_pt1 | contig 40510 bp, 38 predicted proteins | sample KBSS54metaG_FD_184403 | JGI IMG/M metagenome (GOLD analysis project Ga0207696, IMG submission 184403) | Switchgrass rhizosphere microbial communities from Kellogg Biological Station, Michigan, USA - KBS S5-4 metaG (SPAdes) (version 2) | ecosystem: Host-associated > Plants > Roots > Rhizosphere >... | reverse complement strand
TGGGATACCGTGCCGTAGATACAGCTCAAATCTATGACAATGAACCTGCAGTCGGCCAGGCGATTGAAGAAAGTGGAGTGGGGCGTGATGAACTGTTTCTCACCACCAAAATTTGGATTGAGAATCTTGGCAAAGACCAATTAATTCCAAGTCTGAAGGAAAGTTTGCGTAAACTGCGTACGCCATACGTTGATATGACACTTATTCACTGGCCTTCACCGAATAATGCTGTTTCGGTAGAAGAATTCATGCAGGCATTGTTGGAAGCAAAAAGTGAAGGCTTGACTCGCCATATTGGTGTTTCTAACTTCAATATTGACCTGATGCAGAAGGCTATTGATACCGTTGGGGCTGAAAATATTGCAACTAACCAGATTGAGCTTTCACCTTACTTACAGAATCGCAAGGTAGTTGAATGGGCACAAGTGCAGGGGATTCATATAACGTCATATATGACGCTTGCCTATGGCAAGGCTCTGAAAGACGAAGTGATTAGCCAGATTGCACTGAAACATAATGCGACTCCGGCCCAGGTTATTTTAGCGTGGGCAATGCAGTTGGGTTACGCAGTCATTCCTTCTTCGACTAAGCGCGAGAATTTGCAAAGTAATTTACAAGCACAGGCTGTGCTTCTCGATACTGAAGATATGACTACTATTGCTGCTCTGGATTGCAATGACCGGCTGGTTAGCCCAGAAGGTTTGGCTCCTGAGTGGGATTGATTACCCATTACAGCCCCTGCGGGGGCTGTTGAACATGTTCACTCAGAAAATCAATGAACGCCCGTATCCGACTACTCACGGCCCGATCACTGTAATACACCGCGCTAAATGGCATCTCTACCGGCAGTAACTTATCAGCCAGTAATTCGACAAACTTCCCCTCAGCAATTTCCCTGTTAATCATATAGTCAGAAAGGCAGGCTATCCCATTCCCATTCAGGCAAAGTTGCTTGAGAGTCTCACCACTGTTTGAGGTTATTCCTGGTGTTATGTCATACCGTAACCCATCAGACTGTGCGACAGGCCATTTATTCAAACTCTCCGTCTCAGAAAAACCCAGGCAAATATGATCCTGAAGATCTTCTGCACATTGTGGTAAGCCATGCTGCGCTAAATATTCTGGTGATGCGATAATTTTACGGCGGCTGGTAAAAAGCGGTCTGGCTCGTAGAGTTGAGTCAGTCAAAGTACCTGCGCGTATAGCAACATCTACTTTGCGCTCAATCAGATTTATGAATGTTTCTGATGAAATGAGAGAAAGTGTCACATCCGGGTAACGTTCACGGAATGGTTTAATCAACGGCATTAAAAGATGTAGCATTACTGGTGTGGCAGCATCGATACGCAGTAAACCACGCGGGCTTTGTCTGGTTTCCATCAACTCATTTTCTGCGGTGGTCATATCTTGCAAGATCTGCTGTACGCGGCGGAAATAGCGCTCACCTTCCTCAGTCAAGCTCAACTGGCGCGTTGTACGATTAAGAAGTGTCACACCCAACTTCATCTCTAGTTTCTTTACCGAACGACTCACAGCTGAATTTGCTTGTTCGAGTTGCACTGCCGCACGACTGAAACTTCCGTTTTCCACAACGGCGACAAAAATTGCCAGTTCTTCAGAGGTGGCTTTCATTATTGCTCCTGAGACAAAATTGTATTGAGATTTTGCATATTTTTGTTATTTAACCACCTTGCCATACTGCGTGTCATCAAAAGACACCTGCTATGGAGTAAATCATGCCACTGGCACTATGGGCACTGACTATCAGTGCATTTGCTATCGGTACTACCGAATTCGTTATTGTTGGGTTGGTGCCAACAATTGCCGATCAACTTTCAATTTCACTACCTTCTGCTGGGTTACTGGTTTCAATTTACGCATTGGGTGTTGCCGTCGGAGCACCGGTATTAACTGCTCTGACAGGAAAACTCCCACGCAAACAGCTGTTGGTAGGTTTAATGGCACTTTTCACTGCAGGCAATTTGTTAGCCTGGCTGTCACCAAACTATGAAACATTGGTTGTTGCTCGTCTGCTGACGGGTCTGACACACGGAGTGTTCTTTTCAATTGGCTCCACGATTGCAACAAGCCTCGTACCTAAGGAGAAAGCTGCCTCAGCGATAGCGATTATGTTTGGTGGTTTAACCGTTGCCCTGGTGACAGGTGTTCCACTTGGGACGTATATCGGCCAGCATTTCGGCTGGCGTGAAACCTTCCTTGCGGTATCTGTTATCGGAGTTATTGCCTTAATTAGCAGCACTATTCTGGTTCCTAAAGATATCCCGATGCGAGCAGTCGCTAGCCTTAAAGATCAATTAAAAGTGATGACCCATCCTCGCTTGCTGATCATTTATGCGATCACTGCGCTGGGCTATGGCGGTGTGTTTACCGCATTCACCTTCCTGGCTCCGATGATGCAAGACCTTGCAGGTTATTCACCGGCGGCAGTAAGTTGGATTTTATTGGGCTACGGCGTTTCTGTTGCGATTGGCAATATCTGGGGAGGTAAACTTGCAGATCGCCATGGTGCAGTACCGGCATTGAAGTTTATTTTTGCTTCACTTGCTGTATTACTTTTAGTGTTTCAATTTACCGCGAGTTCACATGTTGGATCGTTAGTCACAGTGCTGATTATGGGGGTTTTTGCCTTCGGAAATGTGCCTGGTTTGCAGGTCTACGTGGTGCAGAAAGCAGAGGAATATACCCCAAATGCGGTAGATGTTGCCTCTGGACTAAATATTGCCGCATTTAATATTGGGATAGCATTAGGATCGATTATTGGCGGACAAACAGTGCAAAGCTTTGGTTTGGAGCAAACCCCATGGATCGGGGCGGTTATTGTCGCTGGTGCATTACTGTTAATTAACTTCAGTGGTCGGCTTGATACACGCCGTGAAATTGCTATCGGTTAACCTACGCGAGCCAGATTGTTAGCAATTACTTACGGTCTTGTTCAGCAATGGTTTGAATTGGTCGTTGAAACTCGACTCTAAAGTCCCTATAACTGAAAGACAGCCTTCGATGTGGAGGCTTCTTTGGTTACAGGAGTCATTAGTAAAAACGTGCGCAAAAATACTTATGCCATGAGATATGTTGCCGGTCAGCCAGCAGAACGCATTCTGCCTCCAGGCTCATTTGCGACTATAGGTCAGGCATTGCCGCCCGGAGAACCCCTGCCGAGTGAGGCATCATTAAAAGTATTGGTATGGAACATCTTCAAGCAACAGCGCGCAGAATGGCTTTCAGTGCTGCAAAATTTCGGGAAAGATGCCCACCTGGTTTTATTGCAAGAAGCGCAAACTACGCCTGAACTGGTTAGATTTGCCACCAGTAATTATCTGGCGGCAGACCAGGTACCGGCTTTTGTATTGCCTCAACATCCTTCAGGCGTCATGACGTTATCTGCGGCACATCCTGTTTATTGCTGTCCATTACGCGAAAGAGAACCGATTTTACGTCTATCTAAATCCGCATTAGTGACAGTTTATCCATTACCTGATGGGCGGCTGTTGATGGTCGTTAATATTCATGCTGTGAACTTTAGTCTCGGCGTGGATGTGTACAGCAAACAACTTGGTCCAATTGGCGACCAAATTGGTCACCATAACGGCCCAGTTATCATGGCAGGGGATTTCAATGCCTGGAGTCGCCCACGTATGAATGCGCTTTACCGCTTCGCTCGTGAAATGACATTACGCGAAGTGCGCTTCACTGATGATCATCGCCGTCGTGCATTTGGGCGCCCACTCGATTTCGTGTTTTACCGTGGTTTGAACGTCACAGAAGCCTCTGTTCTGGTGACTCACGCATCTGACCATAACCCTCTACTAGTCGAATTCCGTCCCGGCAAACCTGAGCTGAAGTAAGGTTAGTCAGGTCTGCCATCGGGCAGACCTATGTGCTGCCCTTTCTTATCATCAACTGCAAGGACAAGACAATGACAACACAATCTCACCATGACAAAGTCGATCAGCAATTTGGCTCACAGGCTAGTGCCTATCTGACCAGTGCGGTTCATGCTTCTGGTCGTGATCTCGAACGCCTCAGTGAACGCCTGGTGGCATTTCCACAGGCTCGATTACTCGATATGGGATGTGGGGCCGGGCACGCGAGCTTTATTGCGGCAGCGCAGGTGAGGGACGTTGTTGCTTATGATCTCTCAGAGCAAATGCTGGCTGTGGTGAATGAAGCGACTAAAGCTCGTGGGATCAATAATGTTGAAACTCAGCAGGGTTACGCTGAAGTCTTACCTTTCGATGATTGCTCATTTGATGTTGTGATAAGCCGTTATTCAGCCCACCACTGGCATGATGTCGGTAAAGCGTTGCGTGAAGTAAGGCGCGTATTGAAACCTGGCGGTGTTGTCATTTTCATGGATGTGATGTCTCCGGGACACCCTGTGTTAGACATCTGGTTGCAAACGGTAGAAGCATTACGCGATACCTCTCACGTGCGTAATTATTCTAGTGGCGAATGGTTGAGTCTGTTTAATGACGCAGGGCTGAGCTCACAAAATCTGTTGTGCGACCGCTTGAATCTGGAGTTCTCAAGCTGGATTGCGCGGATGAGAACACCTGCAACACTTGCTGACGCTATTCGGATGTATCAGCAAAGTGCATCAGATGAAGTGCGGCGCTACTTTGAATTGCAAACGGACGGTTCGTTCACAAGCGACATTATCATGCTTGAAGCTAAACGAGTGTAAGTGATAAATAAAAAAGGCACCTAAAAGGTGCCTTTTTCTTTGATTAACAATCACGTATCAGGTGTAGAGTTGTTGCCAACGTACAGTGTTAGCTGATCGCCAGGTTTCAGATCGTCAGTATCATCGTTCCAGCGCAATACATCTTTAATGTTCACGCCGTGACGTTTTGCAATACTCGACAATGAATCACCCTTACGAACCTTGTAAGTGATGCTATCGTTTTTCGCTAAACGCTCATCGCCTTTTTTGACGCTAAGTGTTTGACCAACTTTGATATGTGCGCCGCGGATGCCGTTCCAGCTTTGCAAATCTTTAGAGCTCACGCCTAAGCGTGTAGCAATGCTCGATAAGGTATCCCCTGAACGAACACGATAAGATTTGTTGCTGCCTGCATTAGCTCTGTTATCAGCGACTAACGTAGGTTGCACTGCTGCAATTTCACCTGCAGCCAAAGAGGCTTTAAGCTTATCAGCATGCTTTTTAGGTACCATTACATAACGCTGATTTTTGCCTATCGTCGAAGTTTTAACCCCAGCGTTGAACGTTTTCAGCGTACTTAATGATATCCCGGCCATTTCGGCAACCTGCGTAAGCTCAACCGGATCACTCACTTCTACACGTGCTAATGCACGGCTTTCGTCAGTGGTCGGCAGGCGTACACCGTACTTTTGGCTGTTCTTGAGAATATCACTCAAAGCCAGCATTTTAGGTACGTAAATCTTGGTTTCCCGTGGCAGTGAAAGCGACCAAAAATCTGTGGGCAAGCCACGCGCTTTATTCGCTTTCATTGCCTTCAGTACACGACCTTCGCCGCTGTTATACGCCGCCACGGTTAACAACCAGTCGCCGTCAAACATCTTGTTCAGACGTTGCATCATATCGAGTGCAGCAGTGGTTGAAGCCACTACATCACGACGTGCATCGTATGCTTTGGTCTGTTTTAAACCATAATTTCGACCCGTGCTCGGTACAATCTGCCAGATGCCAGCGGCATTCGCAGATGATGTAGCGTGGGGGTCAAAAGCGCTCTCCACTATGGGTAGCAGTACTAGTTCCATTGGCATGTTGCGTTTCTTAACTTGCCCGGCAATCCAGTACATATACGGCTCTGCCCGTAATGTTACATCGTGGAGATAGCTCTTATTCTTAAGGTACTTCTGTTTCTGTTCGCGGATCCGGGTATTTTCCGGTATCCCCATCTTTAGCTCGTCGCCAATGAAGTTCCACAAGTTTTGGTTATCTGCGAGATATGTCCCATCGTCCATCCATCGCGTACTTGTGTACTTACCTGCTTCACCTTGACCAGCTGCAGACAGACTCTGTGCGTGCTGTTGGATGTTGCCGTCATACTTTGACGCCTGGCACCCCACAAGCAGGACAGAGGCGAGTAATATCGCTTTTGCCTTCATGTGTGTGTCAATAGTTGCTTAAAAGACGAGCAAGAATACCTTCAGCTTTCCAACAACACAACCAGAAAATTCAGAAAGAGTCTTTCTTTGTCCGTAACCAGGCAAATATTTGCTGTGGTTGTTGCAAGTTTGTTTCTTTAGAAATTTTTTCTTTTAAATCAAGGTCATTTGTTTTTAAAAATAAATTTATATTACGCTCAATTGCCAGGGAACTGGGTAAGGTTGAGTGGTTTTTTGCGCGTAACTCCTTAACTTTTCGACAATAACGGTTTAACTCATCATCGTCAGGCAAGATAGATAAGGAAAATTTCATATTTGAAAGCGTGTACTCATGTGCACAACAAATTAACGTATCAGCAGGGAGTTTGTTAAGCTTTTGAAAAGAATCATACATATTCTCGGCGGTACCTTCAAAAAGTCTGCCACACCCCCCGGAAAACATCGTGTCGCCGCAAAAAAGATAAGGTTTACTATAGAAACAGATATGTCCTAAAGTGTGACCGGGTGTAGCAATAACGCTAAATTCACACTTCAAAATATTGACCTTATCGCCCTCTCTGACTACCCGGTTCGTTCCCTTATCTTGTGTCTCTTCGGGCCCATATACCACAAGGCCTGGGTACTTTTTGAGAAGTTCTTTTACACCACCTACATGATCGTTGTGATGGTGTGTCAGTAAAATGGCTTCTGGCTGCCAGTGATTCTCTTCAATCGCTTTTAGCACCGGTTGAGCCTCACCAGGGTCCACAATGATACATTTACCCTGCTCATCATTCAGAACCCAGATGTAGTTATCCTGGAATGCGGAAATACTGTTAAGATTCATAATTCGACCTCTTTGAATTGCGCTAAGAAGGTAGTGATGAAACCGGCAAGGATACCTGAAAATTTCATTTCACCGCATCATTGGGGAGAACTCCCGTGGGGCGAGTACTACCGTGAGGCACTGGAAACTCAACTCCAGCCCTGGCTTGCTAAAATGTTTGGTTTCCATCTATTGAAGATAGGCAACCTAAGCGCTGAAATTAACACTGAAGCTTGCGCTATTTCACATCAGGTTAATGTCGCACTTCAGGGCGACAGGCTTCAGGTTAATGCCGATCCACTTCATTTACCCTTTGCGGCGAAATCTGTAGATGCTTGTATGTTGGCCCATACATTGCCCTGGTGCCAGGATCCTCACGGATTACTGCGTGAAGCCGATCGAATATTAATTGATGACGGATGGTTAATTCTGAGCAGCTTCAACCCGATGAGTTTGTTAGGTTTGGGCAAAACAGTGCCATTTATGCGCAAGCGCACGCCGTATCATTGCCGAATGTTTACGCCGATGAGGATTTTCGATTGGTTGGCATTGCTGAATTTTGAAGTCATGCACCAGCGAAGTTTCCAGGTTTTACCCTGGAGTAAACAAGGCGGAAAAATGCTGAGTACTCACTTGCCAGCGCTGGGCTGCATGCATGTCATAGTGGCGCGTAAGAGGACCTTGCCACTTACGCTTAACCCAATGAAAAGCCGAAAAGCGAAAACGCAAATCCGCTCGGCAGTTGGCGCTACCAGGCAGTTTCGGAAAACGACTAAAGTTTCGTCACCTCTGGTTGATAACCAACATCCTCAAGAGTTGGATTAGAAGCGGCAACGCGTGCCAGTTCATCGCAGCGTTCGTTTTCAGGGTGGCCGGCATGCCCTTTCACCCATTCCCAACTGATTTTGTGCTCGCTCAAAGCCGCATCAAGACGCTGCCATAGGTCGACATTTTTCACTGGTTTTTTATCGGCAGTTTTCCAGCCGCGCTTTTTCCAGTTATGGATCCATTGGGTAATTCCCTGGCGAACATACTGACTGTCGGTGCTGAGCACAATGTCACAAGGCTCGATTAACGCCTCAAGAGCAACAATAGCGGCCATCATTTCCATGCGATTATTCGTCGTCAAACGATAACCGACACTAAAAATTTTTTCGTGTTGTTTGTACCGTAGAATGGCGCCGTATCCACCTGGCCCTGGGTTACCGAGGCAAGAGCCATCGGTGAAAATTTCTACCTGTTTACGCATCTCTGGTAGACTTCCTGTGATTAAAAAACCAAGTCTGACATAAACGAGCGCCATGAGCACAGCAATTACACGACAGATCGTTCTCGATACTGAAACCACCGGTATGAACCAAATCGGTGCTCACTACGAAGGGCACCGCATTATTGAAATCGGTGCGGTTGAAGTGATCAACCGCCGCCTGACAGGCAATAACTTCCATGTCTACTTAAAGCCAGACCGGCTGGTGGACCCGGAAGCATTTGGTGTCCATGGAATTGCCGATGAGTTTCTGGCGGATAAACCAACCTTTGACCAGGTTGCTGATTCGTTTATGGATTACATCCGCGGTGCAGAACTGGTTATCCATAACGCATCGTTTGATATCGGGTTTATGGACTACGAGTTCAGTAAGCTCAAGCGCGATATCCCAAAAACCAATACTTTCTGCAAAATCACGGACAGCCTTGCACTCGCACGTAAGATGTTCCCTGGCAAGCGTAACAGCCTCGATGCTCTTTGCTCGCGCTACGAAATAGACAACAGTAAACGAACGCTGCACGGCGCATTGCTCGATGCCCAAATCCTGTCTGATGTCTATTTAATGATGACCGGTGGGCAAACCTCTCTGAAGTTTGCTATGGAAGGGGATGTTCAACAGCGTAGTGGAGACAACGGTATTCAGCGTGTTGTCCGCCAGAGTTCGGGCGTACGCATCATTCGGGCCAGCGATGCAGAATTGGAAGCACATGAGTCGAGACTTGATTTGGTAGAAAAGAAGGGTGGAAGTTGTCTGTGGCGCATGTAAAAACAGCATTGATGGATTAAAAATAACCGTTTGGGTGAAAATAGCGGCAAGCGATTAGATTTATAAGAAAAAACATTGACGCTCATGAGTGCAATACGTAATATCTGCCTCGTTCCCGACGGGGAACAAACGCGGAGCGGTAGTTCAGTCGGTTAGAATACCTGCCTGTCACGCAGGGGGTCGCGGGTTCGAGTCCCGTCCGTTCCGCCACAATCAGAAAGCCTGAATCAGAAATGATTCAGGCTTTCGTCGTTTCTGAAGCCTAATCTTTTGAAGCAACAACCTGTCCGTTATATCCCGCCACTTCACTCTCTATTTCCGCACGTGCCAGCCAGCGGTAACAACCTGCACTCAGGAATGCACCGATAAACCAGCTAAAGTTAGCTACTTCATGCAGCGATGGAATAAAGCTGATGGTCAGGCAAACGGCGACTGAGGGCAGTAGTGCCAGAATCGCTTTGGGATTGAAGCCACTTTTGTACCAGTAACGCCCTTTTGATGTGTCATCAAACAGATCCTCGACATAAATTTTGCTGCGTTTAATGATATAGAAATCAGTTAACAAAATGCCGAACAGCGGTCCAATGAACGATCCCAGCACATCGAGCGTGTAGTGAATAAGTTCTGGCGACTGGAACAAATTCCACGGGGTCAGCAGTACTGAGCCTACTGCCGCAATCATGCCACCGGTACGGAAGCTGATTTTCTGTGGTGAGCAGTTAGAGAAATCGAAAGCCGGTGACACGAAATTCGCCACGATATTAATACCAATGGTGGCGGTGATCATGGTCAGCAAACCAATTGCCATTGCGAGGCTGTTACCAACGTGGCTGACGGTTTCGATAGGGTCGGTAATCATTTTGCCGAACAGCGATTGTGTCCCGGAGACAATGATCACGGTAACAATAGAGAACAGTAAGAAGTTAAATGGTAGCCCCCAACGGTTACCACGGCGGATCTCTTTCATACTCTTGCCGTAACGCGAGAAGTCACCGAAGTTCAGCAGTGGGCCGGAGAAGTACGAAACCACCAGAGCGATTGCAGTCAACATCTGCCACGCTTGCTCACCAGAAGTCAGTTGTTTGCTGGCAAGCGTAAATGAAATGCCATCAAAGCCTGTCTGATACAAAATCCAGCCAGCCAAAGCCATCATCACGATGTAAACCGCAGGCCCGGCGATATCAATAAAGCGCTTAATCGCGTTCATACCGTGCCAGAACACCATCGCCTGCAGCACCCACATAATGCCGAAACAAATCCAGCCGAGATGTGAAAGCCCGAGGAAGTGCCCGGTGGTCATGGGTGCCAGTGATGGCCAGAATTTCAGCATAACCAGCATCAGGGCGTTGGCTGCCAGCCAGGTTTGTATGCCGTACCAGGCGAAGGCGATTAACCCACGAATTACCGCCGGAATATTGGCTCCGAACACGCCAAATGCCTGACGGCAAATCACTGCGTAAGGTACACCAGCCATTTGGCTTGGTTTGGCCACCAGGTTCGCACAAAGCTGAACGATGCAAATCCCGACTAACAGGCAAAGCAAAACTTGCCAGCTCGCCAGCCCCAAGGTGAAGAAGCTGGCGGCGACCACGTAGCCGCCCATACTGTGGACATCGGACATCCAGAAAGAAAAAATATTGTACCAGGACCATGTCTGGTTGCGCGTCGGCGCCAAATCTTCATTGCATAAACGTGGGCTATAACCGGCGTTATCGTTCATGGCTGTCGTGTTGTGTTTAATACCTGGCATGATATCTGCTCCCTAATAAAAACAGATGCTGACGGATTGTCTGAAACCTTTGTTGCAGGAACCAGGCCAGGTTTGATTTTTTAGCAGCAAGACGCAAACCGCGGACTACGAAAGCAGAAAATGAAGAGCATCCAGGAATGACGCGCCTTTTCATGGTGCAGATGTTTAATTTTTTGCCCAGAAGTGGTGCTAATCACTGGGCTAACGGAACCAAAAGGAGTGAACGTGAAGAAACATTTGATTCAGGTGGTCAATCCCAACACCAATGTGGCGATGACCCACACTATCGCCGAAGCGGCTCGCAGCGTAGCCGCAAACACCAGCGAGATTATTGCTGTCTGCTCCTCACAGGGTGTGGAATCTATAGAAGGACATTTTGATGAAACGATTGCTGCTATCGGAGTTCTTGAGCAAATCAAACGCGGTAAAGAGCAGGGAGTCAGCGGCCATGTGATTGCCTGTTTTGGTGACCCCGGTTTGCTGGCCGCGCGTGAACTGGCAACTGGGCCGGTAATAGGTATTGCCGAAGCTGCGATGCATACCGCCACAATGGTTGCCACGCGCTTTTCTATTGTCACCACTTTGCCGCGAACGGTGATTATTGCCCGTCATTTACTTCGGCAGTATGGGTTTGAGCATCATTGTGCCGCGCTGCACGCCATCGATTTGCCGGTTCTGGCATTAGAAGATGGCACGGGTCTTGCTCAGATGAAGGTACGCGAGCGTTGTATCCAGGCCATAAAAGAAGATAACAGCGGGGCGATTGTGCTTGGCTGCGGGGGGATGGCAAATCTTGCCCGTGAGCTAACGGCCGAATTGGGTGTTCCTGTTATTGATGGCGTCACCGCTGCGGTGAAAATGGTGGAATCCCTCATCGCACTTGGACTTGGAACCAGCAAACACGGTGATCTCGCGTATCCGAATAAAAAGCCGTTATCAGGCTGTTTTGACATGCTGAGTTGATGTTCTGGCTCGGCTCATAAGGAACCGAACCATGAATGAAGTAGCGAAAAATAAGCGCTATCACTTTACCGAGAACTACCCGCGTGACATGAAAGGTTATGCGGGTAAACCACCTCATGCGCAATGGCCGAATAACGCCCGAGTCGCCGTGCAGTTTGTGCTGAATTTTGAAGAAGGCGGTGAGAACCATGTTCTGCATGGCGATGCCGGATCTGAACAATTCCTCTCCGATATTATCGGTGCCGCCAGCTTCCCCGACCGCCATATGTCGATGGATTCACTGTACGAATATGGTTCCCGCGCGGGTTTCTGGCGTATCCACAATGAGTTTCAAAAACGCGGCCTGACGATGAGTATTTTCGGCGTCGCAATGGCGCTGGCGCGAAATCCTGAAATCGTCGCCGCGATTAAAGCGGCGGATTACGACGTGGTGAGCCACGGCTGGCGCTGGATCCACTATCAAAATCTCGATGAAGCGACTGAACGCCAGCATATGCACCAGGCGATCGAAATCCTGGAGGATTTGTTCGGCAGCAAACCGCAGGGTTGGTATACCGGCCGCGATAGCCCGAACACGCGCAGGCTGGTGGCGGAAAACGGCAGCTTCCTTTACGACAGCGATTATTACGGCGACGACTTGCCATTCTGGAGTGAAGTGACCTGTAGCGACGGTTCCATCAAGCCGCATCTGGTGGTGCCATATACCCTGGATGCCAATGATATGCGCTTTGCCACCGCGCAAGGTTTTAATACCGCCGAGCAGTTTTATACCTATCTGAAAGACAGCTTTGATGTGTTGTACGAGGAAGGGGAAACCGCGCCGAAAATGATGTCTATCGGCATGCACTGCCGTTTACTGGGGCGTCCGGGGCGATTCAGGGCGTTACAACGTTTTCTGGATTATGTGCAGCAGCATGATGATGTGTGGATTTGCCGCCGTCAGGATATTGCCGAGCATTGGGTGAAGACGCATCCGTTTAAAGGCTGATTTGAGTGGCTGCGGGTAACACGAGTTTACCCGCCCACAGCTTAGCTCATGATACTGACGTGTGCGGCGACTATCCGCCAGCCATAGGGGAACTTGACCCAGGTCTGCATCTGGCGGCCAATTTTGTCACTGCCTTCGCGAGTAAATTCAGTGCTGGCCACCGCCATGTCATCACCGTAAGTTGTGATGGTGGTATTTTGCAACAGCCGCTCTAACCCCTGAGTAGAGCGGGTATTCCTGAACGCTCTGATCTCGTCGATTCCATACAGATTTTCACTGGCACCGTAGCGAACGGTGCGGGGATCGGACCAAAATAATTCATCTAATACGGCGACATCGTTGCTAATTAACGCCTGTTCGTAGCGGTAAAACGCAGCGCTTACCTCATTGACGATGGCAGGACGATCAATATTGTCACGCATCATAGTATTTACCTTACCTGGTGGGTTTTCCCATCAGCATACCCTTTATTTCAAGCTGATGGGCGGCTCTCAGGCAGATATCTTCTCGCCAGGGCGCGGCAATGAGTTGCACACCAATTGGGCTGCCATGGGCAGTGGCTAATGGCACCGTCACAACCGGCAGGCCGAGGAAGGAAATGGGTTGTGTCAGCATTCCCATACTGGATTTGACTGGAAGGTCTGCCCCGTTGATCCGCATTGTTTGCTGGCCTATCAGCGTGGCGCAGCAAGGTGTCGCGGGTGCGATGAGCAGATCGTATTGCTTGAAAAGCGGCAGTGTTTTATCACGGAACCATGCCCGAAACCTTTGTGCCTGTGTGTACCAGGCTGATGGCGTCATGGCGCCAGCCAAAAGGCGCTCGCGGGAATTCAGCTCAAACTGTTCAGCGTGCTTGCGCAATGCGGGCAAGTAATGATTTCCCCCTTCGGCAGCCGAGAGCAAAAATGCCGCCGAGCGTGCTAATTCAACTTCCGGCAATGAAATAGACTCGAGCGCCGCAAGAGAGTGAGCGACCTGAGCCACCGCCGCTTTGGCGTCGGCGTCACACCAGTCATCAAAAAAACCGCCCAGAACCGCGCAACGCAAACTTCCAGCCGGTTGCAGTTTTTCACTGGTCAGATCGATGCTGCGTATGGACTGAAAGTGATCGCTTGGATCCGCGCCCTGAAGGGCATCGTACACGCGAGCCAGATCGTCGACGTTACGCGCCAGCGGGCCAATATGATCGAGGCTGGCAACAAAAGGTTGGCTGCCGCTGCGTGAAAGCCGCCCAAATGTCGGTTTTAGCCCGAGCACACCACACAGCGAAGCTGGCACGCGAATCGATCCGTTAGTATCGGTACCCAACGTAAAGTTCACCATGCCAGCCGCGACGGCAGCCGCAGAACCGCCGGATGATCCTCCGGCAATTCGTGCCAGATCATGTGGGTTGCGGGTCGCGCCGTAATAGCTATTTTCGGTGGTGAAACCGTAGGCGTAGGCATCCATATTCAGTGCGCCTGAAAGCATGGCTCCGGCAGTAGTCAGCTGTTTGATGGCAAATGCATCGCTATTTGCCGGGGGTTGCGAGCTAAACAGTTCTGCGCCAGCCAGCGTCGTCACCCCTTTAATATCAAACAGATTTTTTACCGCATAAGGCACACCCGCTAATGGCGGCAGTGTTTCACCACGTGCGCACTGTTGATCAATGGCTTCGGCTTCTTGTAGCAGACGCTGCGCGGTCACTTCAGTAAAAGCATTAATCTCGGGATTAGCCTGTGTGATTTTTTCCAGTGTAAGCCTGGCCAATTCGTGAGCTGAAAACTCGCCGCTGGCTAATCCTTGCTGAATATCGCGAATGGAAAGTTCGCTCATAATTTATAGACTCCGGAGACTTCCTGGCGTTGCGGTAGCGGAAAATCCATTAACGGTTCTGCCAGGGTCTCCATGCGAGCCAGTTGTATTTCAAGTTCTTTACGGCGTGCTTCATCGAGTGGAACGTTGAGAAGTTGTTCCATGACTTTGATGTACGCGGGCCAGTCGATAGAATTTAATGTCATTTTTACCTCCTTAAAATCCTGCCGCGCTGCCGTTGCTGCGCGGGTCGTAAGCCCCTTCAAGCATGCCATTGGTATGGCGCACAATTGCACCCGCATGGCCGACGGCTTCACTAAAATCTGGCAGAGACTCAACCTCATGCCCTAACTGGCGCAGGGTGTCGAAAGTCTCTTGGCTAAATCTGGCTTCTAATTTCAGGCTGTCTGAGGCTTGCCCCCAGGTTCTGCCCAGTAACCAGCGCGGGGCGCTAACGGCTTCCTGTAACGGCATACCCTGAATCACATGGCGGGTAAAAATGGCTGCCTGGGTTTGCGGTTGCCCGTCGCCGCCCATCGAGCCATACACCATCGTCCGTCCATCAGCCAGGCGGGCCGCTGCCGGATTCAGGGTGTGAAACGGCTGTTTACCGGGCGCAAGACTTAACAGACTATCGGGGTTGAGGCTGAAAGCTGCGCCACGGTTTTGCCAAAGCACACCGCTTTTTGGCAGAACCACGCCGCTTCCGAACTCGTGATAAATGCTTTGAATAAACGAAACGGCCAGGCCGCTGCTATCAATCACGCCCATCCAGACTGTGTCGCCAGGGCCTTTTCCGGTTCCCCAGTTTGCGGCTTTACCGTCATCAATTTCTGCGGCCAGCGCCGCAAGTGGCGCGGGATCTAACAGGCTTTGGATTGATGTCGTGATATGACGAGGATCGGTGATGTATTTGTCGCGCAGGGCGAAGGCTTTTTTAGTGGCCTCGACGATACGGTGAACCGTTTGGGTTTCGTTGGCTTGCGCCATCTCTAAATGGTCGGTGATCCCCAGAATCGCCAGTGAAACCAGGCCCTGAGTTGGCGGCGTCATATTATAAATCTCACCCTGCTGGTGGTGCAGATGCAGCGGAATACGGCGTTTTGCACGCTGGGCGGCGAGGTCCTGTAAGTTAATCGGCATCCCTAAATCAGCGAGTTCTTCGGCAAGCAGTGTGGCTAATGGCCCGCGATAAAAGCTATCAAGCCCTTCAACGGTCAGGCGTGTCAGCGTTTCGGCCAGCCGTGGTTGAGTAAACCGGCTGCCCGCGCGTGGGATTTCGCCTCGTTCCAGAAAGGTTTCGGCAAAACCGGTGATGTTAACCAGTTCGTCATATTTACTGTGTGTGGCGAGCGCCTGAGATTGGGTCACCGGAATACCATCTGCCGCATAGCGGATGGCGTCAGCCAATAAACGCGAGAGAGGTAATTGCCCGCCACCGAGTTGCCCGGCAATTTTTAGCGCTTCGTCCCAACCACTTAGCGTGCCAGGTACGGTTAATGCCGCTTTTGGGCCACGATGTGGGATTGCGTTTTCACCGGCGTAAAACTCCAGTGAGGCAAGCGAACCTGCTGCACCGCTGGCATCAATGGCAATCGGTTCGCCTTCTGGCGGCACGATCAACCAAAAGCCATCCCCGCCAATACCATTCATATGCGGATAAACTACGGCGATAGTTGCCGCCGCCGCGACCATCGCTTCGATGGCGTCCCCCCCGTGGCGTAGCACGGATAATGCGGATTCACTGGCCAAATGGTGCGGAGTCACCGCCATGCCGGAAGGTGCCATATTGCTTTGCATCATCGTGTTATCTCTCAGAATGGAAGACGGGGTTATCTTTAAGCAAAAGATGTTCCAGGTTGACGCGGTTGATTTCACTGTGCCAGGCTCGAGTGAAACAAAAGTTACAGAGGTCATAATGAAACAATTAGATGAGCGTTTAAGAGCGACATATGAGCAGCTTTCTCCGCAAGAACAACGTGTTGCCACATTTATTTTCGATCATTTTGACGACCTGATTAGCTACAACAGCGCGGAACTTGCTCGCCTTTCTGGCGTATCAAAAGCCACGGTTAGCCGTTTATTTAAGCGTTTGGGCTATGACCGTTACAAAGATATGCGTGAAGAGTTACGTACCTTGCGCCAGAGCGGAATGCCGCTGACAGAAAACCGTGATGCAGTGCAGGGAAACACCTTATTAGCACGACATTATAAGCAAGAAATGGCCAACCTGACGCAGTGGGTTAGCCTGCTGGATACGCAGCAATTTGCCGATGTCGTGAGTGCGATTAATACCTCAAAACGTATCTTCATCATTGGCTTAAGGAATTCATGGCCAGTGGCGACGCATTTGCGCCAACAGTTATTGCAGACTCGCAACGATGTCTGGTTACTGCCGCAACCGGGCCAGACGCTGGCAGAAGAAGTGGTGGATATCAGTGAGCAGGATTGCGTTATTGCTATCGCGTTTCGCAGAAGGCCGAGAATTATCAAGCCATTGCTGGCAAACCTGCATAAGCGCCAGATACCGTTGCTGGTAATGAGCGAAGCGCAAGGCTCAGGTCTTACGCCATTCTGCCGCTGGCACTTTGCAGCACCGCTTGATAGCGTTTCAGCTTTTGATAGCTATAGCAGCGCGATGAGCCTGGTGAACTTGTTGTCTAATGCGGTACTCCACGAGGCGCTAACCACCGGTCGCCAGCGTATTCATCATATTGCTGAGTTGTATTCCGAACTGGATGAGCTGGAACAACGGTAATGCACTTTAGTGGTGCATTTGCACGCATCATGGGAACCATTCTGGTTCAGAGATGAAGAGTCAGTGAACGGGTTTTTGTAGGGTGGATAAGCGGCAGAGTCATCCACCATTTTCGCCGCTTTTGTCGGATGACGCTGCTGCTTATCCGACCTACGAAGAGGTATGTCATCTGTCTCTTTTCTTCTTTTGTCTTTCACAAAAATTGGTGGCACATTAGTTGCAGAATATTTCAATAAAGAATCTTTTGTTTCACGCAGAATAAAAGGAAATGCCATGTTCGATATTCAGCACTTCACACAAATTAATCCACCTCATCGTTTATTGATGGGGCCGGGACCCATTAATGCCGATCCGCGTGTATTACGCGCCATGGCGAGCCAGTTAATTGGGCAATATGACCCGGTCATGACCGGCTATATGAATGAAGTGATGGTGCTGTATCGCGAGCTTTTCCGTACCCAAAACCGCTGGACGATGCTGGTAGACGGCACTTCCCGTTCCGGCATTGAAGCAATTCTACTTTCGGCTATTCGGCCTGGTGACAAAGTGCTGGTGCCGGTGTTTGGGCGTTTTGGTCATCTGCTATGTGAAATTGCCCGCCGCTGCCGCGCTGAAGTTCACACCATTGAAGTGCCGTGGGGCGAAGTGTTTACGCCTGACCAAATCGAAGATGCTATCAAAAGTGTTAAACCCCGTTTACTGCTGACCGTTCAGGGCGACACTTCTACGACTATGTTGCAGCCATTGGCTGAACTGGGCGAAATCTGCCGCCGCCACGGCGTGTTGTTCTATACCGATGCGACCGCTTCGTTTGGCGGTAACGCGCTGGAAACCGACGCATGGGGATTAGATGCCGTTTCGGCGGGGCTGCAAAAATGCCTTGGCGGCCCATCTGGTAGTTCTCCCATCACTCTCAGCCCGCAAATGGAACAAGTGATTCGCCGCCGTAAATGTATCGAAGAAGGGATCCGCACCTCTGCGCATCAGGATGGCGATGACGAAATGATCTACTCGAATTATTTCGATCTTGGCATGGTGATGGATTACTGGGGACCGGAACGTCTCAACCACCATACTGAAGCCACCAGCATGCTGTTCGCCGCACGTGAATGCGCGCGCATTATTCTCGAAGAAGGTCTGGATGTGGGCATCGCTCGCCACGAGTTGCACGGACGTGCGCTGGTGGCCGGGATTCAGGGCATGGGTCTGGAAACTTTCGGCGATCTGCAACATAAAATGAATAACGTACTGGGCGTGGTGATCCCATCTGTCGTCCACGGCGAAGAAGTGCGCAAAATGCTGCTGGATGATTTCCATATCGAAATCGGCACCTCATTTGGCCCGCTACAAGGCAAAATATGGCGCATTGGCACCATGGGTTATAACGCGCGTAAAGATTGCGTGCTGCAAACGCTGACCGCGCTTGAAGCCGTCTTGAATCGCCTCGGTTTTAAAACGACGCAAGGGGCTGCAATGCAGGCGGCGTGGGATGTCTATTCTCAGGAAAATCGCTGATGGTAAAACTTGCGATGAATGCCGCACAGGCAAGTCTGGCCGCGAAACGCGTCATGCAGCGAGCAGATGAGCTGGCGCAAATTAGCGAAACCCCGGGCCAGTTAACGCGTGTCTACCTTTCAACCGAACATTTACGTGCCAACCATTTGGTCGCCAGTTGGATGGAACAGGTCGGAATGACCACCTGGCAGGATGCGGTAGGGAATATTTGCGGGCGCTACGAAGGTGCAAGAGAAGGTGCTCAGGCGATTTTGCTAGGGTCACATCTGGATACCGTGCGCAATGCCGGGCGTTTCGATGGCATGTTAGGGGTGTTAAGCGCACTGGAAGTTGTCGCCTTCTTGTATCAGCACGATCTCCAGCTTGAGCAGGCGATTGAAATCGTCGGCTTTGCTGATGAAGAAGGGACGCGTTTTGGTATCACGTTGTTGGGGAGCCGTGGGATTACCGGAACATGGCCGGATAATTGGCTAGCCTGTGAAGATGCAGCGGGAATCAGTGTTGCTCAGGCGTTAGTGAATGCAGGTATTGATCCGTCGCGGATTCACAGTGCGGCACGCCGCCCGGAAGAATTCAGCGCTTATCTTGAGTTACACATTGAGCAGGGGCCGGTGCTGGAGCGTGAAAACCTGGCACTTGGCGTGGTAACAGCCATCAACGGCGCTCGTCGTTTAAAGTGCCGCTTCACGGGTGAAGCAGGGCATGCAGGCACGGTGCCAATGGTGATTCGTAAAGATGCGCTTGCGGCGGCGGTGGCCTGGATGACCTTCGTTGAAAGTGCAGCGCGCGCTTATGCCCCAGACATTGTCGCCACTATCGGGTCGCTACAATGTTTACCCGGTGCGGCGAATGTCATCCCCGGTGAAGTTCAACTCACTCTGGATATCCGCAGCCCGCGAGATTCTGACCTCGAAGCGTTGCTGGAAAATCTCTTAAACGAGGCCGATAAAATCGCCGCCTCGCGTGAAGTTGCGTTCAGTGCTGAAACCTATTATTCGATTCCGGCGACGCCATGTGATGTTCATTTACAGCAGCAGCTAAGTTCCGCAATTACTACGGTGCAAGGCCGCAGTTTGTCGCTACCAAGTGGGGCAGGGCATGATGCCATTGCGGTTGCTGAATGCTGGCCTTCAGGCATGTTGTTTGTGCGTTGTGACCGCGGGATCAGCCACCATCCGGCTGAGTCGGTGATGGAAGCGGATGTGATGCAGGCAGTGCAGGCTTATACGCAAACGGTGATCGCGCTGGCTGCGAAAAATGCTTTGGCAGAATTTAACGAAGCGCCAGAGCATGAAGCGCTTAGCCTTATCACGCCATGCGTTGCGATACCCGCGTGGGCTGAGCATTTAGTGGCTGTGCGGCCATTTTCAGCCATCGACGTGTTGCAGCATTATGCTGCGCAATTGACCGAGGATTGGGGAACGACTGAGCTGAATCAGGCGCTGAGCGCCCATCCACGGATTGGCGAAAAGGCGCAAGGCAACAGCAAAGAAGCGGCGCTTTCAAAAAATGAACAATCCGTTGTTGATGGACAAAACAGCGCGTTAATTGTGGCTCTGGCGCAGGGAAATTCCGAATACGAAGCGCGGTTTGGGCGCGTGTTTTTGATTCGCGCCAAGGGGCGCTGCGGTGAAGAAATTCTGGGTGAACTCTACCGCCGCCTGAAAAACTCCGCCGTGGAAGAAGAAGTGGAAGCTCTGGAACAACTACGCCAAATCACCTTGTTGCGTCTGGAAGGAGTGTTTGCACAATGAGCCAATTGAGTACGCATATTCTGGATACTGCGTTGGGAAAACCGGCGGTCAATGTGGTGATTCGCCTGGAACAACAGGACGCAGAAACCTGGGTAATTATCGCTCAGGGTGTTACGGATGTTGATGGGCGTTTGAAGGATTTCACTCAATCGCCATTAGCGGCAGGGCGCTATCGTCTGACTGCAGAAATCGGCCAGTATTTTGCGGCGACGAACAGAGAAACGTTGTATCCCTCCGCGCAAATCGATTTCGTGATTACGCAAAATGGCGGGCATTATCACCTGCCATTTTTGATTTCCCCGTGGTCGTGGTCGACGTATCGGGGAAGCTAATACTAGAGGATAAACGGATCGGCATCCTGCCAGGCAGGGAATTTCTCACGGTATTCCTGCAAGGCAATCAGCGACAAATCGGCATCCAGGCGCATCGCTTTATGGGCTTCACCATTTGCCAGAATGTCGCCTTGCGGGTTAATAATTTTGCTGTCGCCACGGTAATGATGCCCGTTTCCATCAGTGCCGACACGGTTACAGCCAGCAACATACGCCTGGTTTTCAATCGCACGAGCGATCAGCAAACTTTGCCAGTGCAGCGAACGCGGTGCTGGCCAGTTTGCGACATACAGGGCTAAGTCATAATCGTTGCGATTGCGTGACCATACCGGGAAACGCAAGTCATAGCAGACCTGCGGCAAAATACGCCAGCCACGCCATTCGACCACAACGCGCTCTTCACCCGCCTGATAATGATGATGCTCATCCGCCATGCGGAATAAATGACGTTTATCGTAGAAATGGACTTTGCCGTCCGGCTGAACAAGAAGAAAACGGTTCACCGGTCCGCGTTCAGTTTGCAGCGCTGCGCTTCCGGCAATCATCGCCTGCGTTTGCTGGGCTTTAAACTGCATCCAGTCAATCACTTCCTCTTCGGCGAGCGACTGAGTGGCGGCTTCCATGGCAAAACCGGTGGTGAACATTTCCGGCAAGACAATCAGGTCACGGCCATGAATGCCATCTAACAGCACATCGAACTGACGTAAGTTGGCTGCGCCATCCATCCAGACTAGCGGTTGTTGCAGAACGGTAATTTTCAAACCAGACACAATCGGAAGCCTCATGATAAACAGTCTTTCATTCACTTTAGCATGAGTTAACTGCCTTTTGTTGGGCAATAAAAAACCCCGCGAACGGGGTTTTTTAAACTATCGAGTGTTATGCGGCTTCAATCTTACGATGCTTTTCCGGCACCTTTAGTGGCATGGTTGCCAGCTCCTCCGGTTCGAACTCATCGACATTAATACTGCGCAGACGGCTTGCTTCGGCTTTGGTAAGAATCGCCGCTTCGTCTGCGTTGATTTTGCCTTCCGCCAGCCACTGTTTCGCTTGTTCATCCAGGCGAGTGAATGGCAGGTTATGCCCGGTTTCTTTGCAGATGCGCAGATGGATTGGCTCGGCAGCCATTACGTCCATCAGTGCTTCTTCCAGCAGACCTGCCGGGTTGAACTCGCTTGGCGTCAGATACTGACCGCGACCAATGCGTGAACGTGTCGCTGATGGGATCTGCATGATCTTCGCCAGTTTATGATCCAGCTTGTCCGATGGCGCATCGTAACGGCGGCCAAGTGGGAAGATAACCACACGCAGCATGCCAGCCACGAACGCATTCGGGAAGTTACGCAGCAGATCGTCAATCGCCTGTTCTGCCTGATACAACGCATCCTGAACGCCCCAGTGAACCAGCGGCAGATCCGCTTCGTTACGGCCTTCGTCGTCATAACGTTTCAGTACTGAAGAAGCGAGGTACAGCTGGCTCAGAATATCACCCAGACGAGCCGAGATACGTTCACGGCGCTTCAGGCTACCGCCTAACACGGCCATCGATACATCCGACAGCAACGCCAGGTTGGCACTCAGCCGGTTCATATACTGATAGTAGCGTTTGGTTGAATCGTTAGTCGGTGTGGCGCTGCTCAGGCCGTTGGTCAGACCCAGCCACAGGCTGCGCATTTTGTTACTGCCGACGTGGCCGATATGTTTGAACAACAACTTATCGAACGCGTTGACGTCATTGTTTTGCGCCGCCGTCATTTCATCCAGAACATACGGATGGCAACGAATAGCACCCTGGCCGAAGATAATCATGCTGCGAGTCAGGATGTTTGCGCCTTCCACGGTAATGGCGATAGGTGCGCCCTGATAAGCTCGTGCCACAAAGTTAGAATTGCCCAGCATAATGCCTTTACCGCCGACAATATCCATCGCATCCAAAATGGCGCGTTGGCCACGATGGGTACAGTGATACTTCACGATGGCAGACAGAACCGCTGGTTTTTCGCCAAGCATGATGCCGTAGGTCACCAGTGAAGCGGCTGCATCCATCACATACGCGTTACCCGCGATACGTGCCAGTGGCTCTTCAATCCCTTCCATTTTGCCGATAGAGATTCTGAACTGACGGCGGATATGAGCATAAGCACCCGTTGCCATCGCCACAGATTTCAAACCACCGGTAGAGTTGGAAGGCAGTGTAATACCGCGGCCAACGGACAGACATTCCACCAGCATACGCCAGCCCTGACCGGCCATTTTCGGACCACCGATGATGTAATCAATCGGTACGAAAATGTCTTTACCGCGAGTTGGACCGTTCTGGAATGGCACATTGAGCGGGAAGTGGCGTTTACCAATTTCCACTCCCGGAGTGTGAGTTGGAATTAACGCACAGGTAATGCCTGGTTCTTCTTCATCGCCCAGCAAATGGTCCGGATCCGACAATTTAAATGCCAGCCCCAGAACAGTGGCAATAGGTGCCAGCGTGATGTAGCGCTTGTTCCAGGTCAGACGCATGCCGAGAACTTGCTGACCTTGCCATTCGCCCATGCAAACCACGCCGGTATCAGGAATCGCGCCTGCATCAGAACCGGCTTCTGGGCTGGTTAATGCAAAGCAAGGGATTTCTTGTCCACGAGCCAGGCGTGGCAGGTAATGATCTTTCTGTTCTTCAGTACCGTAATGTTGCAGCAGTTCGCCTGGACCTAATGAGTTAGGCACACCTACGGTAATCGCCAGAATGCCGGAAACACCAGACAGTTTTTGCAGTACGCGAGATTGCGCGTAAGCAGAAAACTCCAGGCCGCCGTACTCTTTCTTGATGATCATCGCGAAGAAGCGATGTTCTTTTAAATAAGCCCACAACTCTGGCGGTAAATCTGCCATTTCGTGTGTGATTTGGAAGTCATTTGCCAGGCGGCAGGCTTCTTCAACCGGGCCATCGATAAAGGCTTGTTCTTCTTCAGTCAGTTTTGGCTGCGGGTAGTTATGCAGTTTTTCCCAGTCTGGTTTACCGCGGAACAAGTCACCTTCCCACCAGGTTGTACCGGCGTCGATAGCCTCTTTTTCGGTACGTGACATTGGCGGCATGACTTTACGGAAGCTACGGAATACCGGAGCGGAAATTAAAGATTTACGCATTGGTGTAAAGACGAACGGCACCAGAATTATCGCCAGCGGAACGAGCACCCAGATTGACCAGATACCGGCGAAACCAAGCGCTGCCGTCCACACCAGCAAAATTGCGCTACTGAGCAGTAAATTGACCTGGTGATAGAAAAGCACACCGAGGAGAACAACCGTTGCAACAATACTCAAAATCAACATATAGGAAACTCCCTTGCTTGTAGGAGGTCTGACCACTTGGATGTATTGGTTTTAGTTCATGTGGTTTTTTTTAGCAATATGTTCACAAAATAATTACAACCTTGCTCACATTGTTACCGCACAGAACTGCAAAAGAAGGAGGTTATGGCGCTTCTCGCGCTATCCGGTAAACTGCTTGGGTTAATCAATCGAAAAATGCTGAAGGACATCCTCATGTACCAGGATCTTATTCGTAACGAATTGAATGAAGCAGCAGAAACACTGGCTAACTTCCTGAAAGATGACGCTAACATTCACGCGATTCAGCGTGCAGCAGTACTGCTGGCTGATAGCTTCAAAGCAGGCGGCAAAGTGCTGTCATGCGGTAACGGCGGCTCACATTGCGATGCAATGCACTTTGCTGAAGAACTGACAGGTCGCTACCGTGAAAACCGCCCAGGCTACCCGGCAATCGCTATTTCTGATGTCAGCCACATCTCTTGTGTGAGCAACGATTTTGGCTACGAGTATATATTCTCTCGTTACATTGAAGCGGTTGGGCGTGAAGGCGACGTGCTGCTGGGGATCTCCACTTCAGGTAATTCCGGCAACGTGATTAAAGCCATTGAAGCTGCGCGTGCGAAAGGCATGAAAGTCATTACCCTGACCGGCAAAGACGGTGGCAAAATGGATGGCACTGCGGATGTTGAAATTCGCGTTCCGCACTTTGGTTACGCTGACCGCATTCAGGAAATTCACATTAAAGTGATTCACATCCTGATCCAGCTTATCGAAAAAGAGATGGTTAAAGCTTAAGTTCTGCCTGATCTTGTTCCCTCTCCATCAGAGAGAGGGTTAGGGTGAGGGGGAAAAGATGGCACCTGAATATTGAGTTTGTCCTCAGGTTCGGGTCGCCCTCATCCCTGCCTTCTTCCCAGGGGGAAGGTGAAAACAAAAGAATGAGTAGTGGGAGGTTAATATGTGCGAACTGCTCGGGATGAGCGCCAACGTACCAACGGATATTTGCTTTAGTTTTACTGGGTTGGTACAGCGTGGCGGTGGAACAGGGCCACATAAAGATGGCTGGGGAATTACCTTTTATGAAGGTAAAGGTTGCCGCACGTTCAAAGATCCGCAACCCAGCTTTAATTCACCCATTGCTAAACTTGTGCAGGATTATCCGATCAAATCCTGTTCAGTAGTCGCACATATTCGTCAGGCAAACCGCGGTAAAGTGGCGCTCGAGAATACCCATCCGTTTACGCGTGAACTATGGGGCCGTAACTGGACTTATGCCCACAATGGCCAGCTTAAAGGTCATCGCTCTCTTGATACCGGGCCGTTCCGTCCAATCGGTGAAACTGACAGTGAACAAGCATTTTGCTGGCTGCTGCATAAGCTGACACAACGTTATCCACGAACGCCTGGCAATATGCAGGCAGTGTTCCGTTACATCACCGAACTTGCGGGGCAATTGCGCGAGAAAGGTGTGTTTAATATGTTGTTGTCGGATGGGCGCTACGTGATGGCGTTCTGTTCCACGAACCTGTACTGGATAACCCGACGGGCACCCTTTGGCGTGGCAAAACTGTTGGACCAGGATGTGGAAATCGATTTTCAGGAAGAGACCACACTCAATGATGTGGTCACGGTCATCGCGACTCAACCTCTGACAGGAAACGAAACCTGGCACAAGATTGCACCAGGTGAGTCGGAATTATTTTGTCTCGGGGAGCGCGTAGTTTGATGCCAGCTGTGGTTGTGTCGTTGGCACAACCGGCTTACTAATCACGTAATTACCGCTGATAACAGAAACGCCTGGTGGCTGGTGATTTGCCGTAAAGTAGTCATAGCCCGGCTTCAGTTGTTTCCAGAAGTTGATGTAGTACGAATACTTGTGGCGTTCCATATTGGCGTCAGTCATGCGGAACGGATAAATGCTAACTTGCACGCTTGGCTGGCCGAACACCAGTGCCCCGGTAACAAACTGGAAAATCTCATCAATGTTGCTGTCAGTCATGGCATAGCAGCCAACAGACACGCAAGCACCGTGAATCATCAGATATTGGCCTTGATAACCATGTGAGCGATCAAACTCATTTGGGAAGCCGATGTTAATGGCTTTATAAAAGCGGCTATCAGGTTTGAGCTGGTTGCGGGTCACGTTATAAAAACCTTCAGGACTCTTAAAATCACCCTGACGCTGTTTTGGACCTAACCCACCGGAATAGTTACAGATGCTATAGCTGTCGAGCAGTTGGAACTGTTCGCCCATCTTTACGTATAGCTCTAGTGTGCGCTCTTCCTTAAATATCTGAATATAAACAGGAGAGCCCATAAGTTGTTGCTTGAATTCTTTGCTGACAGGCGTGGTTGACGTATTGCCGCTCAATAAGCTGGCAAACGACATGCACGGTATCAGAAGCATCGCAATAATGAGTGCGATCTTACGCATACTGCTTTATTCCTTGATAAGACTTATACCAAATGCCAGGACGGCAAAATAAGAGACCCGAAATCAGAATGCTCTGGATTAGGAGCGCTCAACATTAGCACCGTTATGAATTTTCGCAAGCTTGATACGAAGCATTTAGCAACATATCTAACGTTTATCTGATAATAGATAAACCCTGTAAGTTAACTTTTTGCGTAACAGCTCGCATTGCTGCATATCGGAGTGTCGATTTCTCGCCATTCCAGACCCTATTGATGCTAAAATCCCCCGCGAATGTTGACCTGCGGATTAGAACGGAAACTATCCATAAGTCAGTTGTCCCGATCATAAGGGCGACTTAGCACTCCCTCTCGCAATAGTGAACGGATGCGTTTCCATTTTTAATCTGCCTTATGTGTCGCATCGGTTGAACCCTGTTTCGACCCATCCGTTGTCGGCTACAGTTTTTGTCGGTATGTTTAAGCCAATTTTAAACGTGATAACCTTATGATAAAAATCAAAAAAGGTCTGGATTTGCCTATTGCCGGTTTGCCGGAACAGCAAATTCATGACGGCCCAGCGATACCCTTAGTGGCCCTGCTCGGTGAAGAGTATGTGGGCATGCGTCCTTCTATGCTGGTGCAAGAGGGCGACAAGGTATTGAAAGGCCAGCCACTCTTCGAAGATAAAAAGAACCCAGGCGTACTCTTTACTGCACCTGCAAGTGGAACGGTAAAAGCGATTAACCGTGGCGAGCGTCGAGTGCTGCAATCTCTGGTTATTGAGGTTCAAGGTGATGAGCAGGTCGTTTTCGAACGTTTTGCACCAGACAGCCTTGCCAAACTGCCGCGTGAGACCGTTCAGTCGCAATTATTAGCTTCCGGTTTGTGGACTGCGCTGCGGACTCGTCCATTCAGCAAAGCCCCACAACCCGCAAGCGTTCCTGCCGCCATTTTTGTCACCGCAATCGACACCAATCCGCTGGCGGCTGACCCACAACCCATTATTCGCGCCCACCGCGAAATGTTTGACGCCGGTTTAACCCTGCTATCCCGATTGACGGATGGCAAAGTCCACGTCTGTCAGGCGGGGGGCGGTAAGCTCGGTGGTCATCCTGTTGGGCAAGTGACTTTCAATGAGTTTGCTGGCCCTCATCCCGCTGGGTTAGTGGGCACACACATCCACTTCCTCGAACCGGTTAGTTTGCAAAAAATGGTCTGGCACCTGAATTACCAGGATGTGATTGCCATTGGCAAATTGTTCGTGGAAGGCGAGCTGTGGACCGAACGCGTTATTGCGTTAGCTGGCCCGCAGGTTAAAAAGCCGCGCCTGATTCGCACATGCCTGGGTGCTTCGCTCGATGTGCTTACGGCGGGTGAGCTGGAAGAAGGCGAAAACCGCGTTGTTTCGGGTTCGGTGTTAAGTGGAACAATGGCTGCTGGTCCGCTAGCCTGGCTTGGTCGTTTCCACCTGCAGGTTACTGTGCTGAAAGAAGGGCGTGAAAAAGAGCTATTTGGTTGGGTTATGCCGGGTGCTGATAAATATTCAATTACCCGTACCACCGTCGGCCACTTCCTGAAGCGGAAACTCTTTAACTTCTCAACAGATACCAATGGTGGTGAGCGCTCAATGGTGCCAATCGGCAACTATGAACGTGTGATGCCGCTGGATATTCTGCCAACGATGTTATTGCGCGATTTACTGGCGGGGGATACCGACAGCGCTCAGGCGTTGGGGTGTCTGGAGCTGGATGAAGAAGATTTAGCGCTTTGTACCTATGTTTGCCCTGGGAAGTATGAATACGGTCCAGTGCTACGCGAGGTGTTAACCCGCATCGAGCAGGAAGGATAAGTCATGGGCTTGAAGCATTTATTTGAAAAACTAGAGCCGCATTTCACTCAAGGCGGAAAGCTAGAAAAATACTACCCACTCTTTGAAGCTACGGCGACATTGTTCTATACACCAGGCATCGTTACGCCTGGAGCTTCCCATGTTCGTGATGCTATCGATTTGAAACGCATGATGATCCTGGTGTGGTTTGCGGTATTCCCAGCCATGTTCTGGGGCATGTACAACGTCGGGCTACAAACCATTCCCGCACTGAACAAAATGTACGGTGCAGAACAGCTCCAACAGGTGATTTCATCTGACTGGCATTATGTTGTTGCCCAATGGCTCGGAGTGAACTTTACGCCGGATGCTGGCTGGCTCAGCATGATGACCCTCGGGGCGGTCTTCTTCCTGCCAATCTACATCACTGTATTTTTGGTGGGTGGTTTTTGGGAAGTCATGTTTGCGATCATCCGCAAACATGAAGTTAACGAAGGCTTTTTTGTCACTTCTATTCTGTTTGCGCTGGTGGTTCCTCCAACGCTACCACTTTGGCAAGCCGCACTCGGTATCACTTTCGGTGTGGTTATCGCTAAAGAGATCTTCGGTGGAACAGGCCGTAACTTCCTAAACCCGGCATTAGCTGGCCGCGCCTTCCTGTTCTTCGCATACCCTGCGCAGATTTCAGGTGATTTGGTGTGGACTGCGGCAGATGGTTTCTCAGGTGCAACTCCTCTTTCCCAGTGGGCGAACGGCGGTAGCGAAGGCCTGGTGAATGTAGGAACCGGTCAACCTGTCACATGGATGGATGCTTTCCTTGGCAACATTCCTGGTTCGATTGGTGAAGTTTCAACACTGATGATTCTGATTGGCGGTGCGATTATTCTGTTTGGCCGCGTGGCTTCCTGGCGCATTGTCGCGGGGGTGATGCTCGGCATGATTGCGACAGCCACCCTGTTTAACTTCATCGGTTCTGCAACTAACCCGCTGTTTGCTATGCCGTGGTACTGGCATATGGTGCTGGGTGGTTTTGCCTTCGGCATGATGTTCATGGCGACCGACCCTGTTTCTGCCTCGTTTACCAACAAAGGTAAATGGTGGTACGGGGCACTCATCGGGGTGATGTGTGTCTTGATTCGTGTCGTCAACCCAGCCTATCCAGAAGGGATGATGCTGGCGATCTTGTTCGCCAACCTCTTTGCGCCACTGTTCGATTACCTGGTGGTGCAGGCCAATATCAAGCGGAGGAAGTCGCGTGGCTGAAGTGAAAAGTAACGATAGCATCGGCAGAACACTGCTGGTGGTGCTGGTGCTTTGCCTGGTGTGTTCCGTCGTGGTGGCAGGCTCGGCTGTAGGGCTTAAAGCTCGCCAGCAAGAGCAGAAAGCGCTCGATAAGCAACGTAACATCCTGGATGTTGCAGGCTTAGCAACACCCAAAATGACCGGCGAAGATGTCAAATCAATCTATGAGTCACGCATTACACCGCGCTTGTTAGACCTAAAGAGTGGTGAACTACTGGATAAAAATTCCTCAAAATTTGACCAGGCTGCAGCACTCCGTGATCCAACACAGAGCATCACGCTTGATTCAAGTGACGACCGTGCCGGGATAAAGCAGCGCAGCAATATCGTCGAAATTTATCTGGTGCGTGATGAGCAAAATAAAGTGCAGGAAGTCGTGTTGCCAGTTTATGGCAAAGGCCTGTGGTCGATGATGTATGCCTTTGTTTCTCTGCAAACCGATGGCCGTACGGTAAAAGGCATTACTTACTATGATCAGGGTGAGACCCCAGGTCTGGGTGGTGAGGTTGAAAACCCGAACTGGCGTGCGCAGTGGATTGGTAAAAAACTGCTTGATGACAATGGGCAGCCAGCGATCCGCTTAGTGAAAGGTGGTGCACGTCAGGGGGATGAGTATGGGGTAGATGGTTTATCCGGTGCCACACTGACGGCAAACGGGGTACAACACACTTTTGATTTCTGGATGGGTGAACTTGGTTTTGGCCCGTTCCTGAAACACGTTCGTGAAGGAGCGCTCAACAATGGCTGATATTTCAGACATGAAAGAGGTCAAACGGGTACTGGTGAGTCCTTTGGTGGATAACAACCCGATTGCCTTGCAAATACTCGGGGTCTGTTCGGCGCTGGCCGTGACCACGAAACTGGAAACTGCATTCGTTATGACCATCGCAGTAACCGTGGTAACGGCATTTTCCAGCATGTTCATTTCGATGATCCGCAATCTGATCCCAAACAGTGTGCGAATCATCGTGCAGATGGCGATCATTGCTTCGTTGGTTATCGTTGTGGATCAGATTCTGCGTGCTTACGCCTACGAGATTTCCAAGCAGCTTTCGGTCTTCGTCGGCCTGATCATCACTAACTGTATCGTTATGGGGCGTGCTGAAGCTTACGCCATGAAGTCGCCACCGTTGGCAAGCTTCATGGATGGCATCGGTAATGGCTTGGGATATGGTGTGATATTGCTGCTGGTTGGCTTCCTGCGTGAACTCATTGGTAGTGGAAAATTGTTTGGTATCACGGTACTGGAAACGGTTCAGAACGGTGGTTGGTATCAGCCAAACGGTATGTTCCTGCTCGCGCCAAGTGCGTTCTTTATTATCGGCCTGCTTATCTGGGCCTTGCGTACGCTTAAGCCTGCGCAACAGGAAAAGGACTAACTGATTATGGAACATATGATTAGTCTGTTTGTTCGCGCAGTGTTTATTGAGAACATGGCGCTCGCGTTCTTCCTTGGTATGTGCACCTTCCTGGCGGTGTCTAAGAAAGTCTCCACTGCATTCGGTTTGGGTGTAGCGGTGACCGTTGTTTTAGGGATTGCCGTTCCGGCGAACAATCTTGTTTATAACCTGATTCTTCGTGACGGCGCGCTGGTCGAAGGTGTTGACCTTAGCTTCCTTAACTTCATTACCTTCATTGGTGTGATCGCCGCTCTGGTACAAATCCTCGAAATGATCCTCGATCGTTTCTTCCCGGCTCTCTACAACGCGTTAGGCATCTTCCTGCCGCTCATCACCGTTAACTGCGCGATCTTTGGTGGCGTGTCGTTTATGGTGCAGCGTGACTATAGCTTCGGTGAATCAATTGTTTATGGTATCGGCTCAGGTGTGGGTTGGATGCTGGCAATTGTCGCGATGGCAGGGATCCGCGAGAAGATGAAATATGCCAATGTGCCCGCAGGATTGCGTGGCTTAGGAATTACCTTTATCACCACTGGATTGATGGCACTGGGCTTTATGTCATTCTCCGGTGTGCAGCTATAAGGGCGAAAACGTATGGAAATTATTCTTGGCGTGGTGATGTTCACGCTAATTGTTTTGGCTCTGGCGCTGTTGATTTTGTTTGCCAAGTCAAAGCTCGTTAACTCCGGCGATGTGCTGATTGAGATTAACAACGAAGCAGACAAACAGTTTCATGCACCCGCGGGTGATAAGCTGCTCAACACACTCTCAAGTCAGGGGATTTTCATCTCCTCGGCTTGTGGTGGCGGTGGTTCTTGCGGGCAATGCCGCGTGACCGTAAAAGAGGGCGGTGGTGATATTCTGCCGACTGAGCTTTCGCATATCACCAAGCGTGAAGCGAAAGAAGGTTGCCGTCTTGCCTGCCAGGTTGCTGTTAAGCAGGACATGAAAATTGAGCTGCCAGAGGAGATCTTTGGCGTTAAGAAATGGGAGTGTGAAGTTATCTCTAATGATAACAAAGCCACCTTCATTAAAGAGCTCAAACTGCGTATCCCTGATGGTGATGTTGTGCCGTTCCGTGCTGGTGGCTATATCCAGATTGAAAGTCCACCGCATGAGGTTAACTACCAGGACTTCGATGTTCCTCAGGAATACCGTGGCGACTGGGATAAGTTTAATCTGTTCCGCTTCAAGTCGGTGGTTAAAGAGCCATGCGTTCGCGCTTACTCAATGGCTAACTATCCAGATGAGAAAGGCATTATCATGCTGAACGTGCGTATCGCTACGCCGCCGCCGAATGTGCCTGATGCGCCTCCGGGGATTATGTCCTCATATATATGGTCGTTAAAAGCGGGCGACAAAGTGACAATATCCGGTCCATTTGGTGAGTTCTTTGCTAAAGAGACGGACGCTGAAATGGTATTCATCGGCGGTGGTGCAGGTATGGCACCAATGCGATCACACATTTTTGACCAGCTTAAACGTCTTCATAGCACGCGAAAAATGAGTTTCTGGTACGGTGCTCGCTCTTCGCGTGAGATGTTCTACGAAGAAGAGTTTGAAAAACTGGCTCAGGAAAACCCGAACTTCACGTTCAATGTGGCGCTCTCAGATCCGCAACCAGAAGACAACTGGACTGGTTACACCGGCTTCATCCACAACGTATTGCTTGAAAACTATCTTCGTAGCCATCCGGCACCAGAAGATTGTGAGTTCTATATGTGTGGGCCGCCTATGATGAATGCCGCGGTTATCAAAATGCTCAAAGATTTGGGTGTTGAGGATGACAACATCATGCTAGATGACTTTGGCGGCTGACAGGAGCGTTTATGCTGACAGTATTTTTAGCCACCTTCGTTATTTTTCTACTGGTGATCTTTGGAATGTCACTGGGCGTTATTGTGAAGCGCAAATCGCTTCAGGGTAGCTGTGGTGGTATTGCCGCGTTAGGCATGGAGAAAGTTTGTAACTGCCCTGAACCCTGTGATGCTCGTAAGAAGCGTATCGCAAGGGCTGAGCGGCAAGCAAAACTTCAGCAGAACCGCATCCTGTAAACCAGTAAAACCTCCCGCATCGTCGGGAGGTTTTCTTTCCATTGAAGACTTTCCTCCTTAATTATTTTAACTGTATACTTATCCAGTAATATAACTGGTGCGAACAAGTATGCGTAAAATCATTCATGTCGATATGGACTGCTTTTTTGCCGCCGTAGAAATGCGTGATAACCCAACTCTGCGGGATATTCCGATAGCTATTGGAGGTAGTGCGAAAAGGCGCGGTGTCATTAGTACGGCAAATTATCCCGCTAGAAAATTTGGTGTGCACAGCGCGATGTCGACTGCAATGGCTCTCAAGTTATGCCCACATCTGACACTGCTTCCTGGACGTTTTGATGCTTACAAAGAAGCTTCAAATCATATCCGGGAAATTTTTAGCCGCTACACAACGCTTATCGAACCGCTGTCACTTGATGAGGCTTATCTGGATGTCACTGATAGCCCGAACTGCCATGGTTCTGCAACTCTCATGGCCAGGGAAATTCGCCAGACTATTTCAGATGAACTTAATCTCACCGCATCGGCTGGTATTGCACCGGTTAAATTCCTCGCCAAAATTGCCTCTGACCTCAATAAACCTAACGGGCAGTTCTTGATCACTCCCGAGGAGATTCCAGCATTTTTGCAAACCTTACCGCTTGGAAAAATCCCCGGCGTAGGGAAAGTTACAGCGGGCAAACTGGAAAGCCTTGGGTTGCGCACCTGTGCCGATGTGCAGAAAACGGATTTAGCTTCGTTACTCAAGCGGTTTGGCAAATTTGGCCGTGTACTGTGGGAGCGTAGTCAGGGTATAGATGAACGCGAGATTAACAATGAGCGGCAACGTAAATCTGTCGGAGTTGAAAAAACACTCGCGGAAGATATTCATCAGTGGCAGGAGTGTGAGGCTATTATTGAGCAACTCTATCCTGAACTTGAACGCCGTTTGAAAAAGGTAAAACCTGATTTATTGATTGCCCGCCAGGGTATCAAACTTAAGTTTAATGATTTCCAGCAAACGACTCAGGAACATGTCTGGCCTCAGCTGAATAAAGCCGATTTAATCGCTATTGCGAAGCAAACGTGGGAAGAACGGCGAGGAGGGCGGGGAGTCAGGCTGGTGGGGTTACATGTGACTTTACTGGACCCGCAGATGGAGCGCCAACTGGTGTTGGGGCTATAAAAAAGCCCTCATCCCGGCGTTCTCCCTCAGGAGAAGGAGAAAACCAAACAAGTTCCCTCTCCTGGGAGAGAGGGTTAGGGTGAGGGCGTTTAGAACTTACTTAACTGGAATAGCTTTCAGCAATTCTGTCAGCAGAATCCAGTATTGGCCTACGCTTTCGATATGAACTTGTTCATCCGGAGAGTGTGGACCTGTGATGGTCGGCCCAATAGAAACCATATCCATATCCGGGTAAGGTTTTTTAAACAGACCACATTCCAGACCCGCATGGATGACCATGATGTTAGGGGTCTTGTTGAACAGTTTTTGGTAAGTCTCACGCACCAGGTGCATTACCGGTGAGTTTGCATCCGGCTGCCAGCCAGGATAGCTGCCTTTGGCCACGGTTTGTGCGCCAGCAAGCTGACCCAGAGCGTGAAGCATGCCAACGACATAGTCTTTGCCGCTATCAATCAATGAACGAATCAGGCAGATGATTTCTGCACTTTCATCATTCATTGTGACCACACCCACGTTCAGTGAGGTTTCCACAACACCTTTAACTGCGTCGGAATTACGGATGACACCGTTTGGCGTGGCGTTCAGCAGGCTCAGGAAAGTGTCACGGCTTTTCGCTGTCAGTGCTTTCTTGTCTGTGGTGACTGAATCCAGCAGTACAGTGACGTTTTTCTCGACTGCCGCCAGTTCATTTTTCAGAATCGACAGGAATTCATCTGACAACGACTTCAGCTGTGCAGCTTTGTTTGCCGGAACAGCCAGAGTAGCAAAGCCTTCACGTGGAATCGCGTTACGCAGTGTACCGCCGTTCAGATCAATCAGACGAGCATCCAGTTCTGCTGTGTGAGCAAACAGGAAGCGAGCCAGCAATTTGTTTGCATTGCCCAGACCCAGATGGATTTCACCACCGGAGTGACCGCCTTTCAGGCCTTTGATGGTCAACTTAAATGTTTCGTAACCGGCAGGAATCTCTTCGCGTTGCAGTGGCAGCGTGGAGATAAAATCAATCCCACCTGCACAGCCCATATAGATCTCACCTTCTTCTTCAGAGTCGGTGTTGATCAGAATATCAGCTTGTAACCAGCCCGCTTGCAGACCAAAAGCCCCATCCATTCCCGCTTCTTCGGTCATGGTCAGCAGAACTTCTAATGGGCCATGAGATACCGAATCATCGGCCAGCACTGCCAGTGCGGACGCCATACCAATACCATTATCAGCGCCCAGCGTCGTACCGCGTGCTTTGATCCACTCACCGTCAATATACGGTTGAATCGGATCTTTGGTGAAATCATGGACAGTGTCGTTATTTTTCTGCGGCACCATATCCAGGTGAGCCTGCAGGACCACCGCTTTACGGTTTTCCATGCCCGCTGTCGCAGGTTTACGGATCAGGATATTACCGACCTGGTCACGCTCTACATGTAGGCCTTTTTCTTTTGCCCAGGACAGAATATGTTCCGCAAGTTGTTCTTCATGATAAGAAGGGTGCGGAATGGAACAGATTTTGGCAAAAATATCCCACAGCGGTTGCGGAGATAATTGAGACAATTCAGACACGATAAGTCTCCTTGACATCGACTCTGCAGACCATATTGGTTAACAGAGACCAGGATTGATCTAAATGAAATACACCACAAGTAAGCATTGTGTGCTGGCCTGAGAATACCACTTTAACTAACGTTATGACGATCAAAAGCACCTAAAAACGAAAGCGGCGAGCCTACAGCACTGGTTTTTAGTGCGCCAGATCTCTATAATCTCGCGCAACCAAAACCCCTTTGAACATTTTTAAGCCGTTAATAACTGGCTGGGATAATTTCACATGAGCGAAAAATACATCGTCACCTGGGACATGTTGCAGATTCACGCGCGTAAGCTGGCAAGCCGTCTGCTTCCTGCTGAACAGTGGAAAGGCATTATTGCCGTTAGCCGTGGTGGCCTGGTTCCTGGCGCACTGCTGGCACGTGAACTGGGGATTCGTCATGTTGATACCGTTTGCATCTCCAGCTATGACCACGACAACCAGCGTGAACTGACCGTGCTGAAACGTGCTGAAGGTGACGGTGAAGGCTTCATCGTTATTGATGACCTGGTTGATACCGGTGGCACCGCAGTGGCTATCCGTGAAATGTATCCAAAAGCGCATTTCGTTACGATCTTCGCTAAGCCTGCTGGCCAGCCGTTGGTTGACGATTACGTCGTTGATATCCCTCAGGACACCTGGATTGAGCAGCCGTGGGATATGGGCGTGGTGTTTGTACCACCGTTGGCTGGTCGTTAATAGCCTGAGAATATGCACTGATTTACGCCCGGCATCGCCGGGCGTTTGTGTTATTTAGTTGCCGACAGAGTACAATAGCTGCATTCCTGACGTTTGTATGGAGGCAGAAGCGATGGTACAGGCCAATCTTAGCGAAACGCTATTTAAACCCCGATTTAAACATCCCGAGACGTCGACTTTAGTTCGTCGTGCTCAACATCAAACTGCCCCCGTTATCCAGTCTGCGCTGGATGGTAAATCTGTCCCTCACTGGTATCGAATGATTAACCGCCTGCTGTGGGTATGGCGTGGTGTCGATCCACGCGAAATCCTTGAGGTGCAAGCTCGCATTACGGTTAATACAGCAGAACGTACCAATGACAGTCTGTTTGATACCGTGGTCGGTTATCGCAGCGGCAACTGGATTTTTGAATGGTCGAAGCAAGCAATGCTTTGGCAGCAGCGGGCCAATCAGGAAACAGATATAGTTCTTAGTGGAAAATATTGGCTACAGGCTGCCAATCTTTACAGCATTGCCGCCTATCCGCACCTGAAAGGCGACCAACTGGCAGAACAGGCGCAAGTTCTGGCAAACCGTGCCTATGAAGAAGCTGCGCCACGTCTTTCCGGCGGCTTGCGTGAATTGGAGTTTGCTATTCCAGGTGGTGGTGCAATCACTGGGTTCCTCCATGTTCCTAAAGAAGGTGACGGTCCATTCCCGACGGTGCTAATTTGTGGTGGTTTGGATGCGCTGCAAAGCGATTATTACACGTTGTTTGAGAAATATTTTGCACCTGAAGGTATCGCGATGTTAACCATCGATATGCCGTCGGTCGGATTTTCTTCAAAATGGAAACTGACTCAGGATTCTAGTCTTTTACACCAGCATGTTTTAAAAGCTCTACCCAACATCCCCTGGATTGACCACACCCGTGTGGCGGCGTTCGGTTTCCGATTCGGTGCAAATGTTGCAGTGCGTTTGGGGTATATCGAAGCACCTCGTTTGAAAGCCGTCGCATGTCTTGGGCCGGTTGTTCACAGTTTATTGAGTGATGCATCACGCCAGGCTCAGGTTCCAGAGATGTATATTGATGTGCTGGCGAGCCGCCTGGGAATGCACGATGCATCTGACAACGCGTTACGTGTGGAGTTAAACCGCTACTCGTTAAAAACACAGGGTCTATTGGGGCGTCATTGTCCAACACCGATGTTATCTGGTTACTGGGCGAATGATCCGTTCAGCCCGGAAGACGATTCCCGATTAATTACTTCGTCATCTGCGGATGGTAAGTTGTTAGCTATACCGTTTAACCCGGTGTATCAAAACTTTGACAAAGCTCTGAAAGAAATTACCGGATGGATCAAGCAGAGATTACGTTAATGATTTGCTAAATTTCATTGGTTTGGTAAAACAGATGCTTCACAACAGGAGATCGGAATGACGTTACCAAGTGGACACCCGAAAAGTAGATTGATTAAAAAATTTGCCTCGCTTGGCCCATATATCCGGGAAGAGCAATGTGAAGATAACCGTTTCTTCTTCGATTGCCTGGCTGTGTGCGTCAATGTGAAGCCTGCACCAGAGAAACGTGAATTCTGGGGTTGGTGGATGGAGTTGGAAGCTCAGGAAAAACAATTTACCTATACCTGGCAGTTTGGTCTGTTCGACAAAGACGGTAAATGGACTGCGACGGCAGCAAAAGATAAAGAAGTGGATGAAAGACTTGAGCAAACACTGCGTGGTTTCCATGAGCGCTTGCGTGAGTTATTAAGTACATTGGGTCTTGGATTAGTTCCGGCACAAGATTTTACGGAAAAACCGGTAAAGTTATCAGCATAAAAAAAGTCCCCACCGGCCAGGTGGGGACTTTTTTTTTACCCGAATCTTAGAACTGATAAACTAAACCTAATGCGACAACATCATCGCTGTTCAGATTTAGGGCATTGTCGTCGCTCAGTTGGTTAATTTTGTAATCAACAAAAGCTGACATGTTTTTATTGAAGTAATACGTGGCACCAATATCAATATATTTAACCAAATCCGCATCACCCACACCTTCAATATCCTTACCTTTAGACTGGACATAACCCAAGGAAGGGCGTAGACCAAAGTCAAATTGATATTGTGCAATAACTTCGAACGCCTGGTTTTTATTTGCGAAACCACTAATGCTTCTGTTTACACCATTAATAGATGCAGTGCCGGAAATGGGTGTCATATTACGTGTTTCTGCATACATTGCTGCCAGATAAACATTGTGATCATCGTATTTCAAACCAGTGGTCCAGGCTTCGGCATTATCACCAGTGCCCACGGCCAGGTTTTTCTGTGCCAAAGTACGGTTGGAGTTAGAGTAACCCGCACCAATAGTCAGGCCAGTATCAGCAATGTCATAAGATAAGGAAGTACCAAAACCGTCACCGTTTTGCTTACTGGTAGCACGCCCGTCATTCTCGTTTTTCCCCTGGTACTGCAAGGAAAGTTTCAGGCCATCAACCAGACCAAAGAAGGTGTTATTACGATAGGTTGCCACACCGTTTGCACGGCCCGTCATGAAGTTATCGGTTTTAGTGTAAGAGTCATCACCAAACTCAGGCATCATATCGGTGTAAGAGGCGATGTTATAAAGAACGCCGTAGTTACGGCCATAATCGAAGGAACCAATATCACCTGCTTTTAACCCTGCAAACGCCAGGCGAGTTTTGGTTGTATTCGCATCACCTTCAATTTTGTTAGCAGCAACTTGATATTCCCACTGACCAAAACCCGTTAATTGGTCATTAATTTGTGTCTGACCTTTAAAACCGATACGTACATAAGACTGATCGCCATCTACAGACTTGTTATCACTTAGATAGTGTTCAGCTTTTACTTTTCCGTAAAGGTCGAGTTTGTTGCCATCTTTATTATAAATTTCCGCTGCATGCGAATATGTTGATGATGCCAGAAAACCCAATACCATTACTGCCAATGTGCTTTTCTTCATTTTTCATCCCAATAGTGTATTCGCGCTAAAATTTAATCGGAAAGTATTCCGTTAAAAAACGCAGAGAGTTTTATCGTTTGGAGATGAAAGATTTATGACAAAGTAAGAGAAAGTTTAAATAATGGTAATTATTTGTATTTGTCATAAAAATGACAAAATTGGCCGCTACGTTTATGGATCACTTTACATCCAAATCGCTGTTTTCCTTCTGAGCCTGTTGGCAAGCCGCGTCACTCCTGCTACAACGTCATCTGGTATTTTAATTTTCCAATTTCGTTGAAACGGCAGAGAATCATGAGTGAAAGCCAGACGCTGGTGGTAAAACTAGGCACTAGCGTATTAACCGGTGGCTCGCGCCGCCTGAATAGAGCTCATATTGTTGAGCTGGTGCGTCAGTGCGCACAACTTCACGCCTCCGGGCATCGCATTGTTATTGTGACCTCTGGGGCAATTGCTGCGGGTCGCGAGCATTTAGGTTATCCCGAACTGCCCGCAACCATTGCATCCAAGCAATTACTGGCAGCCGTTGGTCAAAGTCGATTGATCCAGCTCTGGGAACAACTGTTTTCTATTTATGGCATTCATGTTGGGCAGATGCTGCTGACGCGTGCCGATATGGAGGATCGCGAACGTTTCCTTAATGCTCGTGACACTTTACGTGCACTGCTTGATAACAACATCGTGCCGGTAATCAATGAAAACGATGCCGTTGCAACCGCAGAAATCAAAGTTGGTGATAACGACAACCTGTCTGCGCTGGCAGCCATTTTGGCTGGTGCAGATAAACTATTACTGCTGACTGACCAACAAGGGTTATTTACTGCTGATCCGCGTAATAACCCTGAAGCTGAACTCATTAAAGAAGTTCACGGCATTGACGACGCACTGAGAGCAATAGCTGGTGATAGCGTGTCTGGCCTGGGAACTGGCGGCATGGGGACGAAATTGCAGGCTGCAGATGTCGCTTGCCGC
>Ga0207696_1000389_pt1 | contig 41993 bp, 68 predicted proteins | sample KBSS54metaG_FD_184403 | JGI IMG/M metagenome (GOLD analysis project Ga0207696, IMG submission 184403) | Switchgrass rhizosphere microbial communities from Kellogg Biological Station, Michigan, USA - KBS S5-4 metaG (SPAdes) (version 2) | ecosystem: Host-associated > Plants > Roots > Rhizosphere >... | reverse complement strand
CGCGCTGGCGCTCGATCGCCTCCATGGCTGGCTTGGTCAGCTTAACAATGCGCGATTCATAGGTCTTGGTCGTGTCCGATTCCTCGTCGTACACATTGGCGCCGTCGATCAGCATTTCGCGCTTCTGGAAGTCGATGTCGCCCCAGCGCAGCGCGATCCCCTCGGACGTGCGCAGGCCAGAGAAGAACATCAACTGGACGAAGTTCAGGATTTGCTCCGGGCGGTGCGCGCGAAGGTGATCCAGAATCCGGCGCACTTCGCCCAGGTCGAAAGGATCAGGCCCGGGCTTCTGATATGCCGCGCGCTCCACCTCTGCGCATGGATTTTCAATGATGAGCTTGTCCCGCCGCGCCAATTCGAACACCTGGCTGATCAGGGATAACTCGTTGTTCCTGCTCTTCCCGCTCTTCCATGTTCCGGCCTTGAGCGCCTCCAGAATATCCGAGTAGACGACCTCGGCAACCGGGCGATCCTTCAATGCCACCTTCCAGAAATTATCGAGGCGCAGCCGGTACGTCCTTCTGGTCGAATTCTTGATCTCGACCGTCCTCAGCCACTTGTCCATTACGTCATGCAGCATCGGCACGGACTCCGCTTGCGCTTCGCGGTGTGGCGAGTGCGGGAAGTAGTCGGCGTAATTGAACGAACCGTCTGCGATCTTGCGTTTGATATCGAGCACGAGGCGGCCTGCATACTTCGCGTTCGACGGTGTCGGCGCCAGGGGCGCGTCATTGAGGTACAACGTTTCCTTGCGAGGCTTGCCGCGGTACTCAAACCGCACACGGATGCTGCTAGCTCGCAACTCTACCCCGCCTGTTCCACCCATCGGTAATACTCCTGAATGTTCATGGTGATGCGCCCATCAGGCGCCTTCCTGTAGTGCTTCCCTTGCAGCCAAACGCCATCCTCGATCTTCCTGCGCACGGCCTTCTCGGTGTATCCGGTGGCCGCGCAGAAGGCTGGGATCAGCATCCACTCCAGTTTGATTGCGAGTTCAACCATAAGTTTCTTACTCCCTTGTTATCGCACCACCGGCCACTTGCACTCGTTCATCGAATCACCCCGCCACCGAACACCATCACGAATTCCACGCCCACGCAGGACAGTAAGCTCGCGGTCAGCGCCACAAATCCCCGGCGCCATGTCGGATATCCACCCCACAAATCGGCCGCGACCAGGAGCCCGCCGATCAGCGCGGCAACGCTCAGATATTCCGCAGCATCTGGGTCAATGCCGTGCCTGAGGTGGCCGAAACACCAGAGATAGGCGGCGCCGGCCAACAGCAGAGAAGACGCGGCGGTTTCGATGGCGGGGCGGATCATGTGGGCTCCTTGGCTGTGATGGCGGCGAGGTCGTCTCTGTTGACCTTCCGGTATCTGATCTGCCGATTACCGCAGATCATGCAGTCGCGCACCTCTCGTATTGCGGATGGGATGGTTGGCGACTCGGCATGCCATACGTGCGTTCGAATCCACGCACCTCGTTTGTGGAAAATATGGATCATGGTCGCTCCTTCCTCTCATCGGCTTGCAGGGAGGCGCGACGGGCGGCGAGCCAGCCTTGCCATTGGTTCTCGACGTGAGTTGAACTGTAGTCGTTTCCAAACCGCTCGAATGGCTTTGGCCACATTTGAAAGCGCTCAGCAACGACCGCCTCAAACTCGCGGCGTTCCCTCTCTATGTCCAAGTGGGTGGTCATGACTGCTCCCCATCATTAGCTAGGGTATGAGTGGTGCGGGCAGCGTCGATGACTTTTCGGTAGTCACCCCATTGCCCCCACGGTTCGCCGTCATAAAACATTTGCCATTGCTCCTTGCCGTTTTTGATGCGCCACCGCCTTGCCCACCTGCTTTGATGGCGGCGATGGCGTAGATTGCTGCGTTGATGCGCTTCAGCTTTGCGAGACAGCCATCGGTCGGAATAGGCATCTCGTTGCTTATCCATCGTTCAACATTGCGCAGGCTCTTAATCGCTTCCGTGAGACCATCCACGGCGCTCGCCTGCCTCTCTTCCGCTTGCATTGGAATGGGTGCGGACTGGGTGGTGCGGCGGTTCCAGGCTTCGCGCACTTCAGCGAAGAACTGAGGGCAGGTGTTGCCGTTGCTGGCGAAGTGCTGGCGTGACTGCGCGCCGCAACTGCCGCACTTCACACTGACAAATTCGCCCATTCCGTCGCTGTCTGCCTCATAGCTGATGAACGGTTTGCCGCCGTCGCAAAACGGGCACGGTTTCAGTTCTGTGCTCATGCTGCCTCCTTTTGTGCTTCGTATTGCTCGAAATAAAACGTGACCTGCTTTCCAGTGGCGGCCACCAGGCCGAAACGCAGCGCATGGCGGTAGGTAGAGCTGTAGCGCAGCAGAGATTCGATCGAGCGGGCCAGCTTTGCGCGCCACTGCTCAATGGTGTAGGAAGCCTTGTCGAGGTTGCACGGGCGGCAGGACGGCATCATGTTCTCGGCCACATCGCGGCCTAGATGCAGGATGCCGCTAGGATTTGAGTCGTTCTTCGGTGCGTAGTCGCGCAGGACGGGCTCGAAGTGGTCGGCGTGGAAACTGTCGCCCAGATCGCATCCGCAGTATGCGCAGCGTCCACCGAATTTCGTAAGCAGCACTGCGCGCTGTTTCTTCGTCAGCTTCATTCCTGGCCATCCTTCCCGCCTGCTGGCTCGATTAGCTTTCCGTTCCAGTCGCCACCAGGACGCGGGAAGGTGCCGCCGCTGCCGTCCGGGCCATTCCATTTCCATCCAAGCTGCGTTTTGTACCAGCGCCCACCCATGATTGCGGGAGCCGTAGTGCCGATGGGCGCGTTCTCGATGGTTAGCTTCCCGCCTGCTGGCTCGGGGTGCGATGGTGCGGCTGGCAGTGGCATCCAGTGCGTTGGGGTGAAGCGCAATTCACGTTCTGTGTCGTTCGACAACCAGTTACCGAAAATCCCGGCAACTGCATAGTGGTCGCCGAATCCCGGCACGAAGGCATGTACGATCACATCCATTTCGGGTTCTGGCAACCCATCCTCGACGCTGATCCAGCCCACTGGTTCGCTGCGAGCGGCGGCGACACATGCGGCCCGGCAGTCATTCCAGCCTTTCGTATAGCCTGTGTCGTGTGCGTCGTTGGCGCGGTCTGCTTGCATAATCGGCGGCACCTCCCCGTCCACTACAGGCGCTGCTGGCTGGGCGAGTGCGGCACCCCACGCGGCACGCATTAGACTGCTGGGCGTGGAGTCGCGGAAGCCAGCGCGCCGCCCGTTGGCGTCAATCGGATATTCACGGTCAAGCCAAGCGTCGAAGTTCAGCGGTTCAGCCTCACGGCTGGGTGCTGATGCGCGGCAAACATGCCAGCCAGTATCACCGCATTTTTCGCATGTCGCCCCCACGCTCGCGCTTGCCGTGGTGGCCTTGCTATTGACGTCACCCGCAAACGTAGTGCCCATGCGGCTTTCAGCCGTTTTCACGTCGTTTTGTGGCATGGATGACGTCAGGGCGCTTGCCGTGGTGGCCGCAGGCCCGGCAGGGGTGGCCGGTGCGGGCGCGGCGTAGACGATGCGGCGGCGCTCAGGCATGGTGACGTGGTAGGCATCTTCCGATGCGTCGTGCCATGCGCTTGAGCCTTGTTCGGCATGGAACTGCACCTGATAGATTGGCTTCGCAGGTGCTTCGGGCGCGGCTTGCGTGGTGGCTGGCACTTCCCCCGCTGCCGGGGTGGGGTCATTCTCAAGCTGGTCGAGTGCGCGCGCAATTTCAGCCGCAACCTTTTCCGCCGTAGCGTCCGGTCCCGGCGTAAAGCCAAAAACGGTAACGTTCATACCTGTCAGTCTTTTTACCAGAGACTCAACAGCATTGGCTGTAGTGGTCTTGTCGGTCATGGTCAGACTTCCTCAGAATGGGCATCGAGTGGGCAGTGACGACCCGTCTTGAACGGCTCACCATCGCGCAGTTGCGGGCATTGCGGGTGATAGCAGCCCCTCGCATCAGCACAGTGGGTTAGGGGTTGCGTGTATTTCTGGCTGTCGTCTGCCTCCTGGGAGGGGGTTTCTTCCTCGTCGTCGCTGCTGGCCGGATCGGTGCACCACCCACACGGCGGGCTGCAAGTCGGCGCACTGCAATAGCAACTGGTGTGCTTGTAGTCCTCGGGCGGCTCGATGTGCTTGCGCCCTTCGCGCAGTTGCTCGGACAGCCTGTTGTAGGCCGCGAAGCCTTCTTCAATCTCACGCTCACGGCTACGGACAAGGTCGCGGCCATCGACGTTCGTTACCCACGATGCCAGCGCCTCGTTGCTGTACCGCGCAGCCATCAAGGCGCCGTAGATTTTGCTCATTTCGCTGCTCATGGCTTACTCCTTCGGCTGGGTAGCGGCGATTGCTTCGCGCAGGTTATTGCGCCACCAGTATTTCGCGCTCAAATGCATCGGATGCAGGTCGCCAAACCACACGCCATCAAGCGGCCCTTCACCAAGCAGGAACGCGTGCACGGTTGCGAGCCCGCCTCCGGGTTGCTCGCATGCGGAATCCGCGATCAGTCGCACCACTTCCTCTACAACTTCATTGCAGCCGTATCCGCTGGGTACGGAGAACTTAGCGGAGTAGGCGTCCGTGATCTTCTTGAGCAGCTCAGCTTCAAAGCCTAGCTCGTCAGCTGCACCTCCCACAGCGGGCTGGCTGTCGCCTGCCGGGGTGTTGGTGGCCATTGCGGCGTCGATAGCCTCATCCAAAATCACGCCTCCATAAACAGACACGTAACTAGCAGATTCTTTGTTTTCGGCACTACGCAGCCAACGATACCGCTCCGCATCCTTTACATCGGCTGGCGCGGCCTGTGCGCTGGCCGATGCGCGAATCGCAGCCGCAACGCTTTCAAAGCCGTGCTGCTTTGCCAGCTCCAGCATGTGTGCGTAGGTATTCGCGTGCACGTCGCGCTCGAAGTCGGCTTGCTGAGCACTGGCATCGGGGCTGCTCGGGGCGGTGAGCGCGTCCAAGATGAGGCCTTGGAGGACGGGATACTCCTCGCGCACTTTGAGCTCGTGGAGCACGCCGCACAGACGATAACGAAGCTCTGCTTGCGGTGCGCTGTCCAGCGTGGGAGTGGACAGCGCCTTGAACGCGTTCTGTGCCTTGATCGCGCCAACTTGATCGCCACCGAATTCCTTGGCGATGGATGCGTTGATGATGCCCCAGTCGGGCACAGCCTGAGCCTGGCGCGCGATATGGGCGATAATCAGATCCAGATCATCATCAGCAACAAACCCGCGCGCGACAACGCAGTTAAGCATTCGCCGAAGTTCTGCGCGCCAATAGGGCGTATCGATGCTTGCCGCGCGCGGCACCGAAGTGGTCGGCTGCGGGGCTGGTTTCGCCTTGGTGGCGAGAGCTTGTACGTCCTCGAATTTTACGTAGCTGCCGCGCGAGTTGTCCATCATCGCAGCAACACCGCCCGACACGACCGAGGGCGAATACCGCGTCAGCCCACTCAGATCGACCGATGGGCGGGTAGCTTCGTTGTTGGTGTTCATGGTGTCTCCTATTGGCTATTGGTTTGAGTAGGCGCTAAAAGCCGCCATGCTGCTGCTGCCACTCGTGGAACCTGGCCGTTTCGAATGGCGTCAGTTCGGTCCAACCGATCGGCCATCCCATCACCAGCTCTTCGAACTCCGGTAAACACATCGAGCCAATGACGGTCCCACGCAAAGGGTTGCTGCTGCCCCCCCATTCGTCGACTCGCCCCATCGTGTTGTTGTTGCCCCCGTTGACTCCGCTCGGGGTGGGTAGCGACGATCCAGATGCGGTCGCGCTGATGGGTAAAGCCGGCTTCCCGAGCTCCCAGCACTCCCCATTTCGCATCAAACCCCATCGAGGCCAGATCTCCGAGAACTCGTCCGAGTCCCCGAGAAGTGAGCATTGGGCTGTTTTCCAATAGGACGCCCCATGGTTCCACTTCGCCAATAATCCGCGCACCTTCTCCCCACAAGCCACTGCGCTTCCCGTTGATGCCCGCGCCTTTTCCGGCGCAGCTGATGTCTTGGCAGGGAAATCCGCCAGAAATGACATCAACAATTCCTCGCCATGGGTGTCCGTCAAAACTCGTAACGTCAGACCAAATCGGGAAAGGTCGGAGGCATCCATCGTTTTGCCTTTGCGCCAGAACTTGTGCGGAGTGGGCATCACGCTCAACTGCGCACACGGTTCGCCATCCAAGCAGGTGCGCGCCGAGTATTCCGCCACCAGCGCCTGCGAAAAGAGCCAGCTCATTCATGCCATCCTTTCAGTAGCCGCTCCCTGCGCCGGCCCGAACAGTGCCGCCACCAGTCCGTCACGCCACATACCAACCTGCTGCGCCGGCACGACCTGCTGCTGCTTGTGCAATTCCTTGACCGGCGCGTTCGTCCTGCGCTCGCCCGTGTCCTGGCCCAGCTCCCACAGCGGACGGCCGTCGAGGTACTTGCCGATCTGGCGAATCATTCCCAGCTCGTTGCGCATGTAACGCAAGTAGGTGTCCAGCGTGTTGAGGGCGATGCCCAGTTCAGCAGCTAGCCGACCGCGCGTCATCTGGCCATGCTCGGCCAGCAGACTTTCGATCTTCGTGGTGTAGTACGACCTCATGCCCTGCTTGGGCGGGCGGTACCGATTGGTTTGAATCGTCATTCCTGGCCTCTTTTTTGGTTGGTGTTATAGGTGCTTCACAAAAATCCGAGAATCTGATCGATCACGTTGTCCAAGTCCTCGCGCGTGTACCGGGTCAAGATCCGCGATAGAACCACATCGACCGTTGCTGAATACAGCTTGTCGAACTCGCCCTGAGCCATGCTGCCGAAGCTGATCGACTTGGCAGTCAGCCGAGTCTCGCACTTTAGCGTCACCGTGGTTTCGTAGTACCCGGCCAGCACGGTCACATCGTTGCGGAACTGGTCGAAGTTCTTGCGTACCAGCTCGCCGCGATACGTGTTCTCGGCTGGCTCCCATGCGTCGAATGCGAGATTGAGTAAGGCGAAATACTTCCGATGGTGGCCCGGGTTGCGCATCCGCGCAGCCTTGACCCTGACCACTTCGCCCAGCTTGAGCTTTGCGATGTAGTCAGCGGCTTGCTGGTCCGATGGGGCCAGGGCACCGCCTGCGGTCTTGGTGACGAGGATTTCGGCCACTTACTTGATCTCCAGACGCGTGCCTTGGGCCAGCAGTGCGCCTGGCACTTCGCCCCCGGCCTTGATTGCGTCCTTGATCGCAGCCTTATCCGGGGCGGCGGGCGGCGGTTCCGGCTGGCGCATGAACTCAGCGGGGATCAGGCCCGGCTCGAAGATTTCCACGGACGGCGGATTCTTGCGCATGGCAACCTTGAAGAACGGACAGGACAACTCCTGCACTCCGGCGATTTCCATGCCGGTTTTCAGGCGCTCCAGAAGATGCGCGGCGCGTGCCTCGATAGCCTTGCGGCGCGCGGCCATCTGCTTCTCGGCTTCCTTAATGGCTGCTGCAGTAGCTTCCATGTTGCGGATGACGAAGCCGTAGTTCTGCGCCTTCAATTCAAGCGGCCATGCCTCGGCTTCCAGCGTGTCCTTGATGGTTTGCTCATCGGCGTCCGAGTCCATCAGCACATCGGTGATCTGACGATACTCGGCTGCGATTTGGTACAGGGTAAGTGCGGTCATGTCGGCTCCTAGAACGGTAAGTCATCGAACTCAGGAGCCTTTTCCTCCTGGGGCGCGGTCATCTCAGCCTTGCGGCCGTTGTAGACGTTTTGTGCTGACGTCATCGCGTCGGTGTTGCCGAAGCCTTTGGCGTATTTGTAGGCCGCGGCAAACGCCGCCTGGAGGGCTTCGATCGCCGTCGCATCCACGATGGCGCCGGTCAGCTCGGCCATCTTCTCGTCGCTGAACTTCGGCGGCTCCGCGCCGGATTCTAGCCATGCGAGCAGAGTCGCGCCGGTATCCTCGGTGATCTTGAAATACTGGCCGTCGAATAAGCTCGTACGGTCCTTACTCGCACTGGCGATGTGGTGCATGTCGATGTCGAGCATGACCGTGAATTCATATTCCATGCCGTCGCGCTGAACGGGGGCAAGGCCCACCTTCTTCGGCGTCTGCTTGCCTTTGTCGTTCGTCTCAAGGACGTATTCCTGCTTGGCGCGCATCGTGGCGATGACGTGGCATGGGCTGCGCAGCATCGCTTCGACCAGTGCATTGTGCTCAGGGGTGATCGTGCGCCATGCGGCGAAGCCGTTAGCCTTACCCGAGTCCGCGATCTTTCCCTGCTTGTCGAGCAGACCGCCGTCACCGGCCCATGCATGCGAGAGCGAGTCGATGATGATCGTCGTATAGCCTGCCGTCTCAAACGCCTTGATGGCCTGCAGGTACTTGTTGACCGTGTAAGGTGCCTCGATGCCGATGATGTCGTAGTCACCCAGGTGCGCATACAAGTCGCCGCTGCCGTGCTCAGTGTCGATCAGTCCGATCTTGCCGCCAAGACCAAAGGCCAACTGCAAGGCGCTGTACGTTTTCCCTGCGCCGCTGGGGGCCGCGATACCAAGCCGCAGCTTGGCCTTCTTGCGTTCTGCTTTACGGATTTCCATGTTCGTCTCTGTTGTGGTTAAAACGGCAGGTTGTGCTTCTTGATGTACTCTTCTTGTTCGCGCTTCTGCTCCTCGGTCAGGACTGGCGCCCAGGTGCGACGGTGCTCGAACCACGCCAACGCCTCCCGTTGACGCTCTTGCTCGACGCGGATACGTTCGCGGATTGCTTCACGGTCGATTGCCATCAGAAGCCCCTCTGGTAAATGCGCACCGCGCGCTTGATCGCCATGCGCCCGAAGCCGACGCGGCGGGAATAGCGGTACTGGTTGAAGATGAAGCGCAGCATCAGGCGGCACCGGCGGCTTTGGCGATGATCTCGGCCTTTTTGCGTTCATATGTAGGCGACCAACCAGGTGCGCCGGTATTAGGGTTGCGCCGGATCGTGACCCCGCGCTTGCGCAGCTTGCGCGCCCGCTTCGCAGAGACTGGTTTATCGAAGCTAGGGTGGTCCCGATAAAGCTTGTCCTGCCATGCCAGCGTCGAGCGTGGGTCATATTTGTAGTAGTCGCTGGACGGCTTATTCGCAGCGAGCCATGCATGCAGCTTCTCGCGCGCCAAATGACTGGCAGAGAATACGTAGCACTGCTCCAACGCTCCCAGCGTGGCGACACCGACCTGCACCGCGTCAATGCCGCCGTGCGGAGCGCAGGACCACACTTGGCCGTCGCATTCGTACTGCGTGCCGTTGGCGAGCTGGATCGAGAACTTTCTTCCCGCGAAGGCATCGCGCGATCCCGGCTCGATCTGCATGAAATCATAGAAACCGCTGTCGTGCGCGGTGAGCTTGTTCCCGTCGCGCTGGTAGATCAGCGCCGGGGCGCGGTCGACGACAACGTAGTAGCAAATAGTCTTGCTGCCGACCATGTACGGCTTCGCAATCACGTCTATGATGTTGATGCCATCGCTTAGATGTTTCGCTTCCATGCTCTCTCCCTTGTTATTCACAACTGGTTGATCTGTGCGCGGGACTCAGTCAGCCGCACCTGTTTTTGGCGCAGCCACTGTTCGCGCTTGACTGCGGATTCGCGCAGCATCACCAGGTGCGCAACCTCTTCCTCGGTTTCTTTGTAGCGCCAGGCGTTCAGCCACAGCAGCGCGGGCTTGATGGCCTTGCGGATGGCGCGGATCACGGCGACACCTTCGGCTGGCTCTGTTTCAGCGCGCGGATAAGCTTCGCGATTGCCTTCGTCGCCGCGTTGTGCGACTCGGCCAGCTCGGCAGCCTTCTCGACGCCCAGGTTGAACGACACCAGGTGCCCGCGGTCAGCCTCTTCGCGCAGCACCAGCTCGCGGATCTCGTAGCCGAGGCCCTTGCAGTCGGGGACAAAATCAGCCGGGATTTCCAGCCACGTTTGGCTCTCGGGCGGCCTGCCTTGGTAGATCGGTTGCATCGTCGCTCCTGTTGGGTGGGTGGATTACAGCGGCTCGCCAACGAGTTCTTCGCCGACGCTGACCAGCTTCTCGAACAGGAAGGACTGCAGCTCGCGAGTCAGGTCTGCCCAGCCGTGGCGCAAGTGCAGGTATTCCTCGATCAGCGTCGCCGCCAGCTGCTTGGTGCCGCCCAGGTGGAACACGCGCTCGGCAACGAAGATGGTTTCGTCGTGCGCCAAGCCAAGCGTGCCTTCGCCGAGGCTTTCCACCACCTTGACCGGGTAGCTGCCCCGAATCTGGAAGCCGATCTTCGCGCAGAAGTCGAGCGCCTTTTCCATGCTCTTGTGCTGTACGGCGGTGAGCTGGATCTCCTTCGGCGCGACGGTGCGTTTGGTGGAGTCGGTCCAGACCTTTAGAGCGGTCGCGTTCAGCTTGGTGAGCTTGTCGCCTACCAGGCTTCCGCACACCTCAAGAAACTCTTCGGACGGCGCTATGCCCCAGCCGTGGAAGTCGAGCCCGGCTTCGAGCGTGTCGTCCTTGGCCGTCAACACGGAGCGCAGGAACGCCCTGTCGTTCGAACGCAAGATCGCGGTAGCGATGCGGTAGCGTGGCTGCCATTGCTCCTTGACCGTGCGGTCCTCGGTAAGATCGAGCTTGCAGGTGTCGTTGTAGGTGAAGATCCCGGCGCGGGGGAAACTCATCACACGCACGCCGCGATAGTAAAAGTCATTGCCCGGTCGGTTGCGCACTTCGATGTTGCCGACGACGAACGCCGGCGCATCCTCAAGGATGTATTCGTGCCGCGCGCCGAACACGCTTTCGAAGCCTTCGCCCTCGACGATGATCTTCGTGACGCCAGCCTGCGAATCGGGCGCAGAAAACTCGTAGCTGCCATCGCCGCCTTCGTCCCGGCAGTTGCAGGCAATTTCACGGTAGGCCATCCACAGTTCCCAGCATTTGCCGAGCTCAGTGGTAAAGCCGATTTCGACTGGCTCGCCGCTATTGGTCTGCATAGTCACGAAATCGAACTCCTGGCCGCGTACCGAGCTGTTTTTCAGGTCGAAGCGGATCTCGTTCAAGCCGGAATAGATCGTCACCTTGTGCTTGGTGCGCAACAGCACGGCGATGGCGTATTTCAAACCGGTGCCGAAGAACCCGATCGGGTTACTGCCTTCCTTGACGCTGACGCCAAAGGTGGAAATGGAGCGCGGGTCAATTTCGCCCTGATTTGTAAAAACAATCATCCTGTTCTCCGTTGTGGTTATTGCTGATCCACCGCCATGCGATCGCACATGACGCTCTCTGCGCGCGCCTCGTCCACCAGCTGCGCTCGTTGCTTCTCCATCCGCTCCACCTCGCGCAGCGCGTCGGTCTCGGCCGCATCGCGCAGCACCTTCCCTACAATCATGGCGAGCGCGGTCCCGGCCATTTCAGGCTCGGTTTGGCAAATCTGCACCATGCCTTCCCATATCTGGACAGGGAGCGCTGCCGACAGAGCCTCGCAGACGCCGCGAGTCATATTCGCGTCGCCGCTTGAGAGCAGCGCGCGGCGTGCTTCCACGTATTCGTCGGTCAGCTCCGCGATCTTTTCGTCGCGCAGCTCTTCGATGGACAGGTCGCGTTTCATGGCGTCTCCAATCACATTGCCAAGCCAACGATGTACGGACGCACCGCCAGCTTCTCTGCCACGAGCTTCTGGAACTCTTCCGGTGCCATGTCGGTGCAGTCGATGAAGCCCGGATAGTTCGGCAGGTCGGCGGCATCGACGTACACGGGGAACGTGGCGTCGGGGCTCAACAGGAAGCGGTGGGTGGTGCTGGTATCCATCTCGTTCTCCTTTCGTGAGCGGTTGAGCTCGGTTTAGAAGAACTTTAGCAAACACTAAACAGCAAGTCAAGCATTCACTAAACAAAAAGACGAAAAAAATCCCGCTCGGGCGGGATAGTCTCTGTGAGTGGGGTGAACTAGATGTATTTTTCGGTCAGCAAGAGGCGCCGGCGCAAAACCGGTCCTGCCGTGGGGTCATTCGCTACACACACTTGAACGAAATTTCGGCCGATGGCATGCGAGCAAACGGGATCGCATTCTTCGCTCCGCTATTTATCAACTCGATGGTCTTACCGTTCTTGGAGCAGAAGGCGCTTGCCTCCGCGATGATGTCAGCTTTAACGGAAGCCCCTTGGACAAACACTCCACCGGCGCTCGTTTTCGTAATCATGTAGGTATCTTTTCCGGTTTGAACCGGGCCGCTCGACGCGCATGCTGCAAGTACAACCGCTGCAAGTACAAAAGGAACCGATTTCATATTGCCTCCGTTCGGCATGCAGGCGTGCCGTTGCGCCTTATCGGCGCGTCGCTGAGATCGCGTCGATGATCTGCTTAACCATATTCTGCGTCCTGGCCCCTTGTTCCAGAACATCCCGAAGCGTGGCGCCACCAGATCCTGCTGCCAGGCGTTCGATGATTTCATCGTTCATCGAGTGGCCGGCCCGCTCTGCAGCTTCCTGTAACTCGGCGTGCAGTTCGGCCGGGATGCGCATCGCCGTCTTCACGCTCGGCTTCTTCTCGGGTTTCTTCATCGCGCGATTTTGGCGCGTTCCGATTTCCCTGTGGTAAAAGTGCCATACATGTGATGGCACGTTCCGAAACTTTGTTTCTTTTTGTAAGCAGCCAGTTTGATCTGCGTCATAGGAGGAATGCGCGCCGACGCAACAGTTCCAACAATTAGAACGAACAAACGGGCGCTGTTCCGTTGTTGACGTGTCCATACCCTTTACACATAATCAAATCCCGGAGACGTTGGTTAGAGGCACTAAATGCAGAACTTCGATCGACTGAAAAACAACTATATGCGTATGGATCAGCGTGCGCGACGAGAAATTCTTGCGCTGTCCACTGTACTGGCGGACAAGCACCCTTGCGGCGAACCCGCCGCTCCGTCAGTTCCCCTCCGGTGGTACCGCTGGCTTCTCCACCAGCTCCGCTACTGATTCGATTGTTTGCTTTCCGCGCTCATCCGATTCGCGGAACCAGGTCAACAACTGCAGCTCCCGAGCATCGACCCGCATTAGCACCGAAGGCGCGCCGCCCTCAGGCGCTTGCGTTCGTGTGTGCGGCTGCATCACAGGGGGCGCCGGACGCCCCGCGCCACCTTCCAGCGGCGTGTCCAGGTACAGATCCCCCATCTTGTAGTCGCGCTCAAGCCGGCGAGCAGCCCGCTCGCCGAAGGAGGCACTGTTCAGCAGTTGGGAAAAATAACTCTTCTCCGCAGCTGGAGCCCCGTTTTTGGTTACCCATGCGCGCAAGTTCGCGCGTCTCGTTTTGATAAGTTCAGATTCCATAAAACAAGTTTAGCTTTGTATGGATTAGCGTTCATTTGACATTTGGTTTAGTAACTACTTGACTTCGCGTCTAGCATTTACTAAACTCAGTCGCATGGACCTCAAAACCTACATCTCCGGTGAGCGCGGAAGATCGGCTGCTTTAGCAGAACGTCTCCGCGTCTCGCGCTCCTACCTTTCCCAGCTTGCCTATGGAAAGGCCCCTCTTTCGCCTGAGCGCTGCGTCGATATTTGGCGCGAGACAGACGGTCTCGTGACAAGGCAGGAACTGCGTCCGAACGACTGGCAACGCATCTGGCCTGAACTTGTCATGCCATCGCCTGGCGGCACCACTTCGACCACCTGACGCACCACCCGTTCAACCACGGCGCCCCAGAGCGCCCGCAACCACCGAGGGAAACCGAATGAACACGATCACTTCGTACCACGGCACGCAAACGCGGCTACAGGCCATCGCAGAATGGATCGGCTCGCAGGAGCATCCCACGGATTGCCTGTGCATTTCTTGCGCGCCGATTTCGACGCCGACACGCTCCCCCAGTGTTGATGATGCGCTCGCTGGAAAGCACGGTTCTGATGTGGCTCAAGGGACGGCGTTGCTCGCCAGCCTCAAGCCGTACGGGCGCAAGGTGGCTATGCGGCATCTGCGGGCGCTGATCGGGCTGCAGGGGCAGTTGTGATGCTGGACCACTTCCCTGTCGGGCCGACCGAGGACCAAACCTACATGGTCGCCTACATGACGCCCGGCACCCGCGTTGCCACGATCGTGTACGAGCACATGAACGAGCAGACGGCTATCGCAGAAGCAAGGCGTCTGAACGAACGGCAGGCAGCGCGTGAACGCGAGCTGCAGCGCGAACGTGAGCTGTGCGCGCGGCGCCGCATTCGGTGCGATATCGGGGAGGATTGACGTGGCCCGTATTCGCACCATCAAGCCCGAGTTTTTCACCAGCGAGGACATCGTTGGGATGACGCCGCTGGCACGCCTCTTTTACGTGTCACTGTGGTGCGAAGCAGACCGCGAAGGCCGCTTTGAGTGGAAGCCCGGGACCTTCAAGATGCGCTATTTCCCGGGCGATAACTGCGATATCAACGCGCTCGCAACCGAATTGATCGACAAGGGCCTGGTCGTCCTGTTCTCCGCAAATGGAAAGAATTATGCCGAGATCCCGACGTTCACAGAGCACCAGGTCATCAACAATAGAGAAACCGAGTCATCTATTCCAGCGCGTACCCAATCGATCGCGCAGGATCCGATAGAGCGCGTTCCTAGCGGAATCAACCTGACGCAAAGCACGCGAGAGACGGTCATTGCTCGCGACGGAAAGAAGTGCGTCCGCTGCGGCTCAACTGATGATTTGACGGTAGATCAAATCTTCCCGCAGTGTATTGGCGGCAATCACGCTTTAAAAAACCTGCGTTGCCTATGCCGGTCCTGCAATTCATCGAGACCGGTTAGTGGCGATAGGTTGATTGCTGATCTGGCAATCGACGGACTCACTTTAGATGATATGGACGCATATTGCTTTGACGCGTCGTCACGCGTGAAAGAGGAGTCTAAACGCGTGAAAGCGGAAGGGAAGGAAGGAAGGGAAGGGAAAGGAAAGGAACGCGCGTCGGACGCGTCGTCGGCGCCGCCTCCGTTCGACCCTATCGAAGAGCTGAAAACCCGGGGTGTCCCTGACCAATTGGCTCGGGACTGGCTGAAAATTCGCAAGGCAAAGCGGTGTCCACTGACGCTGACCGGACTAAGCGAGACCATCGCCTCAGCCGATTCTCTGCACATGCCGCTGTCGCAAGCAGTCACGATCTGCTGTAAGCGGGGGTGGGCTGGATTCGAAGCGTCTTGGATTCGGCCTGAAGACCTGACGGGCGCTCCTCCGAAGATGAAGCGAGGGGAGGACTACCTGTGAGTCCGCTCCCCCTGAACGCTAAGCCGATTCTGGATGCTCGTCTGCGCGGCTTCAAGCCCGCGGAAATGGTCATTGTCTCGCTGGTTGGCCACGTCGAATCTCAAAACCACATCGTGCGTGCCGTATCGGCTGCGCCCTACGACTGGCGGTGGGTGGCCGATCTCGATGTCTGCCTCTACGTGGGCGATCTCGTGGACTGTCGCCAAACGCTGAAGGCAATCGCACTGCATCGCCCTGCCTACCTATGCGTCTGGAACTGCTTCGAGCACTGGGGCGCTCACGTGTACCTGATCCCCACTGCCGACGATGTCACCAAGCCTGTGCGCCAGTGGACCTATGAGCTCGACTACCTCGAATGGCTCGATTTCCAAAACGATGACTTCATCGAAGGTCGCACCTACAAACGCAACGCCCAAGGAATTCCCTATGCAAGTCATACCCGACACGCTTGATTTCAGCGCGTACCTGGAGGAGCCGGAGCAGCACAACGTGCGCCCAGCATCCGAGTGGTTGCAGGACACGATCAATTCGTTCTACGTGCCTGCAGATACGCAGAAAGCTCCGACCATGCTTTGGCTGAAGACCAAGGACAAGGTGCAGTTTCGGCCCGGCGAAGTGTCCCTGTGGGCGGGCGTGAATGGTCACGGCAAGAGCATGATCCTGTCGCAAGTCGAGCTGGACCTGTGCTACCAGGCCGAACGCGTGATGGTGGCTTCGTTCGAAATGCGCCCGGTCCAGCAGATGCATCGAATGAGCCGCCAGGCCTACGCCGGCCGTGATCCGTCCATCCCGTTCCTGAAGACCTTCCACAAGTGGACAGACGGAAGGCTCTGGCTCTACGACCACGTCGGCGCGGTGGAGTGGCGCAAGGTCATCGCGGTGATGCGCTACGCAGCCAAGGAATTCGGGATCACGCAGTTCGTGGTCGACAGCCTCATGAAGTGCGTCAAAGGCGAGGACGACTACAACGGCCAGAAGGATTTCGTCAACGACCTGTGCTCATTCGCCCAGGCCAACCAGATCCACGTGCACCTGGTGCACCACGTACGAAAAGGCGAGAGCGAGCACAAGACGCCGGGCAAGTTCGATATCAAGGGCGCCGGGGCCATCACGGACATGGTCGACAACGTGTTCATCGTCTGGAGGAACAAGAAGGCATTCGAGGAAAAGAACGGCGATCCGACTGCCGTCGTCGCCTGCGAAAAGCAACGCAACGGCGAGTTCGAAGGCAAGTTCGGGTTCTGGTTCGACGTGGATTCGCAGCAGTACCTGGAGAACGACTCGGATAGGCCGAACCGATACAGCATCGGCTGGGCTTGAGGCGAGCGCCAATGACCACGCGCCACCTCGTTGACGGCCTGATGCGCACCCTGCGCGCCAGAACGCACCAGCAGTGCGAAGTGCGCCTGGGCCTGCCGGGAGGCACGTTCAGCCACCTGTACCACGGCCGGCAGCGCGGCTTCGGTGTGATGCTACTGGAACGCATTCAGGCGCGATCCGGAGTGTCGTTTGACCAGCTGATGGCGTGGTATCGGGAGCAGGACGAAGCCGGGCAAGACCATTTCGCGCGCGAGCGCTAACGCAATGGGGAATGTTTTGAACTTGACCACTCTCACCCGATCCACCGCCCTCCGGACGACCTTGCGAGAGCGAAAGTGCGTCATCTGTGCTGAGAAGTTCAAACAGGCGCGCACGATGCAGAAAGTATGCAGCCCTGCCTGTGGAGCGGAATACAGCCGGCGCGAGCGCGAGAAGAAGGAGCGCAAGCAGGACCGGGCGCGCAAGGCGGCGCTCAAGACGCGCAGTGATTGGATAAAGGGAGCACAACATGCATTTAATGCCTACATCAGAGCCAGAGATCGAAATCTTCCATGCATCTGTTGTGGTAAGCCACTCAAAGATAGTGATACGGGCGGGGGATTCGATTGCGGTCATTACCGATCAGTCGGCAGCGCGCCTCATCTTCGATTCGATGAGCGCAATGCTAACGGTCAAACCAAGCAATGCAACCGATACGGATCGGGGCGCGCCGTCGATTACCGGCTCGGCCTGATCGCCCGCATCGGCCTAGCGGCAGTCGAGGTGCTGGAAGCAGACCAGACGCCGAAGCGCTACACGATATCCGAACTGCAGCAGATCAAAGCAACCTACAAGGCCAAACTGGCCAAACTACGAAAGGAGGTAGCATGCATTACCTAGCAATCCTCATCCTGGGCGCGCTTGTTGGCTACGCTGTCGCGCAGATTGGCCAGTTCATCGATGGGCTGGACAGGCAGTACGGTTCCGAGTGCAACCAGAACTGCCGACAGGGGCGTGACTGCACATGCTGCATCGCTGATAACGGAGGCTAGAAATGAGCGATACGAAAATATTCAACATGGAAGATGCGCAAGCCGGGGCTCCGTATGCATGTGTTGATGGACTCAAGGCCGAAATCATCAAATGGGATTGCATGGGCGCCGTCCCGCTGGCGGGCATCATTACCAATGATCTGCAAGTGTATCCGGCATTGTGGAATGCAGACGGAACTGCCTCCAGTGATACGGCTGTTGGCCTTGTCATGCTCCCTCTTGGCTATATCGACGGCAAGCCGGTTTTCGTGGGGGATGAATACGTCGTAACAGGCAGCGGGAAATATGCCGCGAGACCCGGAGACCGAAACTTCGAAGATTGTCACTGGCCCGAGCCGGAGAAGCAATACCCGATAACGACGATGAGCAGCACTGACTTGTATGAGGCCTATGCAAACGCATATGGCCACGGCGTGGAAAGCGCGATGGTGGCTGTCGCTGATGCTGCCATACGCCATGCGATCGACAGCGGACAGTTATGCGCCTCCACTGACCGTGCTGCACGCGATATGGCGATTGCTCAATCGGTAAAACGTGCGTGCGCTGAAGGCGACATCAACAATATCGACCTTTCGGCCATCATTGCCAGTGTGATGGTATGAGCGGTGACAAAGGGAAAATCGACAAGGCCGAGCGAGCTAGCCGAAGTGCGGAGGGTCAAATGATGGATGTGAACGCAATTAGGGTGAGAATAGTCGTGTGCTGGGGTAGCTTTGATTCATATGGGAACTGGGCGCCGAACCATAATCTTTCTTTATCGATAGACGAGCAGTTCCGCCAGAATGTAGAGGGCGGCTACATGACGAATCAAGGTCGGATGAATCCCACCGGGCGGAGGACTTAACATGAAACCGCACCTACGCCGTTTGTTTGGCCTTTGGGAGTGTCGCGACTCATCCTGCAGCGCATGGGCGCCGACTGCCTTCCAAGCGTGGAAAGGATGGCTTAAGATTAGCTTGTCGCGTTACGATTTTTAGGAGCGAAGATACATGGCACGTCCAAGTGAATACAATTCCGCAACAGTGGATTCAATTTGTGAGCGTCTGAGCGCAGGCGAAAGCTTGCGGTCGATATGCCGTGATGATTCAATGCCATCACAATCAACCGTGTTCAAGTGGCTGTCATTGCACAAGGAATTTGCGGAGCAATACGTACGCGCGAGAGAAGTGCAGGCCGACCACATGGCCGAGGAAATCCTTGAGATTGCCGACGATGGCCGCAACGATACCTATGTAGACGATGAAGGCAACAAGAAAACCGACCATGATGTGATCGCCCGATCCCGACTTCGCGTGGACGCGCGCAAGTGGCTGGCGTCGAAAATGGCACCCAAGAAATACGGCGAAAAGGTAGCAGTGGGCGGCGCGGATGATCTGCCGCCTATTCAGTCTTCTCTGAACGTCGGCGGACTCTCTACCGCAGCGCTGGCTGAAATCATGAAGGCCAAAGATGCATCTGACGGCGGCTGACCTGCTGGCAGTCGAGCGTGAGCTATGCCGACGCTCCCTGGCTCACTTCGCGAAGCGCGCCTGGCATGTTCTGGAGCCTGCTGCCGAACTGAAATGGGGATGGGCGCTCGATGCGATCTGCCAGCACTTGGAAGCGGTGACAGATGGTCAGATAACCCGCCTGCTGATGAACGTTCCACCCGGCTCCATGAAGTCACTGCTTACCGGCGTGATCTGGCCGGCGTGGGAATGGGGTCCGCGCGGCATGCCGGAAATGCGGTTCATTGGCACGGCGCACGAGGAAACGTTGGCGATTCGCGACAGCCGCAGGTGCCGCGACCTGATCAAGTCTGAATGGTATCAGAAGCTGTGGCCGCTTGAGCTGTCCAAAGACTTGGACGGCAAGCGCGAATTCGGCAACGTGCGCAAGGGCATCCGGCAGGCGCGCGCGTTCACCAGCATGACCGGCGTTCGAGGGGACAGGATCATCTTGGACGACCCGCTGAGCGCGGACAACGCCAACTCCGAGGCAAAGCTGGAAGCGGCCCGGATCGCCTTCACCGAGACGCTGCCGACCCGCGTCAATTCGGAGAAGTCAGCCATTGTTGTAATCATGCAACGACTGCACGAGAAGGACGTTTCCGGCGTGATTCAGGAAATGGGGCTGCCCTATGTGCATTTACGAATACCAATGCGTTTTGAACCGGTTCAGCGCTGCATGACGGCCATTGGCTGGTCCGATCCGCGCCAAGTTGAGGGAGAGTTGATGTTCCCCGAGCGGTTTGCTGAGGAACAGGTGCGCGAGCTTGAGACCACACTGGGCTCTTACGGTACTGCTGGCCAGTTGCAACAGCGCCCTGCGCCTCGTGGCGGTGGTATCCTGAAGGAATCGTGGTTCCGCTACTACACGGTGCTGCCACGTATGGAGTTCCGCACGATCCACGCGGATACTGCGCAGAAGACAGGCGAGGAGAACGACTACTCCGTTTTCCAGTGCTGGGGCCGATCGGTCATTGGCGAGGCTGTTCTGATCGACCAGATCCGCGGCAAATGGGAGGCGCCCGAGTTGCTGGTGCAGGCGCGTGCATTCTGGATCAAGCACATGAAGGTCGGCGGCTCGGTTCTGCGTTCGATGATGGTCGAGGACAAGGTGTCAGGCACCGGCCTGATTCAGACGCTACGGCGCGAAGGAGTGCCAGTGATCCCGGTGCAGCGCGACAAGGATAAGATTTCGAGAGGCCATGACGCAGCGCCGTTCATCGAGAGCGGCAACGTGCTTCTGCCGATCGACGCGCCGTGGCTGTCAGACTTCCTTGCCGAGGCAGCGTCGTTCCCTGGCGGCGCGCATGACGACCAGCTCGATCCGATGTTCGACGCGATCAAGACAGTGCAGGCGGTTCCAGCTTCGCAGGTTCAGACAGTTGTCCCAATCCCGATGGCTTCGGCGTTCGGGCGCAGGTAGAATGGAATTATTCAATGGAGGAAATATGGACGACTATGAACGCATTTTGCGCGAGCAATTGGCAGACCTGCACCGCAGCTACCAAGAGCAGGCGGCGCCGATTATCAAACGGCTGGTTGCTATCGAAGCCTGCAAACCTCCGCCGCCGATTATTGTTGACATCGACAGTTTGACTCCAGAGATGCGAGAGCGTCTCAAGCGCATGGCGAATACCGAGATGCTGCCGCAATAGGAAAAAGCATGTAACATGGCCTTGTGGTGCAAAAGGTCGGCGTGAGAATCGCCGTTCAGGTCAGGAATTAAGATCGCCGGTTCGATCCCGGCCACCACAAACGCCAGCCTTCGGGTTGGCGTTTTCTTTTCAGTACCACAAAACCTTCCACCTTGGCAAGAAATAGCGTTAAACTATCGAAAATACTAAACCGATAGGTTACGCATGAGCAGACCGACCAATGACGAGCGCTTGCAGAAAGTCCATGAGCGAGCCCTCCAAGAGTTCGACCGCGTACAAGGCGCGCTCTACGCCGAGAGAATGCAGAGCCTGCGCGATCGGCGCTTCTACTCGATTACCGGCGCGCAGTGGGAAGGCCCGCTGTCCGAGCAGTTCGAGAACAAGCCGCGATTCGAGGTCAACAAGGTCCACTTGGCCGTCATCCGCATCATCAACGAGTACCGGAACAACCGTATTACGGTTGATTTCGTGCCGAAGGACGGGGCTGAGGATGACCAACTGGCCGATACGTGCGACGGCCTGTATCGCGCCGACGAGCAGGACAGTTGCGCTGAGGAAGCCTACGACAACGCGTTCGAAGAAGCAGTCGGCGGCGGCATGGGAGCCTGGCGCCTGCGGGCCTGCTATGAGGACGAATACGCCGAGGACGACGAGAAGCAGCGCGTGCGCATCGAGCCGATCAACGATGCCGACTCGTGCGTGTTCTTCAACCTTGGCGCCAAGCGGCAGGACAAGAGTGATGCCAAGCGCTGCTGGGTGCTGACCGGCTACACGCGCGACGGCTACAAAGAACAGTTCGACGAAGACCCGGCCAGTTGGCCCAAGACTGTGCACCAATCCGAATTCGACTGGTGCACGCCGGATATCGTCTATGTCGCCGAATATTACGAGATAGAGGAAAAGTCCGAGGTCTTGCACGTATTCCGCGGCATCGCGCTGGACGATAGTGAGCCGAACGAGCAGAAACACTGGGACTCGGAGTTGAAGGACGATCCGACCATCGAGGAAACGCTACTTGCTACCGGCTTTAAAGAAGTGCGCACCAAGCGCGTCAAGCGCCGCAAGGTGCACAAGTACCTCATGAATGGCGCGCATATCATCGAGGACGCTGGCTACATAGCTGGCACCGAAATACCCATCGTCGTCACCTATGGCAAGCGCTGGTTCGTGGACAACGTGGAGCGCTGCATGGGGCATGTGCGCCTGGCGATTGACCCGCAGATGCTCAAGAACATGCTAGTGTCGATGCTGGCCGAGATCGCGACCTTCTCTCCCATCGAAAAGCCCATCGTCTCGCCCGAGCAGATCAGCGGCCACCAGATGATGTGGTCCGACGACAGCATCAAGCGCTATCCCTACCTGCTGCTCAACCCGATCAAGGACCTACAGGGCAACATTGTCCAGAGCGGCCCGACTGCCTACACTAAGGCGCCTAGCATTCCCCAGGCGCTTGCCGCCCTGCTCCAGCTTACCGAGGATGATCTGCAGGACCTGCTTGGCAACCAACAGGCCGGCGAACAGGTGCAGTCGAACATCAGCGGCAAGCTCATGGAGCTGGTGCAAACGCGCCTGGACATGCAGGTCTACATCTACATGTCGAACTTCGCCAAGGCCATGCGCCGCTGCGGGGAGATCTGGCTATCGATGGCAAAAGACATTTACATCGAGGACGGCCGCAAGATGAAGGCCGTCAATCCTGACGGCACCACAGGACAGGTTGAACTGCGCCGGCCTATGGTCGATGAGACTGGCGAGCAGTACCACGAGAACGACCTGTCCGACGCCAAATTCAACGTCAACACCGAGGTTGGCCCATCGTCGTCCAGCAAGCGTGCAAAAACTGTCAGCTCGATTACCGCAGTACTGCAGACGATAACAGATCCTGATGCGCAGAGCGTCCTGACCAATTTGGCCTTGATGAACCTGGAGGGTGAAGGCCTATCGGACGTGCGCGCCTACTTCCGCCGCAAGCTGGTGCAGCTCGGCGCGATCAAGCCGACCGACGAAGAGGCCAAACAGTTGGCACAAGAGCAGGCCAATCAGCAGCCCGATCCGAACGCACAGTACCTGCAAGCTGCGGCACAGAAGGCATTGGCCGACGCGCAGAACGCACAGGCCAACACCGAGCTCACGCATGCAAAGGTCGGGCAGACGAACGCCGACACGATCCAGAAGCTTGCCAGTGTCGAACAGGGGCGCGAGCAGCATGCGGTCGGGCTGGCTATCCAGATCGGGCAGCACGGCATTGACCAGCAGCAGGCGGCGCAGCAGGCAACGCAGGCCGCTCAACAACCCGCAGGGAGTGCGCAATGAGCGATGAACGCAAATTGAAACTAGCGCCTGTGGCGGTTCTTCCTGTCATCACGTCACTCGACATCAACGTTGAGCGTGTCATCAATGGCGCATTGGAGGCCAAGCTCGATGAGGTCGTGATTATTGGTCGGAATGCTGATGGCGAGTTCTACTTTGCCAGCAGCAAGTCAGATGGTGGCGCCGTGTTATGGCAACTGGAAACCGCGCGTCTCAAGTTGATGGGCGCAATGTGATCGGCCTTGATTTACTTAAACTATCAGTGTTGCTTTATCGATAGTTTCTGGCTATTATTTAGGCAATAGGTATCCGCCGTCCTTAATCGGCGAGCTCAACAGGGGAATCGATGGAACAAGCCGAATTGGTAGAGCCGGTCGAAGAACAGGTTGAAGTCGATCCGACCGAGAAGGAAGAAAGCCAGGAAGCAGGCGCAGGCCAGAAGGAAGCAGAGCCCGCTGAAATGGTTATCTCGCTCGGCGAGGAGCCGGTCGAAGAGGAGCAGCAGCGCGCGCCGGAATGGGTGCGAGAGTTGCGCAAGTCCGATCGCGAGAAGGCCAAGCGGATTCGCGAGCTGGAACAGCAGTTGCAGGCAAACGCAGGACAGAATTCTAATGGCAATGACGCGCCGAAAAAGCCTACGCTATCCGATGAAGACATTAATTTTGACGAGGATATCTATAGCCAAAAGATGAAAGCGTGGCTTGAGCACCAGCGTCAGATAGAAGATAAGGCGGCGCAGGAACGCAAGGCCACCGAGGATGCACAGGCGGCGTGGAATGCCAAGGTCAGCGCCTACAACACCGCCAAGGCCGCACTGCCGGTGGCTGATTTCGATGATGCTGAATCTGCAGTTCTGTCGCACTTCGATCAGGTGAAGCAGGCGATCATCCTGAATGGCGCCGACAAGCCGGAGCAACTGATTTACGCGCTGGGCAAGAGCCCGGCCAAGCTCAAGGAGCTGTCCGCGATCACCGACCCGGTGAAGTTCGCATTCTCAGTCGCAAAACTGGAGACGCAAGTGAAAGTTACCGAACGCAAGAAACCGCCTGCACCCGAAAAGGTCGTGCAAGGCTCTGGCGGCAAGGGAACCGCAGTCGATTCGACGCTGGACAGGTTGCGCGAAGAGGCGCAGCGTACCGGCGATCTCTCGAAGGTCATCGCCTACAAGGCGCAGAAGCGCGCGTAACAGAATACAGGTTTCGCCAGCCTCAAATGGCAGGTAGTAGCAGCAACAGATTGGTCGCCATCCAGCCTTTGAAGTGGATGAGGAAGCCGCAGCAGTTGGTTTTTTCTCATCCACTTTTAAGGAGTAATCATGGCGAACTCATTCGCAAAAGAAGAAGTTGTAGCCTTTGAGAATGTTCTTGAGGGGTTCAATGATGCCCTCGTTCTCTCGAGGAACGTTTCGAAATATTCCACCGACTCGACCGTGATGGAGCGCGCAGGCGACGTGATCTGGCGCCCGATGCCGTACATCGCGCAGTCGCACGATGGCACCGATGCCACCGCCAACTTCAACCAGGCAACGCAACTGTCCGTGCCGGCAACGCTCGGCTTCCAGAAGCACTCGACCGCGATCCTGACCGCTACCGAGCTGCGCGATGCGCTGCAGGAAGGCCGTCTCGGCCAAGCTGCTGCACAGAAGCTGTCCAGCGACATCAACGTGGCCATCATGAACACCGCTGCCAACACCGGCACGCTTGTGGTCAAGCGTACGACGGCAGCTACCGGCTTCGATGATGTGGCCCAGTGCGAGGCGATCTTCAACGAGCAGGGCGTGCAGGCATTCGACCGCTATCTGGCGCTGTCAACCCGCGACTACAACGGCATGGCAAGCAACCTAGCCGCGCGTCAGACGATGAACCAGAAGCCAACTACGGCCTACGAGAAAGCGTACGTGGGCACGATCGCGTCGTTCGATACCTACAAACTGGACTATGCGAACCGTCTTACCGCGGCTGCTGGCGGCGCAGGCCTGACGATCAACACGCTGGTCGCTGGCGCCAACTTCTACACGCCGCGCGCTACCAGCACTGGCGCCAACGGCGAGCGTTCGAACGTCGACAACCGTTTCCAGACCGTGACCATTTCGAGCACCACCAACGTGGCAGCCGGCGACTGCTTCACCATCGCGGGCGTCAACGCTGTGCACCACATCACCAAGGGCGACACCGGCCAGCTCAAGACGTTCCGCGTGATCTCGGTCGATTCGGCCACCACGATGACGATCTCGCCGCCGATCATCTCGGCCCAGGGCGCGACGGACGCCGAACTGCAGTACCAGAACGTGACCGTGACTGGCTCGGCAACCGCCGCCATCGTGTTCTTGAACACCGTGGCCGCAAGCATCAACCCGTTCTGGCAGAAAGATGCGCTGGAAATCCTGCCGGGCCGGTACGTGGTGCCTGACAACGCCGGAGCCGCCATCATGCGCGCATCGACCGACCAGGGCATCGAGGTCACCATGCAGAAGTTCTACGACATCAACACCATGAAGACCAAGTTCCGATGGGACATCTTCTTCGGCGTCGTGAATAAGCAGCCTGAAATGTCCGGGATCATGCTGTTCTCGCAGACCTAACCAAGAAAGGAACACATCATGTCGGATCTCTACGTTTATCCTAACGGTCGCGCGCAGATCACCATTGCCGCCACCGAAAGTGTCGCTGTCTACACGCAGGACAAGGCTGTCGTCAGCCGCATCCTCGGCTATCCGAACGAACCGCCCGCAGGCAGCGTTCAGGGCGTCGTCAATAACGGGCAGACCGTGTTTGGTCCGTTTGCATCGGGCGCAACCATCGTCATCGAGGCTGGCGCGGCTGTGGTGCGTTACCAGACCGGCGTTGCTCCGGTTGTGACATCGCAGTACGCCAGCCAGATCCAGGCTGCTCCGGTTGCCGTTGACGTGACTGGCGCTGTATCGGCAACTGCCCTGCTGGGCGGTCTGGTGACTTCCTCGACCGCTGCCGCTGTGGCCGGCACGATCCCGACCGGAACTGTGATGGAAGCAGCGAGCGAGTTCGCAGTCAACGACTCGTTCGATTGGTCGGTGATCAACACCGGGGCGAACACGTTCACGGTCACCGCGGCTTCCGGCCACACCATCGTCGGCACGGCAACCGTGGCAACCGTGACCTCTGGCCAGTTCCGCACCCGTAAGACGGCGCTCAATACGTTTGTCTCCTACCGCATCTCGTGATGCGTTCGGGGCCGGGGAAACTCGGCCCCATTTTTCGGATGAAATCATGGCCAAGCTCACCGCAGCAAAAGAAAAGACGTTGAAGCCCTCGCAGTTCGGCTTGCCGGCCAAGAAGGGGCCGCAGGGTGGCGTGCAGGCGAAATACCCGATGCCAGATGCCAGTCACGCCGCAAACGCGAAGGCGCGAGCAACGCAGATGGTGGCCAAGGGCAAGCTGAGCCCGGCGGCAAAGGTCACGATTGATGCGAAGGCAAACAAGGTACTCGACAAGAAAGGCAAGAAATGAGCTTCCCTACCCTCGTCTACCGCTGCCCAGGCATGCACCAGCGTCCGGGCGGCACCTACGCATACCAGCAAGTGGCCGATGACAAGCAGCTTGCCGCGGCCCTCACTGATGGCTGGTTCGCCACGCTACCAGAAGCCATCGAGGGCAAGCTGCCTGTGGTCATGGTGGAAGAAGCCGACGATGCACCGCCGACCCGCGGCGAGCTCGAGCAGAAGGCAACTGAACTGGAGATTAAGTTCGACGGCCGCACCAGCGACCGCAAATTGCGCGACCTGATCGCCGCCACGCTGGAGGAATAAGCGATGTCTTGGACGAAGCAAGAAATTGTCGAGGAAGCGTTCGGGGAACTGGCGCTACATGGCTTCGTCGTCACCCTCGATGCGGACACGCTGGAATCTGGCAAGCGCCGTCTGGACCTGATGCTGTCGATGTGGGACGGCAAAGGAATCCGACTCGGCTACCCGATTCCTTCGACACCAAGCGCCTCGAATCTGGACGACGACTCGAATTTGCCGGATTGGGCCGTTGAGCCGGTCATCGCGAACTTGGCCATGCGCTTGGCGGCTGGATATGGCAAGCAGGTATCACCGACTACCGCGATGACGGCCAAGGACGGCTACGACATGCTGGCCGGGCGCTTCGCCATGCCGCAGGAGGCGCCACTACCAACGAGCATGCCAATCGGCGCCGGGAACAAGCCATGGCGCAGCCAGAACAGCCGCTTTATCTCTCCGCCGCAGCAGCAAGTCGATGCTGGCCTGGACGGTCCGATCGAATTCAACTAGGAGCTGCAATGCAGATCAACCAGCTTTCCCGCGCCGATACCCTGACATTGGGCGATCTGCTCGTCATTTTCTCGACCAACAACGGCGATGCGCGCGCGGCTTCGATGTCGGCGCTGCTGACGTTCTTCCAGGCCAATCTGACTGCGCCTGGCGCGATGATGACGCAATATGCCGCCCCAAATGCAACTGGGTTCAGCGTGCTCATTGCGCCCGCCACGACCGGCGAGAATGTGTATTTGCTTCTGACGCCGACTAGTGGATTTGCAGCGGGAACGATCACGATGCCGGCGAGTCCGGTCGATGGACAAGAAGTTCTGGTGTCGTGCACACAATCCGTCACCGCACTGACCGTCGCTGGGAATGGAACGACCGTGAATGGCGCTCCGACCACGCTAGCGGCGAACGGCTTCTTCCGCCTGCGCTTCGATGGCGTTCACAATAGCTGGTATCGCATAGCATAAACAGGAGATTAACCATGGCAGTCCATTCCGCATTTCAGCCGCACTACGGTTCGAACCAAGTTCTAACGCCAGGTGCCGCCAGCGCAAGCATCACGATTGGTGCCGGAAACCAGTCGCTTCTGCTTGAGAACACAGGAGCCAATATCTGCTATGTGCGCCTCGGCCAAGCCATCAATGGAACCGTGACCGCTACGACCGCTGACCTTCCTATTGCGCCTGGAACGCAGCGCGTCATTGGCAAGCCGCAGGACTTCGACACGCTAGCGCATATCAGTGCGGCAGGAACCACGCTACAAGTGATGTCTGGCGAAGGGGGAATCTGACATGCAAACTACACTCGGTCTGGGCGATGTGATCGATGTCGGCTTCGGCATCATCGGTAACGCGCGCCGAGTGACGGCACTTGGCGCTAATCCTGATATCGATACTGGTGCGGCCGAGGATATGTGGTCAGTTGGCGGTTTGTATCAATGGATGGCTGCACCCACTTCGATCGAGGTTTTCTCATCGAATGCCAATGACACAGCCGCGGGTACTGGTGCGCGGTCGATCATCATCAACGCGCTGGATGCCAATTACAACGAGGTGGCGCAGACGATCACGCTCAATGGCGGCACTGTGGCGGTTCCAAGTCAAGTCCTGCGCATCAACTCGGCGCTGATTGCGAGCGCGGGGAGCGGGAAGATTAATGCCGGTGACATCGTTATCCGCGACGCTGGGGCGGGCACAACTAGGGCAGTTATCCCGGCTGGGTACGGCATCACGAGACAGAGCCAGTTCACGGTTCCTGCTGGATGGACGCTGCAAGTTATCAGCATTCTGCTCTGCTTCAACCGCGTTGCCGCAAGTAGCCGGTTTGGGACGTTTGCCACATTCTTCCAATCGAGCGCGGGTTTTTATCGGATGCCGCTGGAAATCACAATCAGCGATGATAGCCCTTACCGTCATGATGGGATCCCGGGGATCACCGTCACGGAGAAGACTGATTTCGGCATGCGCTGCACATTCGTCAGTAATGACAACTCGGACGCTACAGCGGCATGGCTCGGGATCATGCGCAAGAATACGTAAAGGGGCAAGCCTTGCAAGTACCTATTCTCGCGGGGATTTTTACTGACGAAGCGGGCGACTTTCGCTCGTCGTATCCGCGCAACATGGTGCCAGTTCCGAAAGAACAGGGAATCTCGCAGGGCTATCTGCGGCCTGGCGATGGGATCCTGCAAAGCGGGGCCGGTCCCGGCGTTGACCGCGGCGCAATCAATTGGCGCGGCATTTGTTATCGCGTGATGGGAAATGATCTGGTGCGTGTCGACGCCGACGGAACAGTCACCACGCTTGGAGCCGTTTCTGGAACTGGTCAAGTCAGCTTTACCTATTCATTCGACCGGCTGGCTGTTGCAGCCGGTGGCAATCTTTATTATTGGAACGGGGCTCTATCTCAAGTGACTGATCCCGATCTTGGGACCGTGCTGGACGTAGTGTGGATTGGCGGTTATTTCATGACCACGGATGGTACTAGCCTAGTGGTCACTGAGCTTACCGATCCGACCTCGGTCAATCCGCTTAAGTTCGGCAGCAGCGAGGATGATCCAGATCCCATCGTCGCGGTGCGCAAGTGGCGCGGCGAGATTTACGCGGTCAATCGATACACCATCGAAGTCTTCGACAACGTTGGCGGCAATTTCTTCCCCTTCCAGCGCAACGAAGGCGCAATCATCGAGCGCGGGGCAATCGGCACGCATTGCGTGGTAGCTGGCTTCATGCAGGAGATAGCATTCCTAGGTGGTGCACGCAATGAGCCGCCCGCGGTGTGGCTGGGCCTGAATGCCAGTACCGACAAGCTATCGACGCGCGAGATCGACCAGATTCTGCAGCAGTACACCGAAGCTCAGCTCTCCCAGGCCGTCATGGAGCAGCGCGTCGATAAAAACCACGAATTATTGTATCTACACTTACCTGATCGGACGCTTGTTTACGACGCTAACGCTTCGAAGGCTGTAGGCGAACCAGTCTGGTACACGCTAGATTCGGGGCTTGTTTCACCGGCCACCTATCGGGCGCGCAATCTGGTCTGGTGCTATGACCAATGGTTGTGCGGAGATCCCACCAGCGTGAATGTCGGTTCGCTTACCAATACTGCAAGCACGCACTACGGGCAGACGATCGGCTGGGATTTCCAAACGACCATCGTCTACAACGAAAGCAACGGCGCGATTTTCCATCAGCTCGAGCTCGTGTGCCTGACCGGGCGCGTGCCGCTTGGCGCAGATCCTATCGTGTGGACTTCGTTTTCGGTCGATGGGGAAACATTCAGCCAAGAGCGGCCAGTTCCGGCTGGAAAACAGGGGGAGCGGAGCAAGCGGCTGATCTGGCTGAAACAAGGATCAATGGAAAATTGGCGCATCCAACGTTTCCGCAGCACCAGTGACGCTTTCCTGTCGGCGGCGCGACTTGAAATTCAAATCGAGCCATTGGCAGGTATAGGTCCGCTATGACATTCAAGCCACTGGACCGCAGCCAGCTCTCGGAAGTATTCAAGAACTTCCAGACGCTGCGCTCGTTCGAACAAGCTCTCTCGGATGTTGCCAGCACGCCTAGCACCATTGAAGAGGCGAACACGCTGGCAGGTAATGCGCTGTCTTTGGCGTCACAGTCGGTCGCGATATTGGCCGATCTGATGGAAGTGCTCGAGCAGCTTACGTCAGCACCAAGGACTCAATTGGGTTCCATCAGCTCACAGAATGCAGATGCCGTCGAGATCACTGGCGGCACGATTGGCCTAGATTCAGGGACAGTCGCACTCCCAAGCTTTTACCTGGGCGGCGATAGGACAACCGGGCTGTATCGGATCGGTGCGGACAATTGGGGCTTGAGTATCTCTGGCGCCAAACTGGCTGACTTCTCATCTACAGCCGCGGCATTTACGCAGAATGTCAGTACGACAAAGCAGGTAGTGAGCACCGTAGCGACAGGGACCGCCCCGCTTGTCGTGTCTAGCACTACGTTGGTGGGCAATCTCTACGTGGCCAGGGCGGTGCTTGCCGATACCGCTACCAGCCTCACCAGCCCTAGCTCATTCCCTGCCGATGCGACCGATCTGCCTACTGTGATCGCTCTGGCAAACGCCTTGAAATCTGCCGCTATAGCAAAAGGACTATAACCATGGCCACTACGCCAGTTGCACTCTTCGAATCGAAGGTTGCGGAGACCAGCGAAACGACACAATACACTTCCCCAAACGGGACCAAGACGGCAATCGACAAATTCACCGCCTATAACAGCACCGGAGCGGTTGTGACACTGACAGTGCGCCTGGTAGCGTCTGGTGGAACCGCTGGGGCATCGAATGCGGTCGTTGTAAAGTCGATTCCAGCAGGGCGCACTGAGACCTTTGCCGAGTTGGTCGGGCATATCATCGAGATAGGCGATTTCATTTCGACGCTTGCCGGCGCGACGGGCGTCGTCATCCGATCATCCGGGCGACAGTTCACATAGTTATTCTCTATCAAGCTTGCAATTTTCGATAGAATGTTTCTATAATTCAGCAGTTGCCCAATTTCGCGGCAATAGCTGAGCGTAAGGCTACCAGCGGCCATTGGACCCCGACCGGGAGAACTAATGCCGCTGGATAACCAAATTGGACTTGTTCACCACTTCGCAGGCGGTCTGTACGCGAAAGAAACCGCGTTCCCTGCTGGCTCGATCCTTGTCCAACACAAGCACCACTACGACCATTTTGCGCTGCTTGCGTCTGGTTCTGTCGAAGTCGAGGTAGATGGACAGCGTAGCGTCTTCCATGCGCCAAAGCTGGTGACGGTCTGCGCACACCAGCACCACGGCGTTAAGGCACTGACCGATGTCGTCTGGTTCTGCATTCATGCCACCTCGGAAACCGATCAGGCACAGATCGATGAGGTACTGATCGAGCCACCAAATTCCGCGCAGATGCAGGCGATTGCTGAGAGCATGGCATGAGCAAGATTCGCCTACTAGCATCTGGCCTGAATGTTGAGCCAATCCGAACTGCGATTGAAGCCAATCCGCATCTGTGGGATCTATACACCATGCGCACAGCGAGCCCAGATTCGCCGCATCATGGGCTATCCGACATTTGGGCGCGATTCGCTCCACCGGGCGTTAATGGGAATGCGGACCATGACGCGGTCTGGTATCCAGAAGCCGATTGCCTGCCGTTGCGCGATCTAGTCTATCCTTTGATGAGTATAGTTCGCGGTGATCGATTGGGGGGAGTGCTGATTACGCGCATTCCACCTGGTGGTCAGTGCAAGCCGCACGTTGATCCAGGCTGGCATGCAGGATACTACGAAAAATTTGCAGTTCAGATTGCCGCTGATCCGGGGCAGACCTTCTGTTTCGAGGGAGAACAACTGGTTACTGCCCCTGGCGATCTGTTCTGGTTCGACAACTCACATTTGCACTGGGTTACCAACCCAACGCCACACGAGCGCATTACGCTTATCGTGTGTATCAAAACTGATAAGGGATAACTCTATGCCATGGGGATATGCAGCTGCTGCCGTAGGGGGTCTTTTAGCGGCAAACAGCCAAAAGAACGCTGCTGAAAGCGCAGCTAGCGCACAGACGCAATCGGCTCAAGCCGGTATCGATGAGCAGCGACGCCAGTTCGATGCCATCCAAAAGTTACTTTCTCCATACGTATCAGCAGGAACCGGCGCGATTGGTGCGCAACAGAATCTAATTGGATTGGGTGGTCCTCAGGCACAGCAACAGGCAATCGGCGCTCTGCAAACTTCGCCACAGTTCCAAGCTCTCCAACAGCAAGGAACCAATGCCATTCTGCAAAACGCCTCGGCTACCGGAGGGCTACGTGGCGGGAACACGCAAGCAGCACTGGCTCAGTTCCAGCCACAGTTGCTATCGCAACTGATTCAGCAGCAATACGAGAATCTCGGCGGCATTAGTAGGCTTGGTCAGTCATCGGCGGCTGGTGTCGGCAATGCGGGTCTCCAAACCGGGACCAATGTCGCGAACCTCTTGGGACAGCAGGGTCAGGCACAGGCTGGCTCTGCATTGGCTGCTGGGAGAGCAAACAGCCAGCTCATCAATAGTCTGACCGGGGCGTTCGGCCAATATTTTGGGAGTAAATTCTGATGGCTGACCCCTATGACTACACCAGCGCCTTTGCTGATCTTCCGTCGCCGGTAGCATCATTCACGCAAGGCATTCAGGGCGGGGTTGCGCTTAACCAGATCCAACAGCAGCAGCAACAACAACGGCTGGCGCTCGCTCAGCAGCAACAGCAGCAGGCCGATCTTGCAGCATTGAGCAAGAACCCAACGCCGGAAGCAATCGGAGCGACGATTCTCAAATATCCTGCTCTGAGCGAACAGATCAAGCGAGGCTCAGACGTGATTTCAGCAGCACAGCAACAGGCTCGCATTAAGCAAGCGATCCCTATATATGCGGCCATCCAATCCGGGTCGAATGATGTCGCGGTGAACTTGTTGAGCGATCAAGCGACGGCAGCGCGTAACTCTGGCAACGAGCAGGACGCTAAAGCTGCGGAAACAATGGCGCAACTCGTCAAAGATCATCCAGAATTCGCAAGGGCGTCCATCGGACTGAAACTGGCCGCTGAGCTCGGATCGGACAAGTTCATCGAGTCGTTCAAAGGCCTAGGCGCTGAGCAGCGCGCGCAGGAGCTGGCCCCGGCCAAGCTGCAGGAAGCGCAAGCCGATGCCACCCTGAAGAATCTCACCATCGTCGGCCAGAAGGCTGGTGCTCTGGCGCAGGCCAAGAACGTGACACCGGATCAGGTCGGAACGATGTTCAAGTCGCTGGCTGCGAAGGGGGTAATTTCGAAGGATGATCTAACTGGATACTTAGCCAACATTCCGCAAGATCCGAAGGCGCTACCAGGTTACTTGGCTCAGATCCAATCTTCTGGCGTGAAGCCAGAAGACCAGTTGAAATTTACCACACCGACCGCTGGTGAAAGGTTAGCTTCTCAGACTCAACTGCAAGTGCAGAGGATGATTGATGCGCGTCAGGGTGATACTGATGAAACGCAGTTCACCAAAGAGCTATCGAAGCTGTACAAGCCGGGATCTCCCGAGTACGACGAGGCGCTGCGCCAGCGTATCAACAAGGAAGCTGGCATCAATGGCGCTGGCGGCGGCGGTCGTTCGGTGGTCTACAACGGCCGCATCATCGCATCTGGCAACGAAGTGGCGCAGGCGCTGCGCAACATCACCGAACTGCCGGTACAGTCGAACGCCGGTTTCCTAGGCATGGGCCAGCCGAAGAGTTCCAGCCTGCTTAGCGCCGGTCTGGCAGGCCTGAAGAATGAGCTGAACTCGGATCAGGTCAAGACCTACAACACGATGTGGACCGGTGTTTCGCGCAACCTGGGGACGCTGGAAACGAGCGGCTTGGCTACCACTGGCGATCTGGTTAAATCCATCGACAAGCTCGCCTTCGTTCCCGGCGATAACGGCTACAACGCGCTGCGCAAGCTGGCCGAAGTGCGCCAGATTACCGAAGCGGCACTCGATCCGAAACTTGCCGATCCGGCCGTCCCGCCTGACCAGAAGAAGTACATACAGGGCGTCATCGACGCTGTGCATAAGGCGGTCCCATACACCCACTCGGACCTGACCCAGTTCGAGCGCGCGCAGAAGAGCAAGCCCGACCTGACGTTTCAGGATTTCGCTAAGCAGACGGTCAATAAGGGCAAGCCCGAACCTGCAGCGGCGTCCACGATACCTGCCGGCTGGTCCGTCGAGGTGCACTGATGCCGGCCTTCACCTTCACTTCGCCGGACGGCAAGCAGTACACCGTCAATGGCCCAGTTGGATCGACCAAGGAGCAGGCTTTCGCTATCCTACAAGGCCAACTCTCCACCGCGCAGCAAGCGCCAACTGCGGCGAATATCCCCGTATCAGCAGCCGAGCAGGCGTTCGCTGCGCAACAGACCACGCCCACGCCCACGCCTTCGGCCCCTGCTGATCCGTCGCTGGTAGACCGCCTTATCGGCGGCGGTGAGACTGCCCTGTCGCTTGCTACTGGCGCGACCACTGGGGCATTTGGCGCTCTTGGCGGCGCGCTGGCTGGTATCGGCCAGTCCGTCGCAAATGGAACGTTCGGCACTCAGCAGGGAGTGCAAACGGCAGAACAGGCTGCAGCCGAAGGGGCGAATAAGTTCACCTACGCGCCACGCGGCGCCGAAGGTCAGCGTCAAACCGAGGCATACGGGAATTTAATCAACGCGGCAATCCCTTTTGCGCCGCTAACGGCCGAAATGGGCGCGCTAGGGCGTGGCGCACAAGCGGCTGGGGCTGCAGCGCGTGATCTGGCCCCAGTGGCGGCAGAAGCGGCAACGGGCGCGGCGAAGCAAGGTGTGGCAGCTACCAAAGCAGCGACCGGCGCCGTTGCTGGAGCAGCCAAGTCTGCCGCGGCTACCACGACCGATGCGGCCGTCTCGGCCATCCGCAACGTGTCGCCAAAGATCGCAGATCGCGTCGAGCGCACGCTGAGCCGCAATCCCGAACCAAGCGCACCGACTCCAGGAACCGCTGCCAGCGTTGGCGCGGCCGGGACCGACCTCGCAGAACAGCGCCGCCAAGTGGCTGCTGATCTCCCGGTGCCGATTGAGCTAACCAAGGGCCAGGCAGAGCGTAGCTTCGAGCAGCAGCGCTTTGAGCGGGAAATGGCAAAAGAGCCAAGCCTCGGCGAGCCATTGCGTAACCGCTTTGCGCAGCAGAACGAAGACATCATGAAGAACTTCGACTCATGGGTCGATCAGACTGGTGCGGAGGCTCCGAGTCTTCGTGCTGTCGGCGCGACGGTCGATCAGGCGCTCGTGAAAAAGGCGGATCGGGACAAGTCTGCAATCCGCGTGGCGTACAAGGAAGCCGATAAGGCTGGAGAACTTGCTGATCCGGTGCAGTTGGATTCGCTGGTAGAGCACCTGAATGACTCTGCACCAGACGTTGCGACCGCGCCACTTCTCGACGTTGCCCGCAAGCGCGCGCTTCAACTAGGCATTGCCACCGAAGGCGCAGATGGTCAGCTTGTTGCCGCTCCCGTGACGCTCAAGACCGCTGAAACGATGCGGCAGGCGATCGGGCGCGCGACCGATTACGAGGCGACTAATATCCGTCAATCCTCGATCATCAAAGGCTTGATCGACAGTGGCACCGAAAATGCCGGAGGCGACTTGTACCGGGCGGCTCGACGCCTGCGCGAGAACTATGCGAAGCAGTACGAGGAACACGCTGTCATATCCAAGATACTTAATAACAAGCGCGGCACATCCGACAGGCAGGTGGCGCTGGAGGATATATGGAACCATTCAATCCTAAAGCAAAGTATGGACAGTGTGCGCCATGTGCGCCGCGTTCTCCAGACAGGCGGAGAGGAAGGTAAGCAGGCATGGCGTGAGCTGCAGGGGCAAACGATCAACTGGATCAAGGACGAGGCAACGAAGAACGTTGCGACCGACACGCGCGGCAACCCGATCGTTTCTCCCGATAAGCTGAACAAAGCCATCCGCACGCTCGATGCAGATGGCAAGCTCGATTTCTTGTTCGGCAAACGTGGGGCGCAGCAACTGCGTGACATCAACGACCTGTCCAAGGTCGTGCTTACCTCGCCACCTGGGACCGTCAACACGTCGAATACCGCGAGCGTCCTGCTCGCTGCCCTGACGGAGGCTGGCGCTACTGGAGCATTTACCGGAATCCCGGTTCCGGTGCTGTCGTCGCTGCGCCTGATCTCCAAGCAGGTCAAGAATCGCCAAATCCAGAAGCGTATCGAGCAGGCCCTGAGCGCACGCACCCATACCAAGCCGCCACCCGAAGTTCGCCCACGCGGCGCAACTCTGCATTGATCGAGGACACCCATGCTCCCAGTCGAACAACCCTTCAAAACGTATACCGGCCTCAACGGACAACCGCTGGACGGCGGCTTTGTATACTTCGGCCAGCCGAACCTGAACCCGATCACGTCACCTGTGACCGTGTTCTGGGATGCCGCAGGAACGCAACCCGTAGCACAGCCGCTGCGTACGGTGAACGGTTACATTGTGCGCAATGGCACTCCGGCCAATGTTTTCTTCTCCAGCCTGTATTCCGAGCTCGTGCAAGACAGCAATGGCCGGCAGGTCTTTTTCGCACGTACATCGGATGATTTCAGCATCGCATCGGTCGTTTCCAGTTTCCTGACAAATATTGCTGCGTCTACCGGAGCCGCGCTGATTGGATACATTCAGAATGCAATCGGAGCGGTGGCAAATACCGTTCTCGCCAAGCTTCGTGAGCGCATCACCATCCACGATTTCATGACGGATGCCGAGCGCGCCGATGTGGCTGGGGCCGGTGTGCTCGACGTGACCGCCGCAGTGCAAAAGGCAATTACAGCCTGCTCGGGCAAGACGCTACACGTTCTGCCTGGAACGTATCGCCTAAAGACTCCGACTGCCGGGACGTTGCTAAGCATCACCAGTACGATCGAAATTATCGGCGACAAAGGGGCAATCTTTTTGATTGACTCGACTGTCGCCAACACCGTCGATGTCATCACCATCAACCCGTCCACGCTTGCCGATGACGGGGTTCGGATCAAGGGACTCGTAATTACTCCTGCGTCCGGCACTCCCGCTCGCGACATCCTGAAAATCAACATGGACGCCACGCATGGCCTCAAGCACCTGATTGTCATGGATTGCCTGCTGCGCGCAACGAACGGCAAGGCGATCAATCTGGACAACGCTGCAGCGCTGAACACAAACGGCCTGTTCCTGAGCCAAATCGAGCGCAATGAATTGGAAGGCGGGGTTCAACTGTTCGGGCTCGGCGACTCCAACGTCATCGCAGAGAACGTGATTACCGGCTCAAACATCGGCGTCAACATTCAAATGCTGAACGAAACGAGTGCCGGGGGAGCTGCTGCAAAATGCCAGATCGAGCGCAATAACATCACCTCAACGATCGGCGCTATTAGGGTTAGCCATGCGCGCGGCCTCTCGATATGCGACAACAATATCGAGCAGACGGTGCTGCTGGATAACGGCTATTGCGTCAATCTGTCATTTCTCGACACGCCAGCATCGGGTACGCAGGACCATATGGCCGGTGTATCTGTCATCGCGCGCAACAAAATCCAGCCGACCGATCCGACATCGCAGTGCAATGGGCTGTACATTTTCACTTGTACGGGGACGATTGTTCAGCATAACCATATCGGCACCTCCGCTCGCGGGGCCGGACCAACCGCTGCAGTCACAATACAGACCAGTGACCGCGTGGTGGTTGACCGTAATAACTTCTATCTTTCGCAAGGCTGCACTGGCGTGCGGATCGACGCTTTTTGCACGAATATTTCCTATTTGCCAGGCAAGGTTACGCCGTTCAACAGCTCCAACTTCATCGAAGTGGACGACACCGGAATTGGCACCAAAGGAATCTGGAAAACCGTAGCTTTGGCCGCTGGATGGTCTCGCTCTACTGCGAGTACTACTGCTTTCTCGTTCATGAAAACGAACAGCAACATGGTTATTTTTCGCGGCTGCTTGGCGAAATCTTCGGCCACGGCTTCTAGCGAACGATTCGCCACTCTGCCTACTGGCTTCCTACCGGAAAACGGCGGGACAGTATTTGGCGGCAACGTACGCATGCCTGCGTCGTATATCAAGACCGGGGCAATTACGACTGGATCGACCAGTATTCGTGTTCTTCCGACCATTTCAGGAAGCCCCGGTTTTGTTCAGATCACCGATGCACTGACCGATATGGTCGAACTGAGTCTCGACGGCCTGCAGTTTTATTCGCCAGAGGTCTGACGAGCTCTTCAACCGAAGTTTTTACCCACCAACCAGAAAGGAGCAACACCATGAGCAAATCGATGATGGCAACTGGCGCAGGCGGCGGGCAACAACGTCCTCCTGGTGAGCAACGCACTGCAACGCCGCAGAAGAAAACGAAGAAAACGAAATGAACTCATGGCGCTCGCGCTGGTACATGTGGCTTCTGCTCAGTGGTGTGATGTTCGTGCATGGCCAAGTGACAGCATCGCTTCCAAATACACCGGCAGCGATGCTGGTGTTTCACGGAAGCGCCGCGCTATGCGATTGGTTTCTTCTCGGCGTCACGACGGCCGTTCTAACTGGGCGGCTATGCGATGACGTGCAGTGGATGTGCCTGGCATCCATCGCTGGCAATTTCGGCGGCTGGATTCTGTACATGGGCTACGCATCGCCCAGCTTCTACAACGTCTACATGTGGGGGCTGACCGTTGCGCAGTGGCTTCGACTTCTTATCCCTGACCGCCATGCTGATTATTCTTGGGTCGATATGGTTCGTCATCGTGCTCATTTCGGCGGTGGCAAGCATTCTTGAAAGAAAAAATGATGAACGAAAGCGCAATTGTGGAATCGGCTCTCGAAGCCGCAGCGAGTAGTCCCCGGGTGGGTGCGGCCGTCGCAGTGGCAACGGCATCTATCGGTGCCGCGGCTAAGCTTGATTTGATCCAAGGCCTCCTGTCGATCGTCTCCATGGGCGTCGGCATTGTAACTGGTTTCGTGGTGCTCGGTATCCAGCTAATTCGACTTGAGCGCGCTTGGCGTGCGCGATCGATGGAAAATTCCATTGCCAAGGAGTAGGACACGTGAGCATATTTGACGACGCATTCAACGACCTGATCGGCAACGAGGGGGGCTATTCCAATCATCCGGACGACCCGGGCGGCGAGACGATGTGGGGCATCACCGATCGAGTGGCGCGCGCCGAAGGCTATACCGGGACGATGCGTGAGCTTCCGCTAAAGACTGCCAAGGAGATCGCCAAGGCCCGCTATTGGGACTCCGCAGGCTGTGACGAGTTGGACCCTCGTTTGGCGTTTCAGGTATTCGACGCAGTCTATAACGGCGGCCCAGCGGTGAAGTGGTTACAGCAGGCGGTCGGCGCCGAGCCGGACGGTGTGATCGGCCCGGCCACACGCGCCGCATTGAAGCAGGCCGACCCACTTAAGCTGATCCTGCGCTTCAACGCGCACCGCCTTATCTACCTAGGCAACCTGAATACCTGGCCAACCTTTGGTCACGGCTGGGCGAATCGTATCGCCAATAATCTCCTGAAAGGTGGTGCATGATGGACTGGAAAAACCTTATCGCCACTGTCGCGCCGTGGATCGGAACCGCCCTGGGCGGGCCACTCGGCGGCATGGCCATCGGCGCCATCGGCGACGCGCTCGGCCTGTCCGAGAAGACCGAAGCCACCATCAAAGGGGCGCTGTCAGGAGCTACGCCAGAACAAATGCTGGCGCTCAAGCAGGCCGACCAAGCTTTCGCGCTGAAGATGCAGGAGCTCGGCTTCGAGAACGAGCAGAAGATCGCCGAGCTGGCAGCATCCGACCGCGACAGCGCCCGCAAGCGCGAAGCTGCGGTGCAGGACTGGACGCCGCGCATCCTCGCCTACCTACTGATCGGCGCGTTCATCAGCGTCATCGTCGGCGTGCTTGCCGGCTGGGGCAAGGCCGACTCGGTGCTGGCCGGCACGCTGATCGGCTACCTGTCGGCCAAGGCCGAGCAGGTCGTCGCCTACTACTTCGGCAGCAGCTCGGGCAGCGACAAGAAGACCGAGATCATGGCCAAGGCTGCGGCGGCCTCGGTCAAATAACCTCCCTGACCACCTGGCCGGCTATTTCAGCGGCCAGAACCACACCTCGCGCGCGCCGAAGTAGCAGGACATGGCGCACTCGGCAAACCCGTTCCAGCCCGGCTCGACCAGGTCGATGTGACCCTGGTTCACGTTCGGGTGGATCCGGAAGAACGACACCACGCCCCGGCGTTTGCCAATCCCGGCGCGCGCCTCCGTCTCCGAATGGTATTTCTCCGGCACACCCCACATGCGGCTCAGGATACGCGACAGATCACCCTGACCCGGCTCGATCGGCAGGCGCGCCACCATCTTCCCCTTGCCCGTCATCCGCGCGCCAAGCAGGTGCACACCGGAGCGCGCCAGTGCGTAGCTCATCCGCATTGCGCAAGTGTCCGTGTACGCCTGGTTATTCAGCAAATCATCCCAGCCCATCGCCTCTAGCAGCTTGCCGCGCGGGTAGGCGTTGCGGTCGGGGTAGTTGCTGCGCAGAACCATGTACAGGGGCTTCATTGGCTACCTCCACTGCATGGGTACACCGCGGCCAGGTACGCCAGCAGCAGCCGCGCCGCATTGCCCTTGCGCAGGTCGGCGTGCAGGCTCTTGATGTAGTCGGCGGCGTCATAGGCAAGCTCATGGGTCTTGCGCGGCTGCGTCGGGCACCAGGTACTGCCCACCGTCGCGTCCTTGGCGCCGTCGAGGTAGCTGTAGGCCCGGTCGCGCGCGCGATACTCCTGCTCGCTCGCCGGCCGCCCGGACATCATTGAGACGAACTGGTCACCTGTCAGGTCGAACTGGTACTGGGGCGCGGCCTGGGCGAGCGCTGGCAGGGCGGCCGCAATGAAAAATGAAATGTGTCGCATGGGTATCCTTTCTCTGGATACTCCATGGTGGCGAATCGGCAAGAACTGGTGCTGCGGGTGCGCAAGAGTGCGCTTGAGGCATACCGATCAGGCGAGCTCGACCGCTGGGGAATTTTTCGGGGAATTTGGCGGGGTACTGATGGGTTCGCTAGGGGCATCCGTCATAGACAGCGTTTCCCCTCGGATACCCCTGAAATACAATTGCTACAGGTTCATAGCCTATCGGGGGTTCGAATCCCCCTCTCTCCGCCAGAATGCTAAGCCCCTGATTCTAGGGGCTTTTTCTTTTTCAGAAAGCCGATTTTTCTAGCTGGCTCAGGGGCTGGGGAATTCCTGGGGAATTTTGGGCGATGGCTTGCTCAAACTTTTCCATTTCACGGTCGTCATCGGCGCCGTTCAGCCATTTCGCGTACACGGTGAAGAACATGCGCAGGCTGTGCCCGAGTTGGCTAGCCAGGAACCCGGGCTTTGCGCCGCTCATTAGGCCGATGGTGGCGTAGGTGTGGCGCATGTTGTACGGGCGGCGGTATCTGATCCCCAGCTTCGTTAGCGTCGATTTCCAGAAGCTGCGCACGTCGGTGATCTTGACGTACGACCACGGCTCTCCGGTCTTCGGATCGTGGAACACATGCTCGCCTGCCAGCTGGGTATGTGCGCGCTGGCGCTCGATCGCCTCCATGGCTGGCTTGGTCAGCTTAACAATGCGCGATTCATAGGTCTTGGTCGTGTCCGATTCCTCGTCGTACACATTGGCGCCGTCGATCAGCATTTCGCGCTTCTG
>Ga0207696_1000386_pt1 | contig 42561 bp, 46 predicted proteins | sample KBSS54metaG_FD_184403 | JGI IMG/M metagenome (GOLD analysis project Ga0207696, IMG submission 184403) | Switchgrass rhizosphere microbial communities from Kellogg Biological Station, Michigan, USA - KBS S5-4 metaG (SPAdes) (version 2) | ecosystem: Host-associated > Plants > Roots > Rhizosphere >... | reverse complement strand
GCCGCCCACACCGGCTTCGGTGGTGCCACCGGCCATGGCTGCGCCACTGACCAGGCCAAGGGACAACAAGAGAATCGAGGAGAACTTCATAGAGAGACCTCAAGAGGATGACGGCGCGATCCTGAGGCTGTATTGACATGGTTACAATAGAAATCCGACCAGTAACACGAGTTGTACACAATTCTCTAAGTTACTGTTTTAGCTCGGGAACTTAAGTGGTTTTTGCGAGTCTTTAGCTACTTCGGAACGGCCGCTTTTATGCAAAAGCGGCCTTTTTTGTGCCCGAAATGATCAGTCAGGCCGAACGCGCCATGATCAGCCCATTGTCACTGGCAGCTTCCAAACGTATCGCCACGAACTTCGACGTCGGTGTATGGCTGCCATCCCCGGTGCTTTCCAGCGGCACCAACGGGTTCACTTCCGGGTAGTAAGCCGCAGCCTGCCCCGCCGGAATATCAAACGCCAGCAAGGTGAAGCCCTTCACCCGACGCTCGCGGCCGTCTTCCCACAACGATACGATGTCGGCTTTCTGCCCCGGCTTGAAGCCCAGGCGGATGATGTCGGCTTCGTTGACGAACAGCACGTCACGCTGGCCTTTGACCCCGCGATAGCGGTCGTCCAGGCCATAAATGGTGGTGTTGTACTGATCGTGGGAGCGCATCGATTGCATGATCAGATCCGGCACGTGGCCCGTGGCATGGGTGCGCTCGTGGATCAGGTCCTTGGGCAGGATGTTCGGGCGGAAGTTGGCACGGCCCGAAGGGGTGTTCCAGCGGCGTGCACCGGCGGAGTTGCCCAGGTAGAAACCACCGGGGTGTTTCAGGCGTTCGTTGAAGTCCTTGAAGCCTGGGATGGTATCGGCGATCAGGTCGCGGATGCGGCTGTAATCGGCCACCAACCAGTTCCAGTCCACCGGTTTGCTGCCCAGGGTCGCGGCGGCGATACCGGCGAGGATGGCCGGTTCCGATTTCATCAACTTCGACAGCGGCTGCAGTTGGCCGTTGGAGTCGTGGACCATGCTGAACGAGTCTTCCACCGTCACCGCTTGCGGACCTTCGGCCTGGATGTCGATGTCGGTGCGGCCCAGGCAAGGCAGGATCAGCGCGTCCTTGCCGTGCATCAGGTGGCTGCGGTTGAGCTTGGTGCTGATCTGCACGGTCAGGTCGCAATTGCGCAGCGCTTCGAAAGTGCGCGGGCTGTCCGGCGTGGCTTGGGCGAAGTTGCCACCCAGGCCGATAAACACCTTGGAGCGACCTTCAAGCATGGCGTGGATTGCTTCCACCACGTTGTGCCCGTTGGTACGCGGCACCTGGAACTGGAAGCGCCGCTCCAGGGCGTCGAGGAACGCCACCGGTGGGCGTTCGTTGATGCCCATGGTGCGGTCGCCCTGCACGTTGCTGTGGCCACGCACCGGGCACAGGCCGGCGCCGGGGCGGCCGATGTTGCCGCGCAGCAGCATCAGGTTGGCGATTTCCTGGATGGTCGGCACCGAGTGGCGATGCTGGGTGATACCCATTGCCCAGCACATGATCACGTTCTTGCCCTTGGCGTACATGCGCGCCGCTTGCTCGATCTCGACCAGGGGCAGGCCGGACTGTTCGACGATTTCATCCCACGAGGTATCGTCGATCTGGCCCAGGTAATCCAGCACGTTGGCCGTGTGTTCATTGAGAAAGTCGTGATCGAACACGGCTTCCTTGCCTTCGGCCTGAGCCTGGCGCTCCCACAGCAGCAGGAACTTGGCCATGCCGCGCAGGATGGCCATGTCGCCACCCAGGGCCGGGCGGAAGTATGCGGTGTTGGTCGGCTTGTCGCCGTTAGTGAGCATTTCCAGCGGATGCTGCGGATGCTGGAAGCGCTCCAGGCCGCGCTCCTTGAGGGGGTTGATGCACACCACCTGGGCACCGCGTTTGACCGCTTCCCGCAGCGGTTCGAGCATGCGCGGGTGGTTGGTACCGGGGTTCTGGCCCCAGACGAAAATCGCATCGGCATGTTCGAAGTCATCAAAGGTCACGGTGCCTTTGCCGACCCCCACGCTCTGCGCCAGGGCCACGCCGCTGGCCTCGTGGCACATGTTCGAGCAGTCCGGGAAGTTGTTGGTGCCGTAGGCGCGCACAAACAGCTGGTACAGGTACGCTGCTTCGTTACTGGCACGGCCCGAGGTGTAGAACTCGGCCATGTCCGGGCTGGGCAGGGCGTTGAGGTGCTTGCCGACCAGGTCGAAGGCCGCTTCCCAGCTGATGGGGGTGTAGCGGTCGGTCTCGGCGTCGTAGCGCATCGGCTCGGTCAGGCGGCCCTGATACTCGAGCCAATAGTCGCTTTGCTCCAGCAGCGCGGTGACGCTGTGCTTGGCGAAAAATGCTGCGTCAACACGGCGCTTGGTGGCTTCCCAGTTGACCGCCTTGGCGCCGTTCTCGCAGAACTTGACCATGCCGCTTTCCGGCGAGTCGCCCCAGGCGCAGCCCGGGCAGTCGAAGCCGCCGTTCTGGTTGGTCTTGAGCATCATGCGCAGGTTTTTCAGCGCGTTGTCGCTGGTCAGCCACGCCTGTGCCACGCTGATCAGCGCGCCCCAGCCGCCAGCCGGGCCCTTGTAAGGCTTGTAGCGCGGGGTTGGGGTTTGGTCGGCTTGATGATGATTGCTCACGGCTGGTTCTCCATCGCAGGGCTGTAGACCCGCGGCGCACTTTTCTGCGGCAGGTGGATGAGATTGAGGTTATGCCGGCGAGCCCATTGCAGGGCCAGGCCGGTGGGCGACGACAGGCTGACCAGGGTCTGGATGCCCGCGCGCAGGACTTTCTGGATCAATTCGAGGCTGCAACGGCTGGTGACAATCGCCAGCCCGCCGTCGGTGGGGATTCGTTGGCGGATCAGCGCACCGATCAACTTGTCGAGGGCGTTGTGCCGGCCGATGTCTTCACGGCCCATCAGCAATTCGCCCTGGTTATCCATGAACACGGCCGCATGCACAGCGCCGCTGCACTGGCCCAAAGGCTGGAACGCACTGATGCGCTGGCGCAGCCCGTCAAGCCATTCGGCAGGTGGCAAGGGTGCGCCGGGCAGCACTTGAAGGTCCGGCAGGGCCTGTTCCAGCGCTTCCACTCCGCACAGGCCGCAGCCGCTGGTGCCTGCCAGCTGGCGGCGCTGCTGCTTGAGGTTCCAGAACGCACGGCTGGAGATCTGCACCTGAGCGTATTGGGTCGAACCCGAACCGCTGAGTTTCAGATCATAAATATCGCTGACGTCGGCGATAATGCCGCTGCCGATGCTGAACCCGACAATAAAGTCTTCCAGGTCCGTGGGCGTGACCAGCATGACGGCCTGGCTGATGTCGTTATAGGCAATCGCCAACGCCACTTCTTCGGCCAAGGCGGTGCTGGCGACTTCAGTGTGCTCAAGGTTGCAAAACTGGTAGCTCTGGCTGGCGACGGGCGCGGACGTTTCCGGAGCAGGCGCCGCGCAAACTGGGCGCTTGGCGTTCATGGGGCAGTACCACCGGCGGATTGATCAGTGTTTAGACTAGGCGCGACAAAGCGTCGCGTCTAATTGCCAGTACTGATCTACCGATAGATGACGTCGATCAAGACTCTTTTTGCGATTTCTGAAACAGCGCGAAACACGCCTCTGCCAATGCCGAACGCGGCGCGCTGCGCCGCATGATCAGGCCCAGGCGCGCCAGGGTGTGGGCGTCTTCGATAGGTTGCAGGCGCAAATGTTCGGTAAGGGCGTCCAGGCCGCCGTCCAGCGGCATGACGGCGCAGCACAGTCCGCCATGCACCGCTTGTAACAACTGATGGACGGCGTCGGTTTGTAACAGCGGCTGCGGGTGCAGGCCCCGGCTGTGGAAGTTGTGGTCGATGGACTGACGGAAGTGCATGCCACTGGTGAGCATGCCCAGGGGCAGTTCGATCAATGCCTCCCAGCTCAGCGGCTTGTCGCCAAAACTGAAATAGCGCTGGTCGTAGAGCAGGCCCATGCGGGTTTCGCCGAGGGCCAGGGAGTCGAAGCGCTCGTTGTCCAGGCGGTCGAGGTAGGACACGCCCAGGTCCAGGCGGTTGCTCGCCAACTGTTCGAGGATCTGCTCGGAGCTGAGGGCCGAAAGCTCAAAGCGCAGGCTCGGATGCTCCTTGTGCAGTTGTTGCATCAACGCCAGTGGATCAAAGCTCGACAACGGCACCACACCCAAACGCAACGTACCCACCAGGTTGCCACGGCAGGCGGCGGCTTCGGCCTGCAAGCCGTCATAGGCCGCCAGCACCGTGCGTGCCCAGGCCAGCACGCGCTCGCCGGGGGCGGTGAACCCTTCGAAACGCTGGCCGCGATTGACCAGCGGCAAGTCCAGCTCTTCTTCAAGGTTGCGCAGGCGCATCGACAGGGTTGGCTGGGTGATGTGGCAACGCGCCGCGGCCTGGCCGAAGTGACGGGTCTCGTCGAGGGCGATGAGGAATTTCAGCTGCTTGATGTCCATCTTCGCTCCAGGGCTTATTCCAATGGCGGGGGGATTCTAGCGCGTTTGCGTCTTTGGTCGGGCTGGAACCCAAGTCTGCCGGACTGGTCTAGTCTTGGGCATCTGGAAATCAACTACCAAGGAGAGCGCACTATGAGCATTTTCAGCTTTATCAAAGAAGCCGGCGAAAAGATTGTCGACCTGTTGACGCCGGGTAATGCCAACGCGAGTGAGCAGTTGAAGGAACACGTAGCGAAGGTGGGTCTGGGGAATCCGAATGTGCAGACCACGGTAGAGGGCGACAAGGTGACCGTGACCGGTGAAGTCGCCACCCAGGAAGAGAAAGAGAAGATTCTGCTGGCGCTGGGTAACATTCAAGGCGTGGCCAGTGTGGATGACCAGATCACCGTAACCGGCCCGGCAGTGGCCGCCGCCCGTTTCGTCGTGGTGAAAAAGGGTGACACCCTCAGCGCGATTTCCCTGACGGTGTACGGCAACGCCAACCTGTACAACAAGATCTTCGAGGCCAACAAGCCGCTGTTGTCCCATCCAGACAAGATTTACCCAGGGCAGACGCTGCGTATTCCTGAGTAATACACGGGCGAAAAGGTGGGAGGGGGCTTGCTCCCTCCCACAGGGTTCAGAGCCCGACAATGAGATCGCGGTAGTCACCGACTGCTGCAAATTCAGCCGTGTCCTTTGGCCCTTTTTGGCTGTCCGGCTCTTTCACCGCCAGCAAATGCCCCACGCCAAACGCCTGGGCACTGCGCAGGATCGGCAGGGTGTCGTCGATAAACAGGCTGCGAGCCGGATCGAACTGGATGTCAGCCTGCAAGGCATCCCAGAACTGCGGGTTTTCCTTGGCGAAGCCGTAGTCGTGGGAGCTGATCAGTCGCTCGAAATACGGCGTCAGTTCAATGCGCTCCAATTTCAACGACAGCGAATCACGATGGGCATTGGTGATCAGGATCACGCGCTTGCCGGCCTGTTTGATCGCCGCCAGGAAGGTATCGGCATCCGGGCGCAGGGTGATCAGGTGGGCGGTTTCCAGCTTGAGCTCACGCACCGGGATGTTCAGTTCCGTACTCCAGAAATCCAGGCAATACCATTGCAACTGTCCGGCGTTACGCTCGAACAGAGGCTGCAACTCCATCTCGGCCATGGCTCGGCTCACCCCGTGCAGCTCGGCGTAACGCTGGGGCAGGTGTTCCATCCAGAAATGGTTGTCGTAATGCAGGTCGAGCAGGGTGCCGTCCATGTCCAGCAGGACGGTGTCGATGGTGTGCCAGGGCAAAGAGGGCATGGTGCGGTCTCATGTAAGTAAAGATATCCGACACAGACAATCGGAAAAGCCACGGTATAGTAACCCGATCACGCCAAGGAGCCGCTTATGCGCCAGAAACCCACCGTCCTCGCCCGCGAAATAGTCGCCAGTAGCCGTTTGTTCCGCGTGGAGGAAGTGCAATTGCGCTTTTCCAATGGCGTTGAACGGACCTACGAGCGCCTGGTGGGCCGCGGTGCCGGCTATGGCGCGGTGATGATCGTGGCGATGATCGACGAAGATCATGCGTTGCTGGTTGAAGAGTACTGCGGCGGTACCGATGAGTATGAGCTGTCCTTGCCCAAGGGCCTGATCGAACCCGGCGAAGACGTGCTGGCGGCGGCCGACCGTGAACTCAAGGAAGAAGCCGGCTACGGCGCACGACAGTTGGAACACATTACCGAGCTGTCGTTGTCCCCTGGCTACATGAGCCAGAAAATCCAGGTGGTGCTCGCCACCCAACTCTATGAAGAACGCCTGGAAGGCGATGAGCCCGAGCCGATGCGTGTGGACCGGGTCAACCTGCGCGAGCTGTCGCAGCTTGCGCAAAACGAGCAATTCAGCGAAGGCCGCGCCCTGGCGGCGTTGTACCTGGTACGAGATTTGTTGATTCAGCGTGGAGCGTTTACCCCATGAGCGAACTGTTTTTAGGCCACCCGTTTATCGCCCCTGTGATCGAACTGGCCCGCCAGGCGGGTGAAGTGATCCTGCCGTACTGGCGCGCCGATGTGGCGGTGACCTCCAAGGCCGATGATTCGCCGGTCACGGCGGCCGACCTGGCCGCCCACCATCTGATTCTTGCGGGCCTGACCGCATTGGACCCGAGCATCCCGGTGCTGTCCGAAGAAGACGCCGACATCGACCAGAGCGTACGGGCCGGCTGGCAGCGCTGGTGGTTGGTGGACCCGCTGGATGGCACCAAGGAATTTATCGCCGGCAGCGAAGAATTCACCGTCAATATTGCCCTGGTCGAACAGGGTCGCGTGGTGTTCGGCGTGGTGTCCATGCCCACCAGTGGCCGTTGCTACTTCGGTGGTGCCGGCCTGGGGGCGTGGCGCTCCGATGTGAACGAAGCGCCCAGGCAGATCCAGGTGCGCGAGGCGCCGGCAGTGGGTGAGGCGTTCACCGTGGTCGCCAGCCGCCGGCATACCAGCCCCGAGCAAGAGCGTTTGCTGGACGGTTTGAGCGAAGGGTTGGGGGAGTTGAAACTGGCGAATATCGGCAGCTCGTTGAAGTTCTGCCTGTTGGCCGAGGGCAGTGCCGATTGCTACCCGCGCCTGGCGCCGACTTCGCAGTGGGATACGGCGGCGGCCCAGGGTGTATTGGAAGGAGCGGGCGGCGAGGTGCTGGAGTTGAGTGGCGAGCCGTTCAGCTATCCGGCGCGGGCGTCGTTGCTGAATCCGTTTTTCCTGGCGTTGCCGGCGAAGGCGGCGTGGCGTGAGCGCTTGCTGACCTTGGCCCGCTCTTAATAACTCAGCCGATCTGAATGTGGGAGGGAGCAAGCCCCCTCCCACTTTTTTTTGTGTATTGGCTTCTAGCGGTGCAAGACGTATTGGCCGGTGAACGTAACGGCCCGCTCTTCACTGCCCTCATTCACGATCCAGGTGTCCAACGCCAGCCGCGCCCGGCCATAGCGCTTGTAGGTGGCTAAAAAACGCTTCCACACCTTCTCCTCCGGCGCCGCGCAAAGGGCGGTCGCGTCGTGCGTCACCGGCAGCGGATAACTGATCTGCCCTTCCTGAATCACGATATGCCCGTCTTCAATCCCCTCCTCGCGCAGTTGCAGGTGCATCCAGCCCCAACCCGCCAGCACCGCACCGCAATAGAGGCTGCCGCCGAACATGGTGCTCTTGTGGTTGATATTGGCGTGCAGGGGCAGGTGCAGCCGCAGTTGCCCGTCTTGCCAGTCGAGCACCTTGAGGCCCATTTCGCGGGTCAGGGGGATGTCGTGGTGGAGGATGGATTCCAGGTAACGGCTGTCGCGGCTCATGGCGGCCTCTTGGTGGGTGGGCAGGGTCATTCGTCGTCAGTGCTCGGGTTGGCGAAGTTCAGGCCGTGCTTGCGCAGTTTGTCGTGCAGGGTCTTGCGCGGTACGCCGAGGGCTTCTGCGAGGCTGCGCATGGAGCTGTGGGGGCGGGTCAGTTCGGCGGCGATCAGGCTTTTTTCGAACTGTTCGACCTGCTCGCTCAAGCCGCCCGGCGTGGAAGTCAGCACGCTGCTGGCGGGGTTATCCGGGGTGCTGTCCAGCGCCAGCTCCAGGCCCAACGCAAAGCGCTCGGCGGCGTTCTGCAATTCGCGCACATTGCCCGGCCAGCTATGACGCAACAGCAGGGCACGCTGGCCCGGTTGCAGCTCGTGCAACGGCAGGCCATGGCGGCTGCTGGCTTCGTCGGCGAAGTGCTGGAACAGCATCAACGCATCTTCACCGCGCTCGCGCAGTGGCGGAATACGCAACGGCGCGACGTTGAGGCGGTAGTACAAGTCGGCGCGGAAGCGGCCCTGGTCGGCGGCCTGGCGCAGGTCTTCCTTGGTGGCGGCGATGATGCGGATATCCAGCGGGATCAGCTGGTTGCCGCCGAGGCGCTCCACCACACGCTCCTGTAACAGGCGCAGCAGCTTGACCTGCACGTCCAGGCTCATGCTTTCGATTTCATCGAGGAACAACGTGCCGCCGTTGGCGAATTCGAATTTGCCGATGCGGCGTTTCTGCGCGCCGGTAAAGGCGCCGGGCTCATGACCGAACAGTTCGCTCTCCACCACCGACTCGGCCAACGCCCCGGCATTGATCGCCACAAACGGCCCGCTGCGCCGGCTCGACAGGTCGTGCAGCGCGCGGGCCACCACTTCCTTGCCGGCGCCGGTTTCGCCGAGGATCAGCACATCTGCGCGGGTTGCGGCCAGGGCGCCGATCTGCTCGCGCAGGCGCAGCATCTGTGGCGAGTGCCCCACCAGGCGGGTGCTCAGTTGTTGGCGGTCGCTCAGGGCCAGGCGCAGGCTGCGGTTGTCGAGCACCAGCCGGCGCAGGGCCAGGGCACGGCGCACGCTGTCGAGCAGGGCGTCGCTGGCGAAGGGTTTCTCGAGGAAGTCATAGGCACCCGCGCGCATGGCCTGCACCGCCAGCGGCACGTCGCCGTGGCCGGTGATCAGCAGCACCGGCAGGTCTGGATCCTGGCCGTGCAGCTCGGCCAGCAGCTCCAGGCCGTCCATGCCGGGCATGCGGATGTCGCTGACCACCACGCCCGGCCAATCCCGCGACAGGCGCGCGGTGAGGCCGGTGGCTTCGCCCAGGGTCAGGACGTTCAGCCCGGCCAGGTCCAGGGTCTGGCACAGGGCCTGACGCAAGTGTGGATCATCGTCGATCAACACCACCTGAATCTGGTTATCGATACTCATACACTGCGGTCCTCGGACGGTTGCAGACTGACGCCCGGCGAGCCGGCACGCAATTTCAAGGTTAACAACGCGCCACCTTCCTTGTGGTTGGCAAACAGCAGTTCGCCGCCAAAGGCACGCATCAGGGTGTCACAGATCGCCAGGCCCAGGCCCAAGCCCTGAGTGCGGGTCTTGGTGGTGTAGAACGGTTCGCTGGCGCGGCCCAGGGCTTCCATGCAAAAGCCTGGGCCATTGTCGCGAATGTACAGGTTGACGCCCTGGGCAGTGGTTTCGGCACTCAGCCACAGTTTGCGCGGCGGGCCTTTTTCGGTAAGGGCGTCGAGGGCGTTGGCCAGCAGGTTGCCCAGCACCTGGCGCAGGCGGGTTTCGCCGGCCTGCACCCACAGGGTCGCTTCCGGCAAATCGCGGATCAGTTCCACTTCCATCGAGCGCCGCCGCTTGGCCAGGAGTGCCAGGGCGTCGTCGAGGGCGGGTTGCAGGGCCACGCTCTCCGGCGCGTGCCGGTCGCGCCGGGCGAAGGCGCGCAGGTGGGCGATGATCGAGGCCATGCGCCCGGTCAGTTCGCTGATCAGCTTGAGATTGCCCCGGGCATCGCTGGTGCGCTCGTGGTCGAGCAGGATCTCGGCGTTTTCCGCATAGCTGCGGATCGCCGCCAGGGGTTGGTTGAGTTCGTGGCTGATACTCGCCGACATGGTGCCCAGCGCTGACAGCTTGCCGGCCTGCACCAGGTCATCCTGGGCGCGCACCAGTTCCTGCTGGGCGTGTTCTCGCTCCAGCACTTCCTGTTTGAGGCGCCGGTTGAGGCCTTCCAGATCGCTGGTACGTTCGACCACGCGCATCTCCAGCTCGCGGCGGGCCTTGGCTTCGAAGGCAATGCGTTCCAGGTAGTGGCGGCGGCGTTGCATCAACAGGCCCAGCAGCAGCATCAACACCAGTAACGTGGCGCCGCCCACGGCGACCACCGTGCGCACCGGGCGGCTGATCAAGGATTGCGGTGCAAGGATCTCCACATTCCAGCCGGTCTCGGCAATGGCGGTGGATTGGCGCAGCCATGCGCTGCTGCTCAGGCTCAAGGGTTGCGGGTCGCGCGTGGGGTAGGGCTGGATGGCGATGATGGCCTGGCGTTCTTCGGCGGTCAGCGGCCGGGTGGCCCGGAAGCGCCATTGCGGGCGTGACGTGAGGATCACCACGCCGTTGTGGTCGGTGACCAGCAGTTGTTCCGGGGTATTGCCCCACAGGCTTTCGGTGTGGTCCAGGTCGACCTTGACCACCAGTACGCCGATGATCGTGTCGCCATCGCGCACCGCGGCGGCGAAGAAATAGCCGCGCTTGGCCGAGGTGGTGCCCAGCCCGAAAAACCGCCCCAGGCGCCCGGCCATGGCTTCGCTGAAATAGGGCCGGAACGAGAAGTTGCGCCCGACAAAACTGTCCTGCTTGTCCCAATTGGACGCGGCGAGGGTCTTGCCGGTGGTGTCCATCAAATACATCACTTCCACCCCGGCCTGGGCGGCGACGTCCTTGAGCAGCAGGTTGGCGTTGACCAGGTTGGTACTGACCTGCGGCGCGCCCAGCGCCGTGCGCAAGGCCGGCAAGTCGCCGAGGATCTGCGGCAGCACTTCATAGCGATGCAGGGTGCCCAGCAGGTTGGCGACATACAGGTCGAGGGTCTGGCGGTTTTGCCCGGCCAGTTCGCTGCGATAGTAGCGCTCGGCCAAGTGCTCCAGCGGCCACAGCAACGGTGCCAGGCACAGGGCCAACAGGGCGAGGCTGCGCCAGCGGGGTCTTCGCGGAAGGGGTGGAGTCATGGGAGTCGTGCGCCTGTGGGTACTGGCGCATTATGCCTAGTGCTGCCCGGCAAGACACTCGCGCAATGCGTCTTGCCACAAGGGCTGGCTGACGTGCCATTGCTGGCGCAGGTGGCTGCAATCCAGACGTGAGTTCAGCGGGCGCCGGGCAGGCGTCGGGTAGGCGCTGGACGGGATCGCCTCCAATTCGGCACAGGCACGGCCACTGGCGCGCAGGTGCTCGCCGATCGCCTGGGCAAAGCCGAACCACGAGGTTTCACCCTCGGCAGTCAGGTGGTAGATGCCCCATTCCCCGGCCTTGCCCGCCTGCCAGCGTTCGATCAGGGCGCGCGTACTGGCGGCAATGGTCACGGCCCACGTCGGCGCGCCGATCTGGTCGGCGACGATGCGCAGGTGGGGTTTTTCTTGCAGCAGGCGCTGCATGGTCAGCAGGAAGTTCTTGCCGTGGTTGGAGTAGACCCAGCTGGTACGCAGGATCAGGTACTGGCCTCCCACTGCGGCAATCGCCTGTTCACCCGCCAGTTTGCTCTGGCCGTAGACGCCCAAGGGGTTGGGCGTGTCTGCTTCGGTGTAGGGCCCAGGCTTGCTGCCGTCGAACACGTAGTCGGTGGAATAGTGGATCAACGGGCTGCCCAGGGTCTTGGCTTCCTCGGCGAGAACGCCGGGGGCGGTGGCGTTGATGGCGAAGGCGAGGTCCGCTTCGTTTTCGGCTTGATCCACAGCCGTGTGGGCGGCGGCGTTGATGATCAGGTCGGGGCGGTGGACGCGCACCTGCTGGCGGATGCGCTCGGCGTCGGCCAGATCGAGTTGCTCGCGGCCGAGCACAATCAGTTCGCCCAGGCCCTGTAGCTGCGTTTTCAGCGCCTGGGAGACTTGGCCATGTTGGCCGGTGATCAGGATTTTCATGGGAACAGGTCGGCGTCCATCAGCAGTTTTCCAGCCTGGTCCTTGGCGGACAGTTGCGGCGGTTCGCTCAGTTGCCAGTCGATGGCCAACGTCGGGTCGTTCCACAGGATGCTGCGTTCCGCACTGGGCTGGTAGTAGTCGGTGGTCTTGTACAAGAACTCGGCGGAGTCGCTCAACACCACAAAGCCATGGGCGAACCCTTCCGGCACCCACAACTGGCGATGGTTCTGTGCCGACAGACGCACGCCCACCCATCGCCCGAAATTCGGCGAACTGCGGCGGATGTCCACGGCCACGTCCAACACTTCACCGGCGGTAACCCGTACCAGTTTGCCCTGGGTGTGCTCCAACTGGTAATGCAGGCCCCGCAGCACGCCTTTTTGCGAGCGCGAGTGGTTGTCCTGGACAAACTCGCGCTTGAGCCCGGTGGCCGCTGCAAAGGCGCGAGCATTGAAGCTTTCGTAGAAAAAACCGCGCTCGTCACCGAACACCTTGGGTTCGATGATCAGTACGCCGGGGAGTGGGGTGTCAACGACGTTCACCGGTTGTCTCCCGCCAACGTGTACAGGTATTGACCGTAGCCGGTCTTGCCGAAGTATTGGGCGCGTTCGAGCAGATGGTCGCGGTCGATCCAGCCGTTGCCGTAGGCGATTTCTTCGAGGCACGCCACTTTGAGGCCCTGACGGTGTTCGATGGTCTGCACGTACTGTGAGGCTTCCAGCAGGCTGTCGTGGGTGCCGGTGTCGAGCCAGGCAAAGCCACGGCCGAAGCGCTCGACGTGAAGGTCTCCACGCTTTAGATAGGCGTTGTTGATGTCGGTGATTTCCAGCTCGCCGCGGGCTGAGGGTTTGACGGCTTTAGCGATGTTGATCACGTCGTTGTCGTAGAAATACAGTCCGGTGACGGCATAGCTTGATTTGGGCGTGGTCGGTTTTTCTTCGATGGACAGGGCGCGGCCTTCGCTGTCGAAGTCGATCACGCCGAAGCGCTGCGGATCCTTGACCCAATAGCCAAATACCGTGGCGCCTTTGCCGCGCTTGACCGCTGCATGCAACTGCTCGCTGAAACGCTGGCCGTGGAAAATGTTGTCGCCCAGGATCAGGCAAACGGGGTTGTTGCCGATGAACTGTTCGCCAATCAGAAAAGCTTGTGCCAAGCCGTCCGGCTGCGGTTGTTCGGCGTAGCTGAAGCTGACGCCAAACTGGCTGCCATCGCCCAGCAGGTTGCGGTATTGCGGTAAGTCCGCCGGGGTGGAAATCACCAGGATCTCTTTGATGCCTGCCAGCATCAGCACCGAGATCGGGTAGTAGATCATCGGCTTGTCATACACCGGTAACAGCTGTTTGGACACTCCCAGGGTGATGGGGTGCAGGCGAGTGCCGGAGCCACCGGCCAATACGATTCCTTTCATCATGCGATCAGATCCCTCGTGTCGGTATTGCCCAATCGTTCACCCTGATAACTGCCGTCCTGGACCCTGCGGCACCATTCCAGGTTATCGAGGTACCACTGCACGGTTTTGCGCAGCCCGGTTTCAAAGGTTTCTTCGGGTACCCAGCCCAGTTCGCGTTCGATCTTGCCTGCATCGATTGCGTAGCGTTGGTCGTGGCCTGGACGGTCTTTAACGAACGTGATCAGGTCGGTGTATTGCTCCACGTCGTGGGGATGTTGCGGCGCCAACTCCTCCAGCAGGGTGCAGATGCTGCGTACTACGTCGATATTCTTCTGTTCGTTGTGGCCGCCGATGTTATAGGTCTCGCCGACCACGCCGTGTGTCACGACGCTGAGCAGTGCCCGGGCATGGTCTTCGACAAACAACCAGTCGCGCACTTGCAAGCCATCACCATAGACCGGCAATGGTTTGCCCGCGAGGGCGTTGAGGATAACCAGCGGGATCAACTTCTCGGGGAAGTGGAAAGGCCCGTAGTTGTTGGAGCAGTTGGTCAGCAGCACGGGCAGGCCGTACGTGCGGTGCCAGGCGCGGACCAGGTGGTCGGACGCGGCTTTGCTGGCCGAGTAGGGCGAGCTGGGCGCGTAGGGCGTGGTTTCGCTGAACAAGTCGTCTACGCCGTGGAGGTCGCCGTAGACTTCGTCGGTGGAAATATGGTGGAAGCGAAATGCACGTTTTTCTGGCTCGGCGAGTGTTTGCCAATAGCCACGGGCTGCCTCCAGCAAGCTGTAAGTGCCGACGATATTGGTCTGGATAAAATCCGACGGGCCGTCAATCGAACGGTCGACGTGGGATTCGGCGGCCAGGTGCATGATCGCGTGGGGTTCAAAGCGTGCGAGCACGGCGCTGACGGTGGCCTGATCGATAATATCGGCCTGAACGAATTCATAACGGCTATTGGACGCGATGCTGGTCAGCGATTCCAGGTTGCCGGCGTAGGTGAGCTTGTCGAGGTTGAGCACTTCGTGCTCAGTATGCTGAATCAAGTGACGTATCAAAGCAGAACCGATAAAACCGGCGCCACCGGTAATGAGAATGCGCATGTCGGGGGCCCTTTCCTTAGACGAACGTTTAGCGAGTGCAGCATAGCCTGTGTTGTGGCGCCGGGCAGGACGGCATGTGTGTGGGGGTTGCGTAATCCCCCTGAAAAGTGGCGATATACACCTCTAAAAATTCGAGGTCATCCCCCATGCTGCTCGCCACGTTGATTCATCGTGCCAGTCTACCCTGCCCGCAAGTAGGCCCCGACCAGGCGGCGCAATTGCTCGAGCAGCATTACGGGCTTGCTGGCACGTTGCAGTCACTGGGCAGCCAGCAAGACCTCAATTACAAAGTCGACAGCACTCGCGGCCGTTTTGTTCTGAAGATCTGCCGGGGCGACTATGCCGCGATTGAGCTGCTGGCCCAGCACGCGGCCCTCGACACTCTGCAGGCCGTGCGGGTGCCCAAGGTCATCAAGGCCCTGGGCGGTGAAGAACTGTTGAGCGTGACGGTCGATGGCCAGCCCCTGCACCTGCGGCTGCTGGACTATATCGACGGCCAGCCGTTGACCCATCTGCCGCATTTGGGGTGCGACGTGATCGCAGGCTTCGGCGACCTGTGCGGGCGCATGAGCCTGGCGCTGGCGGATTTCTCCCACCCTGGATTGGACCGTACCCTGCAATGGGACCCGCGTCATGCCCGGGAACTGATCACCCATCTGTTGGCCACCCTGGAAAACCTGCCCCACCGCGCCGCGCTGGAACAGGTGGCCGAGCAGGTTGAACGGCGCATTCGTCCCCTGGCCGACCGCCTGCCCTGGCAAGCGGTGCACATGGACATCACCGATGACAACGTGGTCTGGCAGCGCGATGCGCAACGGCACTGGCAACTGCAAGGCGTCATCGATTTCGGCGACCTGGTGCACACCTGGCGGATTGCCGACCTGTCGGTGACCTGTGCGGCCCTGTTGCACCATGCCGAGGGCGACCCGTTTGCCATCCTGCCGGCGGTCCGGGCCTGCCATGCCGTGACCCCGTTGCAACGCGAGGAATTGCAGGCGTTGTGGCCGCTGATCGTCGCCCGTGCGGCAGTGTTGGTATTAAGCAGCGAACAGCAGCAACGCCTGGATCCGGACAACACTTACCTGTTGAAAAACGCCGAACACGAGTGGCAAATTTTCCATGTGGCGACGTCGGTGCCGTTTGAACTGATGGAGGCTGCGATTCTCGGCAGTGTCGGTGAGACGCTGCCGTCGATTGCCAGCCAGGACTTCGCGCCGTTGCTACCGGGCCTGGTGGGGCGTGAGTTCGCGCTGATCGACCTGGGTGTGCTCAGCCCGCATTTCGAAGCCGGCAACTGGGAACTGCCCGGCATTGATCGGCAACTGCTGGATCAGGCGGCGGCGGTGCATGGGCTGGCGGCAAGTCGTTATGGCCAATATCGGCTGTCGCGTACCTGCCCGGACAGTGCCACCGAACCGCAGACTTTCCCCCTCCACGTAGAGCTGCATCTGCCACACGGCACGGTGTTGGAGGCGCCTTTCGCCGGAACGCTGCATCAGAACGCCGATGGCCTTGTGAGCGTGCAAGGGGTGGAGCTGAGCGTGCGGTTGTGGGGCGTGGACACCCGGTTGAAGCACGGTTCATTGCTGGTGGAGGGGCAGGTTCTCGGTGAGGTCCATGGGCCGCTGACCGTGCAACTGTGCCGTGCCGACCTCGAACCGCCGCTGTTTTGTACACCGTCCCGGGCCTTGGCCTGGCAAGCCTTGTGCCCCTCGCCTGCGGGGTTACTGGGACTGGCCTGCGATGCCGAACCGGAACTCGACCCCCACGCCCTGCTGGCCCGGCGTGACGCCAGTTTCGCCCGCTCGCAGAAGCACTATTACGTCGACCCGCCACGCATCGAGCGCGGCTGGCGCAACCACCTGATCGATATGCAGGGCCGTTCCTACCTGGACATGCTCAATAACGTTGCCGTACTGGGTCACGGCCACCCGCGCATGGCGGCGGTGGCGGCGCGGCAATGGTCGTTGCTCAATACCAACTCGCGGTTTCACTATGCCGCCATTGCCGAGTTTTCCGAGCGTTTGCTGGCGCTGGCGCCGGCGGGCATGGATCGGGTGTTCCTGGTCAACAGCGGCACCGAGGCCAACGACCTGGCCATCCGCCTGGCGTGGGCCTACAGCGGCGGGCGCGACATGCTCAGTGTGCTGGAGGCCTATCACGGTTGGTCGGTGGCGGCGGATGCGGTGTCCACCTCGATTGCCGACAACCCCCAGGCCCTGAGCAGCCGCCCGGAGTGGGTCCACCCGGTCACTGCGCCGAACACCTATCGCGGTGAATTCCGCGGGCAGGACAGTGCGCCGGACTACGTACGAAGCGTGGAACATAACCTGGCAAAAATCGCTGCGAGCAAGCGCCAGTTGGCCGGGTTTATCTGTGAACCGGTGTACGGCAACGCCGGTGGTATCTCCCTGCCGCCGGGTTATTTGCAGCAGGTGTACGGGTTGGTGCGGGCCCAGGGCGGCGTGTGCATCGCCGATGAAGTGCAGGTGGGCTACGGCCGCATGGGGCACTTTTTCTGGGGCTTTGAAGAGCAGGGCGTGGTGCCCGACATCATCACCATGGCCAAGGGCATGGGCAATGGTCAGCCACTTGGTGCGGTGATCACCCGTCGCGAGATCGCCGAGGCATTGGAGGCCGAGGGGTATTTCTTCTCATCGTCGGGGGGCAGCCCGGTGAGTTGCCGGATCGGCATGGCGGTGCTGGATGTGATGGAAGAAGAAAAATTGTGGGAAAACGCCCAGGTGGTCGGCGGGCATTTCAAGGCACGGCTGGAAGCGCTGATCGACCGTCATCCCCTGGTGGGCGCGGTTCACGGTTCCGGTTTCTATCTGGGCCTGGAGTTGGTGCGTGACCGGCAAACCCTGGAGCCCGCCACCGAAGAGACCACCCTGTTGTGTGATCGCTTGCGGGAGCTGGGGATTTTCATGCAGCCGACTGGCGATTATTTGAACATCCTCAAGATCAAGCCGCCGATGGTGACCTCCAAACGTAGTGTGGACTTCTTTGTCGACATGCTGTCGAAGGTGCTGGATGAACAGCTGTAGATAATCGATTGTTATCGGTCATTGGCTGTAATATTTTTCATCCAGGCTGTTTGTTCGCTTTTAAAGCCGATTTTTATCCGTTATAAAGTCGGCCTTTACCCCATTCGGAGTCCTGATCGCCATGACCACCCTGCACAGCACCCCCCGCGCCGATGGCTTCCACATGCCCGCCGAATGGGCGCCACAGACCCAAACCTGGATGGTGTGGCCGGAGCGCCCGGACAACTGGCGCCTGGGCGGCAAGCCCGCACAGGCCGCTCACGTGGCCGTGGCCAAGGCCATCGCCCGTTTTGAGCCGGTGACCGTTGCGGTTTCTGCCGGCCAGTATGAAAACGCCCGCGCCCGCCTGGACCTACCGAATATCCGTGTGGTGGAAATGTCCAGCGATGACGCCTGGGTGCGCGATACCGGCCCGACGTTCGTGATCAACGACCGTGGCGAAGTGCGCGGCGTGAACTGGGATTTCAACGCCTGGGGCGGTTTTGACGGTGGCCTGTACTCGCCGTGGAACCGCGACTCGCAGGTGGGCGGCAAGATCCTCGAAATCGAGCGCGCGCCGCGTTACCGCACAGAGGGCTTCGTGCTGGAAGGCGGCTCGATCCACGTCGACGGCGAAGGCACCCTGATCACCACCGAAGAGTGCCTGCTCAATCGCAACCGTAATCCGCACCTCGACCGTGCCGAAATCGAAGCGGTGCTCAGCGCCAACCTGGCTGTGGATAAGATCATCTGGCTGCCGGACGGCCTGTTCAACGACGAAACCGACGGCCATGTGGATAACTTCTGCTGCTACGTGCGCCCGGGCGAAGTGTTGCTGGCCTGGACCGACGACCCGCAAGACCCGAACTACGCGCGTTGCCACGCCGCCATGGCCGTCCTGCAAAGCAGCACCGACGCCCAGGGGCGCTCGTTCACAGTGCATAAAATGCCGATCCCGGGGCCGTTGTATGCCACTGAGGAAGAGTGCGCAGGGGTCGATCCGGTGGACGGCACACAGGAACGTAATCCGACCGTGCGGTTGGCGGGATCCTACGTCAACTTCCTGATCGTCAACGGCGGCATCATCGCGCCAAGTTTCGACGACCCGTTGGACGCTGAAGCCAAGGCTATCCTGCAGAACCTGTTCCCACAGCACGAAGTGGTGATGGTGCCGGGCCGTGAACTGTTACTGGGTGGCGGTAATATCCATTGCCTGACCCAACAACAGCCGGCCCCGCATAAAAACTGAGTGCAGTTGTAACAATGCCTTTCCGGCAGTCGGGCGCTCCTTGGTTTCGGCCTCTACAGCAAGCCCACGGCCCATCACGGTCGTGGGCTTTTTTGTGTCCGCCCACCTATAAACACGCGACATTGGCATAGCTCTTGTATCGGTGTTGCCCCAGTGTCCCAGGGTGATGACCGCACAGTTCTGTCATAAACCTTGAGTAAGTTAGCCGCTCACGCAGCAGGAGAGAGCGCCGAAATGAATGCCAATATCAACCCGATGTACACGCGCACCTTCCACCCTTCGCGGGTTGACGGTGACGCGATCCATGCGCTGGGGCTCTGGTTGAAGGAAAACGGCTCGCGACAAGTCAGGCAGCAGCCGGATTTGCGCAGTGTGATGAGTGAACGCTACCCGGTGGGGTTGTTCAGCGAGGCCGAAATGCTCGCGTTGTGCGAGTTGATGAGTAACTAACGAAATAGCCTTGGCTTCATCGCAGCTGCCTCGCTTGCGCTCGGCAGCTGCCATAAGAAGGGGGTTTACGTTTAGAAGCTATAAGTGCCCGTCACCACCAGGTTACGCGGCTCGCCCGGCTGAATCTGCGCCACACTGGTCGCCGATTCGTAGTAGGTCTTGTCGGCGATGTTGTTCAGCGCCGCGCGCACATCCCACTCTTTCTGCCGGAACCCGACCAATGCATCCCAACTGCCATAACCCGGTAGCACTACAGTGTTGAGGCTGTCGGCATAACGGTCGCCGACCAGGGTCAAACCGGTTTCCGCGTACCACCCCATCTCCGGTTTCCAGGTGACAAACAGGCTTGCATTGCGCTTGGCCACGTCGCTGACGCGCTTGCCTTCAAAGCCGTTGTTGTCCTTCTCGACCTTGGCATCCTGCAGGCCGACACCACCGCGTACATACCAATTGCCGACGACCTTGCCGGTGGCTGTCAGCTCCACGCCGCGCGAGCGCTGCAGGCCGCTGAGCAGGGTAATGGTGCGGTCCAGCGGGTCGCTGGTGCGACGGTTGTAGAGTTCCAGTTCGTACACCGCCAGGGTGGTGCTCAGGCGGCCGTCGAGCCAGTCGCTTTTCACGCCGATCTCTTTTTGCTTGGTCAGCTCGGGGCTCAGGTCGTTGACGCTGCCGGCGGCGTTCGGGGTGATGCCGATCAGGCCGCCACCGGCCGGCGAGAAGGTCTTGCTCCAGGAGGCATAGAACGAGTGGTGTTCCAGGGGCGTCCACACCAGGCCAAAGCGCGGGCTGGTGCTGTGGCTTTTGACGTCTTGTCGGGTATTGAGCAGTTTGTTTTTGGTGTCTACTTCGAAGCGGTCGTAACGCAGGCCGGCCAGCACTTGCCACTGATCGTTCAGGCGCAGTTGGTCTTGCACATACAGGGCGCGGCTTTCGACTTCGGTGTGGTTGTTACTCGATACGCTCATGCGCCCGGTGTGGCTCAGGTGACGGTTGGGCTGGTTGAGGTCCAGGGCTGGCACGGCCTGGCCACCGCGGTTCACAGCAGTGGCGGTGTACAGCTTTGGATCGCGGCGCTGGCTGCCCAGCTCCACGCCGGTGAGCAGGCGGTGTTCGAGGCCGAAGGTGCTGAAGCCTCCTTCCAGCTCGACGTTGTTGAAGACGTTGAGGGTGGTCAGGTCTTGCTGCCAGCGTTGGCGCGTCACCCGATTGGTCGCGGCGCTATAGCCGGTCTGGTACGTGTTGTCGAAATCGCTGTCGAGCTTGAACACGCCGAGGGTCTGGCGCAGTTGCCAGTTATCGTTGAGTTCGTAGGCCAGCTTGGAGCGCAGGGACTGGGTCTTGTCGTCGATGTAATCGCGGCTGTCGCCGTAGGTGGTGCTGCGACTGACGTCGGCGGGGCGGCCATTGACGCCGGGGATGCCGCGATCCGGCGTGCGGTTGTAGCGGCTGTATTCGTATTGCACCAGCCAATTGAGATCCGGGGTGAGCTGCCAGCTCATGGACGGCGCGAACAGTTGGCGATTGCCGCTGACGCCGTCGCGGAAGCTGTTGTTGTCCTGGTTGCCCATGTTCAGACGCAGGCTGATGTTGTCGGTGGGGTCGGTGCTCAGGTCGGCATACACACTGCGCAAATCGTTGCTGCCGCCCTGGGCCTCGATGCTCGACTTGCGCCCGGCCGTTGGCAGTTTGCTCACGCGGTTGACGATCCCGCCCTGGCCGCCTCGCCCGTAAAGCACGGCTGCCGGGCCCTTGAGCACTTCGATGCGCTCGATGTTGTGCAGGTCGCGTACGTACTGGCTGTCGTCGCGAATGCCGTCGAGGTAGAAGTCATTGCTCGCGTCGAAGCCACGGATACGCAAACTGTCGAAGCGCGTGTCGGCGCCGCTGCTGACGTTGGGGATGCCGCTCAAGGCCTGGCCCAGGTCGTTGGTGCCGTAGGAGCGCAGGCTTTCGGTCTTCACCGAATCGATGGCCTGGGGCACATACCGTACCGGTGTGGCGGTGCGGGTCGCGGTGCTGGTTTCCTTGACGCGCGGGTCGTCTTCGTCAGCTTCGGCGCTGATCGAAGTTTCGGGCAAGGTGGTGGTGGCACAGGCAAAACCGGCAGACAGCAGAACAGAAAGCCCAAGGGTCATGGGCGTCAGGCGAAGGGCAGGCATGGTGGAATGCATCCAAAGGGTTTGGCAGGAAAAAGCGCGCTAATGGTAATGCTTTGCATTTGCGCACGTTATCAATTACCAAACGTATCGGCTTTGAAATATGTTACGAGATGTGTTTCAGGGGTCGTTAAAGACAGAATCTGGTCGTTTTCAGAAAGGCAGTAGGCCTTTGCTTAGAATTATTTCGCCTAAATACAGACGATTCACGAAATTGACACATAGTTCAACGCGCGACTAGGATTGCGCCCAACGCCTGTGGCTAACAGCCATGACTCATCCAATAAGAAAAGGCCCGCGGCATGTTCAGTCGTCCGCGGGCCTTCTTTTTTCGGAAAAGTCGACACCAGAAAAGCGACATGGAGCCTGGTGTCATCGCGCGTACTCAACCCGTAATAAGGAATACAAAAAATGTTGAAGCAACGGATGAGTCTGATCGCTCTGGGGATTTTGAGCGCATCGACAGCAATGGCAAACGACCAGGAGCAATCCAAGGGTTTCGTTGAAGACAGCCACCTGAACATCGCAGCCCGTAACGCCTACATCAGCCGCGACTACAAAAACGGCAAGCAAGACAAAGCCGAATGGGGCCAAGGCTTCATCGGCAAGTTCGAGTCCGGCTTCACCCAAGGCACCGTCGGTGTGGGTGTGGACGTGATCGGCCAATATGCTATCCGTCTGGACGGTGGCCAAGGTCGCGCCGGCGCGGGGGGGATCGACTTCTTCAAGCAGGGTAATGGCACCACCAACCCAGATGGCTCGGCAAACCCTGGCTCGGCACCACACGACCTGGCCAAAGGCGGCGCAGCGGTCAAGTTCCGCGTCTCCAACACGGTGCTCAAGTACGGTGATCAGTTCCCTAACGTTCCGGTCCTGGCCTACGACAACTCCCGTCTGCTGTCCGAAACGTTCACGGGTACGTCGATCGTCTCCAAAGAGATCGCCGGCCTGCAACTCGACGCCGGTCACTTCACCAAGGAAGCGCGCAAGAGCGCCGAAGGCACTGACAGCGGCCGTCTGAAAAGCATCGACTACGTCGGTGGCAGCTACAAATTCACCGAAAACCTGTCGGCCGCGCTGTACGCCTCCGACATGCAAGACGTGCTGAAGAAGCAATACGTCAACGTCAACTACGTGCTGGCCCTGCCAGAGAAACAGTCGCTGACCTTTGACTTCAATGGCTACAAAACCAAGCTGGACAAGAGCTTCGCCCTGGAAAACCAAGGCAGCGAAGACGCTCGCGACAACAAGATCTGGAGCCTGGGCGCCACATGGGCTGTCGGCCCGCACAGCTTCACCGTGGCTCACCAGCGCAGCACGGGCGACACCGGCTACCTGTACGGCGGCTACCGTAACGCTGGCGGCATCGGCGACGGCGGCAACACCATCCTGCTGGCCAACTCCTACTGGTCCGACTTCAACGGCAAGGACGAGCGCTCCTGGCAAGCCGGCTACGGCCTGGACTTCAGCACCTTCGGCGTGCCTGGCCTGACCTACAACGTGGCCTACGTGCGCGGCACCAACATTGACGACGGTTCCAACCGTGGCAATGGCACCGAGCGCGAGATCTTCAACCAGTTCAAATACGTCGTTCAAAGCGGCCCGGCCAAAGACCTGAGCCTGCGTGCTCGTGCGTCCTGGTTGCGCGTTTCCAGCAATGCCGACAAGTACAACGTAGGCGGTAACGAAATCCGTCTGTTCGCCGACTACCCGATCAACGTTTTCTAAGTGATCACACGTCGCGCCTGATTCCAGGCGATAAAAAACCCCGACTGGTTCGGGGTTTTTTTATGTGTGTGCATCAGTCCTGGCGGCTCTGCAAAATCTTGCGCGCCAACGCTGCATTCTTGTAGTCGAGCATCAAGGACAACCCCTCATAGGGTTCGATCTTTTTATTGTCGATACACAGCTGTGCCATCAGCAGCAGCACCTGGCGTTTCTTCTTGTTGACCCGCACGCCGGGTACGCCGACCGCGGTCTTGCGCGTTACGGGTAACGGCGCTTCGGGCGTCAGTTGAACGGTTACCCAGATGCCCTGGACAAACTGCAACGTGATCTCCTCGATATGTTCGATGGGCAGCGGTTGCGCCAGGTTATTGAACACAAAATGCTCCGGCGTCAGGCGCAACGCGGTCTGCGGCGCACGCTTGAATCGACGGATGCCCAGCCATAGCAGGCTCAGCCCAATAATGCCGAGACACGCGCCAGCGCCGACTGCCGACAGCGGTGTACCTTTCAAACGCTCCGGGGCGAGCCAGACTCGACTCAGGATAAACAGGGCCGCCAGCACAAAGGGCAGGCCCGACACGGCCATCAGTACCCCGCGCCACTGGCCGCCTTCATGCAGGCTGCGCTCACCCTCGGCCGACGCGGCCAGGGTTTCCAGCAGATGGGTGTGCGCGCTGTTCTCCGACACGGCCATATCCATCACGTCGCGAGACAGCTGCTCGCGCAGTGCCTGGGGGGCGCTGAAATAGGCATCCATCTGCGCATTCGCTACGTCGCTATCCACCTCGCGGGTGGCGCCGCGCAGGGTATCGTCCAGTGGAACGTCCAGCGCCTGCAGGCGTTCGCCATTGGAGGGATGGGAGTCGGTGGGATGGGGTTGATGAATCTCCAGGGCTTCGGCTGATGGTTGCAATTCACACTCACGCAAGCTCGCGAATACGGCGTCGGGCAGATCGGTAGCCGCGCCTGCTTCACACAACGCCAACAAGGCATCCTCAACGTGCGGCTGCAACACCGACACCCGCAACAACGCCGAAGCCGCCGCCGCAGGGCCCGCCAACTGCGCGCCGGCAGCGTCCGCCAGCAATTCGCGCTCACGGCTCCAGTGGTTCACCGCGTCATCAAAGCGCTGCATGAAAAACACACCGAACATGAACGACGGCCGCATCAGCCGTCCCTGGATAAAATCGCTGGCCAGCATCGTGTTCAACAGCGCCTCCAGGCTGCGATTAACCCCATCGTAGATCGGCAAAAAGCGCAGGCTGTATTCCGTGTCCTGCCCCACAAAGTGCGCCAGCTCATGGCCGATCACCGCGCTGATTTCTTCGCGGCTCAGCAGGCCCAGATACAGCAGCGGCACATGCAAGGTGCGCCCCTGCAGCGAAGTGTTCGCCGGTTGCACAGTGGCCGCGCTGGACGTCACGTAAAAGCCCTGGGCCAGGCTCACCACGATGTGGTCCGGTGGCAGCGCGCCGAGCCTACCCGCCAACTCGTCCACATGGCGCCACAACCCTGGAGCCAGCGCGGGCGTCACCACCTGGCCGAACATCTCCAGCGGCTCGGGCTTGAACATCCCCAGCATAGGACGCAGCTGTCTGAGCAACTGCCAGATCGAATACACACAGAACGCCGCGACCACCCCCAGCACCGCCATCAGCTTGACTTCGCCACTGCCCAGCCGGCCGATATGCCACATCCCCAAGCCTTCGAAACTCAACGCCAACGCGACGGCCGCCGCCACCGCCACCACATGGCCGACAAGCACGTAAGGCAACAGGCGGCTGCCCAGGGAGAACACCTGCAATAACCTCTCCCGTGACTGCCGTGCCCGCCGCCCGGCCCAGTACGTACCTGCCAATGCCGCCGCACCAATCAACGCCGCCAACAGACCCAAGCCCATCACCCACGGCGCCAGGACCCGCATCGCACGGTTCACGCGGTGGGCAATGGGCAGTTCGGCTTCGATTTTTTCCAGACGCGAGAGGGCCATCTGCACGCTGATTTTTTCATCGACCAGGGCGACCATCGCCGTCGGCTCCTTCGCCGCCAGCGCCTGGAGTTGCTGTTTAGCGATAGTCACCGTGACGTGGTAATCGGCCACCGCAGTGGTGGTTTCGTCAGCACGCTGACGCTCCCAGCCACCGAGGGCGACCAGCAACAGCGGGAAAACGATGAGAAGGCAGATCAGTTTCAGGGCGTTCATGGGAGTCCGTTCACGACGCAGGGATGTTCAGGTTTATACCGAAAAAAACGCCCCTGGGTATCTACACCACTCTTAAATGCGGGCACACCACTCTGTGGTGAGCGGGCTTGCCCCGCGCCGGGCTGCGCAGCAGCCCCAATAAAGGCACTGAGATTTTTCTGTTAAAACTAAGCGCCTGGTTTTGGGGCCGCTTCACAGCCCGACTTACAGCCCGGTATTCCCAGGCGACTCCAACACCTTCACCACATCATCAATAGCGGACCTACAAAGTCCAAGCATGTGACTAAGGTGGAAAATTTATTGCTTGTCCCTACCGCCCCTCAATCAACGCCCGCTCCTCCAACCAAATCTCCTGAACAAACTGATCCGTAATCGCATAAATCCCATGCCCTCGCCGCATGATGATGTTCTCCGCCACCAGCGCAATCACCACGGGTTGAATCTCTTCAACCCGCACTTCGCGACCTACCGTCTTTGAATATTCCGCAGCTGCATCGGTAGAGAAAATCCCCCGAGCATCGCCTTCCGTAGCCGCGATCTTGTTGAAAATCGCCTGAGCCAGGCTGCCCAGTTGTTCGACTTTTTCAAGCTCAATACTTGCCGCCGCTGAGCGTAAGGTGCTGGCAATCACGGGGAGGAAAAGATCAGGATCACCGCCCTGTTGCAGTAGCTGACGCAATGCCTTGAGCATTTCCTCAGGTCGATTGCCCAGGGTATTGAAGGCTTCGACGGCGGCTTCAAGTGAGGGGAGTTTTTCCTTCTTCACCGTCATTGCCAGTCGGTTGAGCAGGAATTCAACGTAGTCACCCTTTAGCAGTGGATACGCGGCCGATGTCGCGCCGGAAAACGCTTGGTTGCGTTTGGCGGTCAGCTCGCTTACCTGGGCTCTGTGGGAGCCTGTGCCGATAAAGAGGAAGTAGCCCGGCGTATTCGGGCGCGGGTTGATTGCATCACGAGCAGCCTTGAGGGCCAGGAGCAGTTGGTTGCCATCGTCGGAGGAAATGGCATGTTGCACCTCGTCGATGATCAACACGAGATCGGTCTTCGCTTGGTCGACGACCTCTGCGAGTGCTTGCGCTAATGTGGGGCCGTCGGCGTTGCCGATGCTGTCGAGTTTGAAACCGAACTTGAATCCTGCTGCGCCCAGATCGACATTGTTGACTCGCTTGAGCGTTTCCAGGATTGAAGAGCCCGGCGTTTGCAGTTCTTTCAGGGTCTTGTGGATGGCGTTGTGCACGAGCGTTGCCGGGTTGGCCAGCGTATCGCTCCATAGGTCGACGTAAATCACCAGGGCGCCTGCTGCTTCCAGGGCTGGGATAAGGTCGTTGCGCAGGAAGGTCGTTTTACCTGTACGGCGCAGGCCAGACAGAAAAAGACCCGAGCGTAGACCTTCATCTAATACGCCTGGATTGAGAAGCTGGTTTGCCATCGATTCAGCCAGTTCAGGGCGCTGAAATATGCTGCTCATGCAATTATCCCTTTTTATGGATACGCCATAATTATTGCCAATACATAATTTAGCATAAAGGATGAAATCCGGAGCTTTGGCGCGAAAAGAGGTGATTCAACAGGAGGGGAGGTGAGGCGTGGAGGGGATGATCGAGGATGAATATATGGTAAACCTCCTGAATTCGAACGTTGTCGATCATCCCTTCCGTAGAGAATAGGCAGGAATCCGCCAAAAGCTGCCGTGGCAGCAGGCTGCCGAAAGCAGTCCGCTGTCAACGCCCTCTATCGGCCGACGCTGTTGAAATATCGAGTACGAAAGCGGTTTTGTCTGGCAATTGCGCTACGTGCCGATCCGGTCGCCAAGGTGGTGCTTACCAGTTGTAACTCACCGACCCGGTCACATTTCGGCGATACCCGTATTTGCAGCTGTCGCCGGTGTAACCACACTGGGAGACATAGGTTTCATCGGTCAGGTTGGACGCATTGAGCGCCAGCTTCGCCCCTGCATAGGATGAAGACAGCTTGCCCAGGTCGTAGCTCAGGCTGGCGTCAAACAGCGTGTAGTGGGGAATGCCTTCGCTGTTTTGCGAGTCGATATAGCTCTTGCCGACATAGCGTACTCCTCCCCCTATCGCCAAGCCCGATAGCGCGCCGCCCTGAATGGTGTATTGCGACCAGAGCGAGGCCAGTTGTTCAGGGGTATTGCCAGGTTGATTGCCTTTCTCATCGGCCGTATTGCTGCGGGTAATTTCAAGGTGTGAATAGCTGTAGTTGGCCATCAACTCCAGAGCATCGGACACCTGCGCCTTGCTTTCCAGTTCGATACCGCGCGACTGGATTTCTCCGGTCGCCACCGAGAAACGATTGTTGGCAGGATCGGCAGTCAGTACGTTTTGCCGCGTCAGGTCGAACAGCGAGACGGTCACGTAGCTGTCACTGCCCTTGGGCTGGAATTTGATCCCGACTTCGTACTGGCGACCGGTTTCGGGTTCGAACGCACTGCCGTCACGCGCCACCGCCGTGATGTTAGGGAAAAACGACTCCGAATAGCTCGCGTAGGGCGCCAGGCCGTTGTCTGCCAGGTACATCACACCGGTCCGCCACGTGAAGGCGTGATCGCGCTGCTTGAGGTCTGCCGCCGTATCGGTGGCGTAATGGACCGTTTTCGAGCGTGCCCAGTCTTGGCGACCGCCCAGGTTGAAGACCCAATGTTCGTCGAACTTGAGCTGTTCCGAGAGATACACACCCGCCTGGTCTAGCTGACGACGCTGGTTGATGTCGTAAAAGGCGTCCAGGTCGCTGTAATCCTGGTGATAGACCGGCGCATACACATCCAGGGGATCAACCACGTTGCCACCCCCCAACTGGTTGGTACTGGCGTGTTGCAAATCGATGCCGACCAGCGTTGTATGTTCGAAACGGCCGGCGTTCCACTGGGCCTGGAAGTGGTTATCGAGCAGGGCATTCTTCACCTTTTCGTGGCCCAGATAACCGAAGCGGCCCACGGTGCGCTGGTCGTCATCCAGGCCGTATTGGTAAATCGTGCGCTGTTCCTGGTAGGAACGGCTGTAACGGGCGTTCTGGCGGAATGTCCAGATATCATTGAGGTGATGTTCAAACTGATACCCCAGTGACCACTGCTCTACATCATATTTGTCGAAGTCAGGGTCGCCGACAAAACGATCCGTAGCGATCCGTCCGTAACGCGAGCTGTCGAGGGTGCCGACCCGTGGCAACGCGTAGTAGCCCAGCACATTGCGGTCTTTTTGAAAGGACGCCAGCACCGTCAGCGAGGTGTCGTCCGAGGGGCGCCAACTGATTGCCGGGGCGATGAATTGACGGTCATCACGGGCGTAGTCGATTTGTGTACCGCTGTCTCGCCACAGCCCGGTGAGGCGATAAGTCAAGACGCCGTCCTCGCTAAGCGGCCCGCCGAAGTCCGCAGCCAATTGCTTGCGATCAAAACTGCCTGCCTGCGCCACCAGTTCATGCAGCGGCTCATCGGTGGGACGCTTGCTGATCACGTTGACCATGCCGCCCGGCGAGCTTTGCCCGTAGAGCACCGACGATGGCCCGCGCAGCACTTCCACGCGCTCCAGCCCATAGACTTCACCCACGGCACGGCTCTGGTTGGCAAAGCTGTACTGGCGCAGGCCATCGCGATAGATACCACCGCCAGTCGTCGCGTCAAAGCCACGAATACTAATCGTGTCGCGCCGGGTATCGACACCGTTGGCTTCACCATTGACCCCGGCGGTGTAGCGCAGCACCTGCCCGATGCTTTGTGGCTGCTGGGCATCGATCTGCTTACGGGTGACCACGCTGATCGATTGAGGCGTTTCCATGATCGACGTATCGGTCTTGTTGGCACTCATGGTCCGGCTGGCGACCAGGCCATCGTTGCGGCCCAACGAGGTGTCGTACGCGGTGCCACTGATGGCGGTCGGCGCTAGCTCCAGCACGTCGCCGTTGCTCGGTACCAGCAGCAGGCTACCGTCGTCCTGGCGCTCATAGGTCAGACCCGAGCCGAGCAAGAGCTGCGTCAGGCCGGCCTCAGTACTGAAATCGCCTTGCAGCCCCTGGGTTTTCTTGCCAGCCGTCAGCGTTGAGCTGCCCGCCATGGTAATCCCCGCCTGTGCGCCGAAACGTGACAGCGCAGAATCCAGGGGGCCAGCGTCGATGCTGTAATGCTGCGAACTACCCGCGGCAAAGACTGGAAGGCTGCAAAGCGGTTGCACGCTGAGCAACAACAGTCCAAGCGTACGGGCACGCAGGGCGCGGGAAGGTGAAGTCATACGGGGCTCCTAAGGGGTCAAGACCCACCTCTGGCGGGTGGGTGATCCCTATAGGCCAAGCGAGTACGAAAAAACTATCGTGCAGCGGAAAAAATATTTCAGGCGGGCACGATCGAGACCCAATACCGCGTCATGCGCTCGATACGCACCGGCAGCGTGCGCGCTACCAGCGTCAAGGCTGCATCGGTGTCATCCAGCGAAAAACTGCCTGTGAGGCGTAACCCTGAGACCTGCTCATGACAACGTAAAACACCGGGGCGATAACGTGAGAGTTCCGCCACCAAGGCATCCAGGCGCAGGCGATCCGCCGGCAGAATCCCGCGCAGCCAGGCCTGGGCGACCAGCAGGTCGGGACGGCTCGGTACGCCGATACCCAGGCGATCCACCCGTGCCTGCCAGCCGGCCTCAAGTGAAGAGGACGTTGGCTGGCCGCGTGAGTGCACCTGCACCTGGCCGCCCATGACGGTGACCTGCGTGCCCTGCCGGTCATGGCGCACTTGCAACTGCGCATCGCGGCTCTGCAGGATCGCGTCCGGCGTGATCAACTGCAGCGGGCGCGATTCTGCTCGCACATTCAAGGCCAGTTCGCCCTCTATCATCTGGATGCGCCGCACATGGTCATTAAAATCCAGGTTCACCGCACTGGCCGTGTTCAGCCATAGCGAGCTGCCATCCACCAAGGTCCACTGGCGACGCTCGCCTGTTCCTGTGCGGTGATTCGCCAGCGCGGCGCGCACTGGCGTGGAACCCGCGCCTTGCCAGGCAACTGTGCCAACCGCACCAAGGACCAACAGGCGCTTGAGTAACTGCCGACGTTTCTGCATGTCCGGCCCAGCCGACGCCAGTGCCCTGCGCGCGGTGGCGTCGCGCAAAAGATTCGCTCCGGGCTGCTGCAACAGCGGCAAGCTGGCGACACGTTGCCAGGCCTGCTCATGCTCATCGCTCGCCTCGCGCCAACACTGCAATGCTTCCAGATCAGGCGCACTCATAAGCCCGGACTGCGTCCTGACAAGCCAATCAATGGCGATATCGCGCACCTGCGGATTAATCTCGGCCCTCATTCGAAACGGCTCGCATAGCAAACACTGAATGCCTTGCCCATGGCCCGTTGCACTTGAGCCACAGTCAAACCCAACTGGGCAGCGATCTGTGGATACGTCAGGCCGTCGAGCTGAGACATGAAGAAAATCTGCCGTATGCGCTCAGAGAGCCCAATCAGCAGCGAGTCGAGTTGCAACAAGGTTTCGATCACCAGATACCGGTCCTCGGGTGACGATTCCCCCCCTTCGGGCCGAGCAGCCAACGCTTCAAGATAAGCCCGCTCGATCTCCTGGCGGCGCCAGCGATTGACCAGCAGTCCATTGGCAATCGCCGCGAGAAACGCCATGGGCTGGCGCAACTCGCGCACCTGCTGAGGGGCGCGCAGCACACGGATGAACGTGTCGTGGGCCAGATCCTCGGCGTCGGCACTATGCCCCAACCGCCGGTTCAGCCAGCCCTGCAGCCAGCCGTGATGATTCTCGTACAACTGTTCGACGGACGATGTTGGGCTGGCATCCTGCATGTGAGGCTCGCACTGCGTGAATGATAATGCTTCTCATCGTATTGGGCGGGCGGATGGTTGTACAGCGTTTACAGCTGTTTGATGGGGTGGAATTCTCCGTCCATATTTCTGACGGCCTTTGAATTACCCTGGCCGGGTTTGTTTTCTTGCAGTTGCCGAAATTCATTCAAACGCCAAACAGCACAAAGCCCCGAGTTATGGGGCTTTGTGCTGTGGTGATGAGTCTGGACCACTGACTTGCAATCAGTTGGTCAATTACCTGGGCGCTTCGCGGTCACCTGGCAAGCTATAGGTCGCTCGATACGCATACGTGGTCATAATCAGCTCCCGTCAATCGGGCACTGGAGACGCTTTCCCTGCATGAGGGAAACGATCCAGCAATAGTATCTGCAATGTCTTCCTGCACGGCTTTGAAATGCCAGGATTCATCAGCCAAGTAGCGGCTCAAAGCGCGCTGCAGGTGGTATTGACGATCTCGGTCGGTCGCCTGCGCCAGTTGATCCAACTCGCTGGCACGTTCGGGCTCTACTTGGAAAGACAGAGCGGGATAGGGCTGCCATAACGTTGCTCCATACATTTTTGTATACGCTGTGTACACGGTATGCAGACGCTCTGCTTCGGCTGGTAGTCGGCCAATAGCGGTTTGCCGGTTTGGGGAAGGATTTTACAGGCGAGCGACTGGGTTGTATTAACCCAGAAACAACAAAGCCCTCACATTTCTGTGAGGGCTTTGTTTTGTATGGTGCCGGCACCAGGAGTCGAACCCGGGACCTACTGATTACAAGTCAGCTGCCTTATTGCCAAAAATCATAGGCTTGCGTGGTTTTAATGTACGCGAAGCCTAAGCTAGGCGCCGCGTTTCTTGAGGCGTCCGCAGCATTTTGTACGTCCGTAGCTAGCGGGGACTAGACTGCCGGTGATATTGTTCTAGTACCATCACTTGAAGCGAATGGATCGCTTCAAGTGATGGTACTGAGAAATTGAATTTGCATAATCTCGGTAGGTCGCATGTAGACAATGCGATTTTTTCTCATTTCAGGACATTCAATGCCTCATGAATGAACGGTTCGATAACCCGCCACTGGTGGAGCTTGTAGCAGAGCTTCGCTGGAGGGACTTGTCTGTCCCTGTCGGTATGCCAATAGGTTTTCCTTCTGGATTCCCATTTCCAGGGAATCAGCTGGCGTTCGACCAACAGCTTCCGGAAATTACGAACGCTATGACCAGGCTTGGATTCGGCCAGTCCGAGCGTCTCATCCCGGCTGGTTTTCCTGCGCCGGCAGAAACCCCAATTGTGCGCTATCGCTATTCTGGCGTTTCGGACGGAGATCGGGGGCAGCTTCCTTCGACCTTATTTCAGATTGGCAGCGGAATCTTCACCGCGAACGCTGTGAAGCCCTATAAGTCGTGGGACGATTTTCGACCTGTGGTTGAAGAGGGTGTTCGAGTGCTGCTGGCTACCCAAAGATCAAAAATTGCTGGGTATTCGCTTGTCCTTCGATATATCGACGCGTTTCGTGAGGATTTGATCGGTGATATGTCTCACTTGGATCTCTTAAAGAACGTGTTTGGTTTCGGAATAGAACTTCCGGAAGTTTTAACGAAGCATGCTCGCGGTCAAAGTATAGAGTTGCCTATGATGCAATTTTCGATCCCTCTTGCGTTTGGTTCGCTACAATTGCAAATGACGCAAGGTGAAATTGATGGTGGCAAAGCCTACATTTTAGAAAATGTGGTGCAGATCGAAGGGTTGGTGGCGGCAAGCGCTGAAACTATCATGGAAAGTTTCTCGATGGCGCGCGATGTAATTCACGACGTGTTTGTGAATCTTTCTGCGCCGATTCGGGACAAGATGGTGCCTCTGGAGGTGTTGAGATGAGAACTTACAGTATGAGCAATGATGTCGGTCGGTTCATGGCGGGCACTGTAGCTTTCGGTAGTACATCTACGTCCATTAGAATTATTGCTTGTGAGAAAAGCGTGCTGCAGCGTGGCTATGATGCTCTGAACTACCTCTGGACTCTTATGAATGCTGGGTGGGTTGGCCCTCTTGCGTCAAAAGGCCAGCCTACGTCGGCGTTATTAATTGAGTTCGCCTATGCTGAGCGCATGAAAGAAGTTACAGCTCATCCAAGCCTCGCTGACGTGTTCACGATGGAAGTAGCCGCGAGAGCTGCTTACCTCGTCATGGCAAGCCACAAGCTATCCGAGCGGTCTACAGCTCGGCTGTCCCGATTGGCGCAGTCTGTCGATAATTGGGATGGGGAGGGCGCGAAACCAATGACTCTCTCCTCTCTAGCTAATTTTGTGGGCTTTCTTGAAAAGAGCAAGGAGGCCCCAATGGACATCAATATCTTTCTAGGCTTTGATGGGGAGATCGTAACCTCATGGAAACTGGAGGATGGCTCGACTCTAGACATGTCATTTGGTGACCGCCAGATAGAGCTAGCCACGGATGAGCACGACGAAGTGTTTCCTATTGGTGATCCTCGTCTCTATAGTTTGATTGCTGAGCTATAGGATCTATGAACTCTGAGTCTCCTCCGGATAAAAAATATCCGGCTAGGCAGGTATTGCTCGCTGATAACGAGACGGTAATCCGAGCAATTGTGGAAGAAGAGTGGCTTCCTGAGGATGGCCGGGGATCCCCTAGTATATTTAGGCGACCCAATACCTCGGTTACACGTATCAATAGTCTTGGCTTGGTTGGCGGAATCTCCATCGTCAAGAGAGACGTAGAGAAACCTGGAAGGCCGGAACGTGATCTGCGAGCTGTTGGCCAGATCACTGTAGAGCTGATCAAGAAGGTTGCTGCGAGCCCTGTCCCAGTACCCAAGCCTGCTCCTTGTATTCACATGCTTGTATGGGAAGAAAAGGTAGAGCCAGATGGTGAAAAACCAGGAAACCCTTATCATGCCGAGATAGTTACCTATGAAGACGAGACGTTTTCTCAAGAAAAGCGCGGGAAAATCTCTCTTGGCTATAGTCGTATGCTGTCAAAGGCACTTCATGTTTATGCGGTTGACTCTGCAGGAGCTATCTCTGGTGAGTCTCCGCCTCTTGAATGGTCAAAACCTGAGGACTAAGCCAGTTAGTTAAATGGCTGAAGGATCCACAATCGGAACACTGAGGTCATATACGTCCATCATAGACTCGTCTTTATGGCCGGATGCTTGTTGCTTGTCTGCCCGGGTACCCACGGTGTCGGTGATGCCCTTGCGCTTGAAGTCGTGTATAGCGAACCGCTGCTCCTCGGTCAGGACACCTTTCTCGATCGCCTGCACTATCAGTCGCTGGAAGGCTGTATCAAGCCCTGACTTCGATAACTGCCTGCCGGTTGCTGCAATGACCAGGAAGCGCTGGTCTGCTCGAATCGGCACCGGCACGCGCTTTCGCTCCCACGTCTCTGACCTGACAGCCTTGGCAGCGTCCCAGGCGGCACGCAGCCGAGGAGTCCACCGGACAATATTGTCCCGGCTACCTTTACGGCGATTGGTGAGCACCCCTTCGTTGAGTTCGTTCTCGTCGGTGAGTGTGATCGTCTCGATCCCGCGCAGGCGGCATAGGTATCCAATCTCCATCACATACCACAGGTAGGGCGAACAGGCCCCAGGCTGGCCGCTCTTGAGCTGGCCTTGCTGCTTCGCAAACCTGATCAGGTTAACCATGACCGTGTCTTCGGGCAGTCGGCGCTGCTTGCGCTCTTTCGGCGATTCAATGCCCTTGGCCGGGTTGTCCTTCACAAAGCCACGGTTACGGCCCCACTGCATCACGCGGCGCAGGTATCGCAGTGAGTGGGCGGCTTTGGAGGGGGTGCCATCCTGGGCTATCTTGTCGATGATGCGCTGGACCAGCGCCGGAGTGAATTTGAGCACCGCCAGTTCGCCCAGCGGTTTGCCAAGCTTCGTCGGAAACGCTAGAAGCACGTCGCGGGAGTAGACATAGTCGTCGTGGGTTTTATCGCTGAGGACCTTGTACTGGTCGCTCTTGTGGAACTCATCACAGAGGTATTGCAGGCTGTCGCGGTCTACGCCGTTGCGCTCCTCAATGAGGCGGTGAAGCTCTGAAAGCGTCACGTTGCCCGCGCAGAGGTTCTGCCGCTGTCGCCGCCCGGCCTCATTGAAATACAGGATGTACCAGCACCCAGCGCCCCTATGGTCGAAATACACCGAACGCGGCAAAGCCGTCTGGTCAATGTGCCCAGGGATGTTTGGATTGTGTTGGCGCTTTCGACCACGTTTCATACGATGTCCGCACTGTAGCTGTCGGTATCCACGGGTTTTAGCCCGCCCGCCTGGTTGATCAAATCCACCGTGGTCCAGGGGCCCCTTCGCCCACTGAAAATCCGAATGCCTTGGGAGCGCAACGCTTTTTCAACGTCAGCCCGGCGGCTATATCCGGTTACGCGTTGTAAGTCTTCAAACTCTAGTACACGGGCTGCGCTCATGCTGCCTCCACGGTTATTGGCTCCCAGGCCGACTCGCAGAGCCCGTAGGCGCTGGAGCAGGCAGAGGCGTCAGTAGCAATCATCAGGTCGTATTGGATGCCACCTCGGGTAGTTTTGGACCATTCAACGGCCTGGCGAATGCTAGCGATCTCCATAACTTCAATGGCTGTCATACCCGAAATAGAGCCTTTCGGATGCTTAGCGTTAGATCCGGCAAAGAATGTGGCAGCACCGCGTTTGCTGGCCTGCTGGACGGTTCGCTCCCAGCGATCGATCCGGTCAATCGCCTCGGGGAACCGCAGGGCAATTTCGCGCAATTCATCCTTACGGCAGTTAATGCAGGGCATGCAGCCGACGCGCCCCATGCCTTGTGAATAGAGCGGATTCGGTTTGATGCCCATGTAGCGGTGAGCCTCGAACACCGCCGTGACATCCCACTTCAAGATCGGCCGATAGTTAAATAGGCCGCCACCCACTTCGTCGCACTCGGGCAGATATCGCCTGTTAAGCGATTCTTCTGCGCGCACACCTTGCCAGCTCATGATCATGTCGCCGGCACCCAACAAGGGCATGACTACTTGTTCAATCATAGGGTCGCGTTTCAGCTCCATGGTGCAGAACTGAGCCTTGCGGCTAGGGAACCGGCCTTTCCAGATGCACAGGTCTAGGAACGGGTTACCGGTGGGCTGCAGCACGTCCAACGCTGCAAGCACCACCTCCTCTGCGATTCCCTGCGCCCGCCACTTCGATTTGATGAATCGGCGTTTGCCTTCAATGCGCTGGGTAAAGTCAGCGTGCACGCGGGTTATTTTCGTGCGTGTGGCTTGTTCCAGGTAATCCAGGTACTCGTAGGTCTGTTGGTGCTCGTTGCCGGTGTCCGCGAAGACGGCCTGCACGTTGGGTGCTTCTAGTGCAATGGCGACCAGCAGGGTGGCGGTGCTGTCTTTGCCGCCGCTGAGGCTAATGATGTTGTGCGTAGTCATTGATGGTCTCCCGTAGCATCGCCATCAGCAGGCACACCTAGCAGGGCGCGCACATCCCCATCCTCCCTGAAATCCTGTAAAGCCTCCTGAACTTCCACGGAATCAAGGACGCGGCCAGACAAAACTCTCGCCATTGTGATAATCGAATCAATTAGCCCAACCGTAACGCCGACATCAGTTCGGCAATCGGTTTGCGTAACCGGTTTAAACAAGCCTTTGTTCATCCGATCAATGTCAGAGCACAGGTATACCGATTCACGCCGAGAAACACCCCATTCGCCAATGCTTACCCGGTATCGCCTCGGCATGCCGTCATTCGTTTGCTTGTTGGTCATGGACAATGCCTCAGTTGTGATTGCGGATCGAATAGCCCGCAAGCTTTTGCAGGGGATTCGGTCGTTCGCCGCGAGGATGAATACCAATGCGTGCCTCGAAACCATCAAGGCTGACAGTGGCACCGTCATAGTTGAGTCCAGGCTCGAGACCCATGAATTGCATCGGTACGCCGCATTGCGTGCATACGATGCTAATTTCCGCCATGAACCGCCCTTTGTTTTCGATGCGAGCAACACCCACGGTTGCCTTGAAATCTTCATGCTTACAGGCCATCGCCGCCGCCCTCCGTTGGCTTGAGTGATTCCAGATTCGCGTCAATGGCTTTATCCAACTGCTCAAGCCACACGATGTCTTCACCTTCGGCAATGCCGACAATCAGAAGGTCTTCAGGCTCTAGTCCGTCCCGATTTTCAGGATCGCGTAGCCAGCGGTATCGAGCGGCATCTCGCTCCAGCAGATCCGCCCGCTCATCCGCTGCGTTCAGGAGCTGCTGCAGTTCATCTGCACGGCGCCAAAGATCGAAGTCGGGCACCGGTTTACCGGCCATTCGGTGCTTAAGCATTGCCCAGACCAGGTGGTACTCTGGCCAGTCGCTTTCGATGACCACGTATTGGCGCAGTGGTTTACCGATTGCTGTGAGGGCATGTCCGAGTATTTCCCGCTCCTTGGGGTGGTGCTTGGCCAGATCGCTGCGTTTGATGACGATGTAACGATCTTCGATTTTGAACTCGCTCATACAACCTCCATCGTTACCAGATGATGTGTTCATGACCATCTCCCTGTTACATCCGAAACGATTGATGAGCGCGCGACGGCAGTAGCTTCTGCTCTGCAGGTTGAGCTCCGTCGGATTGGATCTCACAAACGAATCGATGCCGTTTTCGGTTGGGGGCTGTCAGTGCTTTGGTGAGCCCAGGAATGGTGCCAATGCACTGCTCGTACGCGTCCGGTCCATTCCAATGCTGAGCTGGCAATACCTGGCAGTTCGTTCGGGTGGCGTCTGCGCACAGGTACAGCAAAAGAAAGACCGTCATACGGCCCCCCTCGGCTGAGCCACGCTTATATGTCCCGAAGCGTGCGTATACCCAACGACAGGCTGCGCGGGCGGGCGTCCCGAAGCGGTAAGCGTTGCATCACTGACCGCTGCCCCGCGCAGCTTTTCGTGGGGTATACGTGCCTCGGCAGTGGCGCTGGAAGGAGCAATAATGCCTGCTGCTGCGCAGCAGAGACTGTTTATTTCTGAACTGTCGACACCACTGATGCTGCGGAGCAAAGCGGCCTCGGCGCTGTTTTTTTTCTGTTGGTTCTTCATGCCGCTTTCCTCCGATGTTCGATAGCGAGTTGGTCCATCAGGCGCTGGTGATAGGTGAGTCGGGCTTCTGCGGCAGGCCATGGACGGATGATTTCAGCCATGGGTTGTATGCCGACCAAGCAATCCCAGATAGCCGGATCGGTTGGCATGAGGTCGCGACGTTCGGTCGCGAGAGCAATCATGTTTGCTTGGTGAATGCAGGCGGGGAGGAAGAGGGGCAGGTCAAAGCGCTCGCAAATTCTCTGCCAGGCGGCATACTCGAGAGTCTGGTATGCATGTATCCACTGCTTAAGTGGCTTGGTCATGTCGCCCAGGTACGCCTCTGGCGCGTCGTGGAGTAAGGCTGCGAGCTTGTATTCTTCCGGCACCAGCTCGGCGACGATGCAGCTGTGTTGAGCCACGCTGTAGAACTCGCGGGTATGCCCGTTGAAGCGGCAGAGGTGTGCCAGTGAGTGGGAGATGTCCCGTGGATCGATCATGTCGGCGGTAGGCTCGAACAGATCAAAACGCTTGCCGGTACGGGTGAGGATCCAGTTCATGCGGCCTCCTTCACGAGATCGGCCAGCAGCAGGGCGTTGTCAGTTGTTTTATGCAATTCGCGGAGTGCGTCGTAACCAATCAGCGCTTTCAACTGCCGGTCAAATTCTTTGTTGTGGCGTGTTAATGCGCTCAGTTCCTTCATGGCCTTGGTGTACTGCTGTTGCAGTGTTCCAGCGGCCTGGGGCGTCAGACGCAGCATTGGGATAGCGCGACTCATGCTGCATCCTCCTGATAGAAGGAATCCAACTCGTCGGCCATGCTCAAAGCGTGGTCGCGCAGAGTGAGTGCTTGAGTCGCGTGGCCTTCCGATTTGATCGCTTGAAAGAAGTCGGCGGCGAGTTTGAGTTTTCCCGCGATGGCCAGAAGGATCTGACGGTCCTGGGGTTCCCTGATCAAAATCAGTTCCAGGCGTTCGCATCGGCGTCTGGCTTTTTCGAGAGCAGTAGCGCTCGACGACTCGCCCTCCTCAATGCCCTCGATGTAGCCATTAGTGTGGCCGTCGTCATAACCGTCAGCCCAGCCATCCTTCAATCCGCCCCGATACCCGACCCAATACAAAATGGCGAGTGCGATTACGAAGGTGATCAGTGCGAAAACTTCAAAAAATGTCATGTGGTGTGCTCCTGTTGTGTCACTTAAGCTGGTGGTGGCAGCAGTGTTGGAACGGGTTTATTCGTGATCAGGATCTGGTGGATCGGCCAGGCCACACATCAGCTTGGCTTGGTACGACATGTAGCCTTCCTCGCGCAGATCGTCGTATAGGCGGTAGTCAACGGCGAGATGGGTGCAGTGCCCACAAAGTCGGTCGGGTGTTCCGTCCGCCGATAACGGTGCCCGGCAGTGCCGGCAATAGTCTTGAAGTGACATGTCAGTTTTCCTCCGAATCGCTATGAGGTCTCGGCATGGCCTGGTCCGCCTGGTAAGCACGAATATCGATCAGCGCCGCGACATGCCTGATGTGCGCATAACGCAGCGCTTTACCGCTGAGGTCCAAGGTGGTCACCGGCAACTGAATCCGTCCGCTGTTGATTGCCTCGGTGAACGTCTTCTCGTTGATGTTTTTGAAGTAGTGCGCGTGGACCTTTTCCAAAGGAATAAGCACATCGCCGAAGATGTGGTGCAGCATCTCAATGGTGGACGGATCTGGTGCGGGCAACAGCCGGATTGGTTGCTGGCCGACGTTGGCAGTCATTTGGCCTCCAGGCTGGAAAGGTCATAGGCGTCGGCCCCCAGCTTGCAAAGGTCATAGGCGGTGTCTCGGATGGAGCGCAGCACTTCCGCTGGAGAGTTGCCGTACCCCGAAAGGATGGTCTTGCCGTTGTCAAACCCATGAGGGTTGTGGATGTAGACTGCAATTTTTGGGATTGCGCGATTAGACAGGCGGTACTCCGTGGTAACGGCGCTATTTGAATTCAGGGACACAAAGTCCAACTGGTTTGCGAGTAGCAATACAGCTGCATGCAGCTCAGGCAGGCTGGACAGCGTTGATGTGGGCTCACCAACCGTTACCCCGGCCGCACTGCACACCAGGTGAGCGAAACCGTGGATCTGTTCAGGGGTTCGCTCGACGGCCTTTGTAGAAAGCAACTGGTTCAACGCTTGATCAATCAGTTTGTGGTCCATGGCTTCTCTTCCTCTTAGGATGATTCCAGGCAATAAGGCAGTGTTTTTTCGTCAGCTCGCGCAGGTGCTCAGGTACTTCGAGGAGCGCGGCATTGCGCTCCTCGCGTGAGCGCATGGCAACGATCTGGCGGGCGTACTCGCGTGGCCATGCTTCAGGCTGTCTCATTACGCGACTTCTCGCGGGTCAGGCACGGCGGGTGGTGCTGGGCGTTCAATACCGATCTGGTTGGCTAGCCAGGAGATGCCGATCTCAGTCACGCGAGTGGTACGTTGGTATTGCATCCCGTACTCCTCGTGAAACCAGCGGCTCTCGCGGGTGACCAAAAAGTCTTTGGTTGCGGCTGGGTTTGCTGGCAGGTTTTTTTTATCCAGCAAACCTTTGTCGCGCATGCGTTTCATCAACTCGCGGTGACCCAGGCCCAGGCGTTGGGCTGCGCGTTTGAGGGATAGGCTCATGGCGGCACCTCATGCGGCTGCTGCGAGGCTATTGCGGTAGCCCTGCAGGAATTGGTTGAGGTTTTCAGCCAAGATTGCGTAGGCGCGCTGGTTGTCGGCGGGCAGGGTGAGCACGCAGCCGGCGTCGTCGAGCTCGAGCTTGGCGATGTAGCCGCCGCGTGGGTTGCGCTGGATCTGTACAGAGGGATCCAGTTCGTCAGCGATCAGATGGTAAATGCCGCGCCCACGGCGGATTGCCAGACGTAGTGTGGCCTCTATATCGCTGACAGCTTCATGCTCATCTACTTCGGGCACACCGGTGGGGCTGCGGCCATTGGCGATACCTTCGATAAAGCTCGCAACGCGTGTGGCGTTGTTTTTGCGGTGCTTATCGAGGGTGACTGATGTATTGCGCGTCCCGCAGATTCGGACCATTACCGTGATGCCAGCGGTGCACTGCTCGATTTCGACCTGGGCCGGCACGGAACGACGTCCATCACTCGTGTGCAGGGTGTGATTGAAGGTTCCGCTGAGATGCACCTGAGCCTGGAGGCGAATATAGGCGGCGGCGTTGAGAGATAGTTTGCTCATGCTGCTCGCCCTCCATCGTCAGGATCGAAGGGGGCAAGCTGATATTTTTTTGTAACAAGCTTTGGTTTTTTGTTGTGAAGGATGACCAAGCAGTCAGTGGCGGATTGCAACTGCTGGATCAGTTTCGGGTCGCTGGCACACGCCGGATGGACGTGCACAGTGGCTGTGGTGTGCATGGTGATAACTCACTCTGTGGTGGAAGAGTGAGCCAAATATCAACCTTTGGTTTAACTATGTCAACAACAGCTGGGTGAAATTTTGCGGACGCTTTGGCTAGCCAGGGCTGTCACAGGTTATATTCATTCGGGAGTGAAGGTCCCGATCACCTTTCCGCAGATCTCCATTTCTTCCGTAAGCTCGATGATTGGGTACTGAGGGTTGATGGGTTTCAGGTAATACCTGCCTGCATCTTTTACCAATACTTTGAAGGTTGCTTCGTTACTGCCCGGAATCGTCGCAATAACCCGGTCACCATTGTTTACCTCGAGCTCGGGATCTACAAAAATCACGCATCCGGCCGGGTAGCTTTTGCCTGGGCCATAATTTGTCATTGAGTCACCGACTACACGCAGTGCATAGCCGGATTTACTGATGTTTACAGGACAAGGAAGCCATAACTCTGCATCGAAGGATTCGACGCTTGTAGGTATTTCGCTCCACATCCCTGCTTGAACCCAAGATATCAATGGGACCTTTCCTGCTTGAGGGGCGGCGATAATGGTGTTGCTGGATTCTTTATTCGTTTGAGCGGAAGCCTCAGGAAAGACTGGTGGCACGCCATGTTGCAGCCACTCTCGTCGGCAGCCTAGCCATTCTGCCAGTACGGTAAGGCTATCAACTTCCGGAATGGCTGCCCCATTTAGCCATTTACTGACAGCTTGGGCAGTTTTTATTACGCCCTTCGATTTGAGCTGTTTAATGATGTCTGACCCCCGGCCATGCTGGCGAACGCCCTTGTGATCAAGGGCGGCATGGAGTCTTTCAGCAAACATGTAACGCAAATTTTCTTTATCAATCATTGGTTGATGATCACATAGGAGTTGCTAAGCTGTCAGTTGAACCTTATTATCAACCGACAGTTGAAGGAGAGCATAATGTTGATCCCCACAGATTTTTCAAATCCCATTGCCTTCGCATTTGAGGCGGTTGGCGGAATAGGAGCAGCGGCCAAGGTATGTGACAGAAGTAAGCGTCTGGCCAAGTCACCTTCAAACCCCCAGCACTAAGGGAGATGGTGTCCGCGTATTTTCAGGTGGACGCGATCGCCCTCAATGGCTTCAAGAAATAAACTACGCGCTCGGTCTCTGTGAAG
>Ga0207696_1000380_pt1 | contig 43350 bp, 40 predicted proteins | sample KBSS54metaG_FD_184403 | JGI IMG/M metagenome (GOLD analysis project Ga0207696, IMG submission 184403) | Switchgrass rhizosphere microbial communities from Kellogg Biological Station, Michigan, USA - KBS S5-4 metaG (SPAdes) (version 2) | ecosystem: Host-associated > Plants > Roots > Rhizosphere >... | reverse complement strand
TTGGAACCTGCTGATGAGAGCGGGATGCGCTTTCCGCCAGATTCGAATTCTATGGTGTTGTCCTGGCTCAACGCGGTCAAAAACGCGTCCCGGGCGGTAAATTGGATGGAAAAACTTCCGTCTGAAAGAGGGGTTAACTCGCCTTTCTGTTCACCATCTATAAAAAGCGTGGCGGATGATGCCGTGGGTTGTGCGAAGGTGACTTCAACTTTTGCGCTGGTTTCGCGACCGGCAACCCGCGTTAATAAGACGCTTACCAAATCGCGGCTGTATCCTGCCGCCCGACAGGTGCCGGTATTGTCGCAGGAAACTTGCCAGTCTTTATGTTCGAAAGATAATCCGGTTAACGGTGCGGCAAAAAGCTGAGTTGAAAACAGGCCAGCGCAGGCCAGCCAGATCAGATGACGCATATAATTCCCTTTAACATGTGAATGTTGCCGAAATTATATGCGTTTAGTGGACGATTAGGATATCTAAATCAGGTCAACGCTCCACCTTGTCGGCATTGCGCAAAGCGCAGAATATCTTCAGCAAGACGGCGAGCGGTTTCGATGTCTGTCTGGCTGCGTTTCACCAGTAAACGGCTCAGGCAACCTTCCAGCACCAGCTCCATTTGATGAGCTACCATCGTTGGGTCATCCACTTCCAGCTGCGTAAGCAGTTGATGGCTGAATTCCCAGGCCGCTTTTTTCTGCTGATCCGCTAACTGGTGAATCGGGTGTGAGGCGTCTGGATAGAAGGTGCAGGCCGCGATAAACAGGCAGCCTGGATAGCGCTGTTTGTTGACACATTCAGTCAACGCTTCGTAGCGCTTCAACAACTTTTGTTCAAGCGACAGCTCATCGTTAAGCGTGAGCTGGCGTCGCCAGACGTCAACTTGCTGGCTCAAATAACGCAGCGCGTCATAGAGCAACGCTTCACTGTCAGGCCAGAATTTACTGATTTCTTTTATCGGATAGTCTGCTTCATTGGCGACCATCTCAAGTGTGGTGCTGGCAATCCCCTCACGTTCAAGAACGCCCAGGGCATGCTCTAATACTGTTTCGCGTTGCACGGTATTTTCCTCCCCTCCGTCGTTCATTCAACGGTTTGTCCCATAAGTAGTGTTATTTACGGCGCCAGATTCTGCAAATGCGTACTAAAGGTGTCTGCATCCATAAAACCGGTAACGCGTGCGCCAGTCTGCTCATGGCCTTGTCCATCAAAGAACAAAATCGTTGGCAGTCCTAAAACCTGTAAATGCTTTAACAGGGCGACATCTTGCGCGTTATTGGCAGTGACATCAGCCTGCAATAAAACAGTATTTGCCAGGTGTTTTTGCACTTTCGGATCGCTAAAAGTGTATTTCTCAAATTCTTTGCAGGCCACACACCAGTCGGCGTACAAATCGAGCATCACCGGTTGGCCTTTGGCATTGGCGAGTGCTGCGTCGAGCTGTTCAACGTTGGTAATCTTTGTGAAATTGATATGTGCCTGGTTTGCGGCGACGGAGGTGCCAAATGCCCAGTCTTGCAGCGGGCGAGCACAGACCAGCGCCGCACCGAGCAGGATTATCTGCACGATACGCATCCATGATTTGCTGGCTTGCAGGCTGGTGATAAACGCCCAGCTAAAGAACGCTACGCCGAGTAATCCCCACAAACGAATCCCCCATGTCTCTCCCAGTATGCGTTCCAGCAGGAATACTGGTAGTGCGAGGATCACAAAACCAAAAGCCGTTTTGACTGTTTCCATCCACGGGCCGCTTTTTGGCAGCAGGCGGTTGCCAAAAACAGTGATCAGCATCAGCGGCAGGCCCATGCCCAGCGCATAGAGATACAGCGTGCCACCACCCAGCCACAGGTTCCCGCTTTGGGCGATGTACAGCAGAATGGCGCTCAGCGGCGCGGTGGTGCAGGGAGAGCAAATCAATCCGGCTAATGCGCCCATCGCAAATACGCCACCTGCGGAACCCCCTTGTTGGCGATTACTCATTAGCGTCAGGCGGGTTTGCAGCGAGGACGGCAGTTGCAGGGTGAATAACCCGAACATCGACGCGGCGAGCAACACAAACAGTGCAGACAGGCCGATCAGCACATAAGGATGTTGAAGTGCGGCCTGGAATTGCAGCCCGGCGGCGGCAACCACCAGACCCAATGCGGTGTAGGTCAGCGCCATACCTTGTACGTAGACAAAGGTTAGCAGCAGCGCGCGGGTGGTGGATAAACGCTGTTTACCGCCGAGCACGATGCCGGAAATCAGCGGGTACATCGGCAGCACGCAAGGCGTGAAGGCGATGCCAATGCCGATTAAGAATGCCCACAGTGCGGAGAAGGGCAGTTGGGAGGGTTCCGTGTTGTCTGTACCCCTCACCCCGGCCCTCTCCCCAGGGGAGAGGGAGGAAGGCGGTTCCGCGGTAGGCGCAGGGGAGAGGGAGGAAGACGGTTCTGAGTCGGCACTGGTTTGTCCCCTCTCCTGGGGGAGAGGGTTAGGGTGAGGGCGTCCCTCAGCCGATACAACCACTTCACTCAGCGGCACCACACGTGTCTCCGGCGGGTAACAAAAGCCCGCTTCGGCACAGCCCTGATAAGTCACGCTGATAGTCGCGCCTTTGGCCGCAGATTGAACGATGACGGGCAGATTGAGCTGTTGAGTGTAAATCTCGGTCTTACCGTAGAACTCGTCCTCATGCCAGTTGCCTTTTGGTAATTCCAGCGGGGTGAGTTCGGCCTGCGCCGGATTGAGTTTGATTTGCTGGCGATAAAGGTAGTAGCCCGGTTTTATCTGCCAGTTGAGGTTAAGCTGGTTTCCAGACTGCTGAAAATCGAACGCAAAAGCCTGATCGACAGGAACAAATTGGGATTTGCTCTGGTTATCGAACAGACCTGCAAAAGCGTGAGTGCTGAATAGCGCAAAGATTAGCGCAAAGATGCGTAGAGCCATGAGAGGTAATCACTATCTCCGTGGGTAACTGGCAGAACCAGTAATTCAGGGGTTTGGTATGGGTGATGCGATTTGAGAGACGCGAGTAAGGCGTCTTGATGTTCGATATCGCTTTTAAGCAACATCTGCACCTCATACTCCTGTTCCATTTTTCCCTCCCAGTAATACAACGAAGTGGCACCGGGCAATATTGTGACGCAGGCCGCTAGTTTTTCAGCCAGCATTAGGGCTGCGAGTTCCTGAGCGGTGGCTTCGTCTGGGGCAGTACAAAGGATGACAACAGCCTGAGTGTTCGGCATAGCTAACCTCGTATCCGGGGGAAACAGCGGTTGACTATAGCACGGTGAAGCGGGGGAGGTGTTAAACGGGCCGCTGTACGACCCGTGTTTTGAAAGATTTACAGAACCAAACCACCGACGATAAAGCCGAGGATGACGCACAACGTAATGGCGATAACGCCAGGAACCAGGAACGCGTGGTTAAACACGTACTTACCAATTCGTGTTGAGCCGGTGTCGTCCATTTCCACCGCCGCCAACAAGGTTGGGTAGGTCGGCAAGACGAACAACGCAGATACTGCAGCGAACGAAGCGATAGCGGTCAGTGGGCTCACGCCGAGCATCAGCGCCGCTGGCATCAATGCTTTGGTGGTCGCCGCCTGGGAGTAGAGCAATGTGGCGGCGAAGAACAGCACTACCGCTAACAACCACGGATAGCTTTGTAGTAAGTCGCCTGCAACGGCCTGAATATCCTGAATATGGTTTTTGACGAAGGTATCACCCAGCCATGCCACACCCAGCACACAGATACAGGCACTCATACCCGATTTGAAGGTGCTGGCATTAAGGATTTCGCCAGTATCAATTTTACAGGTGACGCAGATAAGCGTGGCGATGGTCAGCATGAACACCACAATCGCTTCGTTACGCGGCAGGATTGGGTTTTGAATCAGGCCAACGGTATCGCTGATGGCAGTGGCGTAGAACATCACGGCGACAATGCCGATCAGGAACAGCAGCACAGAGCGTTTAGCATGTGGCTTCAGCACAAACACGCTGCTGCCACGCAGTTTCACTTCACCTTTGGCGAGGCGTTCCTGGTAAACCGGATCGTCTTTCAGTTCGCAACCGAGGAAGTTACAAACAATCGCTGTCAGCATGACGGCAACCAGCGTCACAGGAATACAGATGCCGAGCAATGTCAGATAGCTGATGCCCATTGGCTCAAGGATGCCAGAGAAGAACACCACCGCTGCAGAAATCGGCGAGGCGGTAATGGCAATTTGCGAAGCGACAACCGCGATAGACAGTGGACGCGATGGGCGAATCCCTTGCTCTTTCGCGACTTCAGTAATCACCGGCAGCGTGGAGAACGCGGTGTGGCCTGTTCCCGCAAGAATGGTCATAAACCAGGTGACCAACGGGGCGAGGAAGGTGATGTATTTAGGATGGCGACGCAGTAGTTTTTCTGCAAGGCTGACCAGATAGTCCATTCCCCCGGCCACCTGCATGGCGGCAATTGCGGCAATAACTGCCATGATAATTTCGATAACATCGAACGGAATCGCACCAGGTTTAACTTGAAAAACAAGAGTTAAAATCAGTACGCCAAAACCGCCAGCAAAGCCAATGCCTATGCCGCCGAGTCTGGCTCCGAGATATATCGCTAACAGCACGATAACGAGTTCTGCTCCAAACATAACTGCCTTCCTTGTGTTTGATTATTTGATAATTATATGTTGTGTTTTTGTTGAACGTACAAATGAAAAAGGCACGTCCAATGGACGTGCCTTTTATTAACACCTGTTAAGACTACTGTTCATTTTCATCGGTATAACGTTTCGCTTTATAAACTGGGTGCATCAGGTTGTTAATAGAGAAAATATCATCCAGCTCGGCTTCGGTGAGTAACCCGCGCTCCAGCACGACTTCACGCACGCTCTTGCCAGTTTCAGCACAAATCTTCCCTACGATATCGCCATTATGGTGGCCAATGAACGGGTTCAGATAAGTCACGATACCAATCGAGTTGTAGACGTAGCTTTCGCAGACTTCTTTGTTCGCGGTAATGCCGTTGATGCATTTTTCCAGCAGATTGTAGCAAGCGTTAGTCAGAATGTGGATAGATTCGAACATTGCCTGGCCAATCACTGGCTCCATCACGTTCAACTGCAACTGACCTGCTTCGGAAGCCATGGTGACGGTGATGTCGTTGCCAATGACTTTGAAGCAAACCTGGTTAACCACTTCTGGAATTACCGGGTTTACTTTCGCAGGCATAATAGAAGAGCCGGCTTGCAGTTCTGGCAGGTTGATTTCGTTCAGACCAGAGCGCGGGCCGGAAGATAGCAGGCGAAGGTCATTACAGATCTTCGACAATTTCACTGCCAGGCGTTTCAGCGAGCTGTGAACCATCACGTATGCGCCACAGTCAGACGTCGCTTCAATCAAGTCTTCAGCCGGAACACAGGCCAGGTTGCTGACTTCAGCCAGTTTCTGCACAGCCAGTTGCTGGTAACCTTCTGGGGTGTTCAGACGAGTCCCGATGGCGGTCGCACCAAGGTTAACTTCCAGCAGTAATTCTGCAGTACGCAGCAGATTGCGGGTTTCTTCAGTCAACAGGACGTTGAACGCATGGAATTCCTGGCCCAGCGTCATCGGCACGGCATCCTGCAACTGGGTACGACCCATTTTCAGGACGTTTTCGAACTCAACCGCTTTGTTCTGGAAGCCGTCGCCTAATTGATTGATTGCATCAATCAGTTTCACAATAGAGGCGTACACCGCGATGCGGAAACCGGTTGGGTAAGCATCGTTGGTGGACTGGCATTTGTTGACATGGTCGTTCGGGTTCAGGTACTGGTACTCACCTTTCTGGTGGCCCATCAGCTCAAGCCCAATGTTGGCGAGCACTTCGTTGGTATTCATGTTAACGGAAGTACCGGCACCGCCCTGGTAAACGTCCACCGGGAATTGGTCCATACATTTGCCGTTATTCAGAACTTCATCGCAAGCCTGGATAATGGTGTTCGCGATGCTTTTCGGAATGGTTTGCAACTCCTTGTTCGCCATTGCCGCTGCTTTCTTAACCATTACCATACCACGTACAAATTCAGGTATGTCACTGATTTTGCTGTTGCTTATGTAGAAGTTTTCAATCGCTCTCAGAGTATGAACACCATAATAGGCATCCGCTGGCACTTCCCTGGTACCCAACAAATCTTCTTCGATACGAATGTTATTTAACATGTGAACCTTCTTAATTAAAGCTGCCATTGATTGATCATTGCACGAACAGGATCTTTGGTCGTGCGATGAATAGACCGACGATTATGTCCATATTCGGTCACCACGCAGTGATGATATGCTGATGATAGAGAAATGCAGTAATCTGGATCACTTAATAAACACCAGCTCACATAACAATTATTAATATGTGATGCCGATCAATTGTTGAAAATTTCCAGAAAAATAATACGGCAGATAGATTGATTTTTGACTAAGACGCCGCCATCTCTTTTATCTGGCTAAATAGCCAACTAATTTCCCGCAAGTGCTTGATGGCGCTTGCTACAGACTTTCCCAATGACAGGAGTGCACGGTGCGCTGGATACCGTTAATTGCCGTTTTCCTCTATGTTTACATAGAGATCTCGTTGTTTATTCAAGTCGCCCATGTGATGGGAGTTTTCCTGACACTGGTGCTGGTGATATTCACCTCAGTTATAGGTATGTCACTGGTTCGCAACCAGGGCTTTAAGAATTTCATGCTGATGCAGCAGAAAATGGCGGTGGGTGAAAGCCCGGCGGCAGAGATGATTAAAAGTGTTTCGTTGATCATCGCCGGTTTGCTGTTACTGTTGCCTGGCTTCTTTACGGACTTCCTCGGTTTATTGCTGTTACTGCCACCAGTACAGAAACACCTCACGCTGAAGCTGATGCCTCATTTGCGTTTCTCACGCACTCCAGGTGGTGGTTTTAGTGCGGGCGCTGGTGGTGGTTCAACGTTCGATGGTGAGTATCAACGTAAAGATGATGCACCAAAACAGCTCGACGATCATGACAACGACGATCGTCACAATCGTTAAAAATCGAAAATTTTTTTGTTTTCCCCCCTTGAAGGGGGGAAGGCGCATCCCCATCTCTCAGGTCACCAGCCGATAACCCATTTTGGGCCGGCGTTACCCAAACACTGATACAGACTTTCTCAAAGGAGAGCTATCACATGAGTATTCGTCCATTACATGACCGTGTCATCGTCAAGCGTAAAGAAGTTGAATCTAAATCTGCAGGCGGCATCGTTCTGACTGGCAGTGCAGCTGGTAAATCAACTCGTGGCGAAATCATCGCTGTCGGTAAAGGCCGCATTCTGGAAAACGGTAACGTGCAACCGCTGGACGTAAAAGTCGGCGACATCGTGATTTTCAACGATGGCTACGGTGTTAAGTCTGAGAAGATCGACAATGAAGAAGTGTTGATCATGGCAGAAAGCGACATCCTGGCAATTGTTGAAGCGTAATCCGCGCAAAAACTGAACGAACATAAACGAATTTAAGGAAAGTTAAGAATGGCAGCTAAAGACGTAAAATTCGGTAATGACGCTCGTGTGAAAATGCTGCGTGGCGTTAACGTACTGGCAGATGCAGTGAAAGTTACCCTCGGTCCTAAAGGCCGTAACGTGGTTCTGGATAAATCTTTCGGTGCACCGACTATCACTAAAGATGGTGTTTCTGTAGCGCGTGAAATCGAACTGGAAGACAAGTTCGAGAACATGGGTGCACAGATGGTTAAAGAAGTTGCCTCTAAAGCGAACGACGCGGCAGGCGACGGTACTACCACTGCAACCGTGCTGGCTCAGTCCATCATCACTGAAGGCCTGAAAGCTGTTGCTGCAGGCATGAACCCAATGGACCTGAAGCGCGGTATCGATAAAGCTGTTATCGCTGCTGTTGAAGAGCTGAAAGCTCTGTCTGTTCCTTGCTCTGACTCTAAAGCAATCGCTCAGGTTGGTACTATCTCTGCTAACTCCGACGAAACCGTGGGTCAACTTATCGCTGAAGCGATGGAGAAAGTAGGCAAAGAAGGCGTTATCACCGTTGAAGAAGGCACCGGCCTGCAAGACGAGCTGGACGTTGTAGAAGGTATGCAGTTCGACCGTGGCTACCTGTCTCCGTACTTCATCAACAAGCCAGAAACCGGTTCTATCGAACTGGAAAGCCCGTTCATTCTGCTGGCTGACAAAAAAATCTCCAACATCCGTGAAATGCTGCCAGTTCTGGAAGCCGTTGCGAAAGCTGGCAAACCACTGCTGATCATCGCTGAAGATGTTGAAGGCGAAGCGCTGGCGACTCTGGTGGTTAACACCATGCGTGGCATCGTGAAAGTTGCTGCGGTTAAAGCACCTGGTTTCGGCGACCGTCGTAAAGCCATGCTGCAAGATATCGCTACTCTGACTGGCGGTACCGTCATCTCTGAAGAGATCGGTATGGAGCTGGAAAAAGCGACCCTGGAAGATCTGGGTACTGCTAAGCGTATCGTTATCAACAAAGACACCACGACCATCATCGATGGTAATGGCGAAGAAGCTGCAATCCAGGGCCGTGTGTCTCAGATTCGTCAGCAGATCGAAGAAGCAACTTCTGATTACGACCGTGAAAAACTGCAAGAGCGCGTAGCTAAACTGGCTGGCGGCGTTGCAGTCATCAAAGTCGGTGCTGCTACCGAAGTTGAAATGAAAGAGAAGAAAGCACGCGTTGAAGATGCCCTGCACGCGACCCGTGCTGCGGTTGAAGAAGGCGTGGTTGCCGGTGGTGGTGTTGCGCTGATTCGCGTAGCGTCTAAACTGTCTGAACTGCGTGGCCAGAACGAAGACCAGAACGTGGGTATCAAAGTTGCGCTGCGCGCAATGGAATCCCCACTGCGTCAAATCGTTCTGAACTGCGGCGAAGAGCCATCTGTTGTTGCTAACAATGTGAAAGCGGGTGACGGTAACTACGGTTACAACGCAGCAACTGAAGAATACGGCAACATGATCGACATGGGTATTCTGGATCCAACTAAAGTGACTCGTTCTGCTCTGCAGTACGCAGCCTCTGTAGCTGGCCTGATGATTACCACTGAGTGCATGATTACCGATATGCCAAAATCTGACGGCCCTGATTTAGGTGGCGCAGGTATGGGCGGTATGGGTGGCATGGGCGGCATGATGTAATTGCCCAAACACTGATGTGTTTGTAACACCGTGTTAAGAAAACCCTCAGTCAGAAATGTCTGAGGGTTTTTTCTTTTTGGTCACAGTCTGGTATAAGATCTCACCGGGCGATGGTGGCCCGCTACTTTTCAAGACAGCATTGATAACGGGGAACAACATGCGCATTAAAGTTTCAGCAGGAATGGCTGTAGCAGCGCTGCTGCTGGCAGGCTGTAGCACTAGCAACGATCTTTCTGCTGGTGGGCAAGGCGTCCGTTTTGTTGAGGATAAGCCAGGCACCGAATGCCAGTTATTAGGAAACGCAACCGGTGAGCAAAGTAACTGGTTTTCCGGGCAGCATGGCGGTGAAGGCGGTTCTATGCGTGGCGCAGCAAATGCTCTGCGTAATAACGCAGCGGCGATGGGCGGTAACGTGCTGTATGGCGTGAGCAGCCCGACTCAAAACTTGCTGTCGAGCTTCGCTCCGACTGCCAGCACCATGACTGGCCAGGTTTATAAGTGCCCGAATTGATTTTTGGATGAAACCACCCTCACCCCGACCCTCTCCCTAAAAGGGCGAGGGAGAAATCGTACATTTCCCTCTCCTCGGGGAGAGGGTTAGGGTGAGGGCGAAATTCTCGAAAACGATCAGCTCTGGCGCAACTGCAAATCTATCGGTGTTTTGCTCGGCTCACCGCCAATCTCACGTGCCAGTTTCGGCACCATATAGCCTGAAATCAACGTCAGCAGTTCACGCATAATCAATCTTGCCTGGTCGTCACTGACCATAAAATGTGCCGCACCCTGTACTTTATCCAATACGTGCAGGTAATAAGGCATCACTCCGGAATCGAACAACGCATTACTCAAATCTGCGAGTGTCTGCGCATTGTCGTTCACATCGCGCAACAGCACGCTTTGGTTAAGCAGTGTTACGCCCGCCTGGCGCAGGTGCTTCATGGATGCGGTAAATTCATCCCCAATCTCATTGGCATGATTGATATGGTTAACCAAAATAACCTGCAACCGGGAACCAGCGATGCGTTCGACCAGCGTGTCAGTGATGCGCGCCGGGATAACAATCGGCAAGCGGCTGTGGATGCGTAAGCGCTTAATATGCGGGATTGCTTCCAGTTCACTGAATAACCAATCCAGCTCGTGATCTTTTGCCATCAACGGGTCGCCGCCGGAGAAAATAATCTCGTCCAGTTCCGGATGCTCGCTGATATAAGCGATAGCCGCCTGCCAGTTGCGTTTGTTTCCCTGGTTATCGGAATAGGGGAAATGGCGACGGAAGCAATAACGGCAATTGACCGCACAACCGCCTTTTACCAGCAACAACGCACGGTTGCGGTATTTGTGCAGCAGGCCCGGTACTACGCTGTGTTGTTCCTCCAGCGGATCGGTGCTAAAGCCCGGAGCGGCAATAAACTCCTCTTTGGCGGTTAACACCTGGCGTAAGAGTGGGTCGTTCGGGTTGCCTTTTCCCATGCGAGCGACAAATGCTCGTGGGACACGCAAGGCAAAAAGTCGACGTGCATCACGTCCCGCCAGCAACTCTTTGTCAGCGTCTAGCTCTAAAATATGCAGCAGTTCGTCAGGATCGGTTATAACATCGGCAAGTTGCGTTAACCAATCTTCTCTGCGGGGGGGATTTAGGGTTACAATGTGTGCCATTTTTTGGCTAAGCTACCAATTAACAATTTCAGAGGGCCTTATGGCGACTTATTCTAGCAACGATTTTCGTGCCGGTCTTAAAATCATGTTCGAAGGCGAACCTTACGCAGTCGAATCCAGTGAATTCGTGAAACCAGGTAAAGGCCAGGCCTTTGCTCGCGTTAAAATGCGCCGCCTGCTGACAGGCACCCGCGTTGAGAAAACCTTCAAATCTACCGACTCCGCTGAAGGCGCAGACGTTGTAGATATGAACCTGACTTACCTGTACAACGACGGTGAGTTCTACCACTTCATGAACAACGAAACCTTTGAGCAGCTGGCTGCAGATGAGAAGGCTATCGGTGATAACGCTAAATGGATGCTTGACCAGGCCGAGTGTATCGTGACCCTGTGGAACGGCCGTCCTATCGCTGTTCAGCCACCAAACTTCGTAGAGCTGGAAATCGTTGAAACTGATCCAGGTCTGAAAGGTGATACTGCTGGTACCGGCGGTAAACCTGCAACACTGTCTACTGGTGCTGTCGTTAAAGTACCTTTGTTCGTTCAGATTGGCGAAGTCATCAAAGTTGACACTCGCTCTGGCGAATATGTTTCTCGCGTTAAGTAATACGTGAAGGTTGGCGGTGAGGCATTGCATGCTTCACCGCTGCTTGCAAAAGGCAGGGAAGATGAACCGTTTGATTAAACATTTACTTTTCATCACGTTGTTAGCCTCATTTCTCGCCGGTTGTAACACCACTCGCGGCTTTGGTGAAGATCTTAAGCACCTTGGCGGCTCAATTGAACGTGCAGCAAACAAGTAATTTCCAACACTCCTAAAAACCTGCTTTTTCCCTCAGACTGCCATTTTTTGACTATGCTTTAACTGCTATACACAAACAATATCGTCAAAAAAGGATACGGTTATGATTAAGAAAACTATTGCAGCGTTTTTTTCTCTCATAGTGCTTTCATCGTTACTGACTGCGTGTAATACGACTAAAGGTATGGGTGAAGATATTCAGGATGGTGGTCAGGCGATTTCTGGTGCAGCAACAAAAGCACAAAATTAATATATTAGCTGGCGGTACGGTATCAAGCCCGTACCGCTGTTAATTTTTATTATTGGTGTTGTTCTATAAACAATGAAAAGCGATTATTAATACCAAGTTTCATGCGGATATTTCGCTTGTAGGTATAAACTGTCTTGGTACTTATCCCCATCATTCTGGCAATAAAATCATTATTGGCTTCATCGGTCCACAGTTTTAATATCCTCTCCTCACGTAGTGTCAGCAAGGGCGAAGTGTACTGCTGCCCAGTGTGAAACGGTGGCCGGGTACTGAGTTGCGTTTGAATGGCCGCATAAAGCTCAGGTAATGGTGTAGATTTGCTATATATCGAATGTGAGCCTTGCGACAGGCAATATTCTTCAATCTTCACGTGACGCATACTATTCAGCAACATTAAACGTATTGACTTGCCGCAAGCTGAATAAATAGAGGAGAGTTGCTGGACATTATGTAATGAGCTGGCAAAACTGGTGAAGTCAGCAATAACAAGGTTTGGTCGCCACTGTATTATTTTTTCACGAGCTAAAAGTAAATTATCCGTTTCAGCAATGGAAAAGGCCATATTGTGACTCTGCCAGCTTTTAAAACCTTGTCGACTATAATGACAACGGTCCACTAACAATATCTTATTCATACTTACCGTTCGCGTGACTCACTATTACAGCCTTTTCTGAATGTGCGAGAAAACATTATAATATGAAGAAAACATCGGAAATGAATTGCGGATTTGCGGGTTAATTAGCAGTCAATTCTCGGCTTAGCGTCAAGCACTCACTCAGCATGGCAACTAAACGTTACTGGTTTTGTGATAACAAAGTGTTTTTTTGGCTGTTCTAAGCTCGCTGGGTTGTTAAAATAACGCCCTCACCAGCCTTATGGGACGACCCATAAGCGCTTCTTGATTCCGGGGACGGCCCCATTGCTGGAGCTGTTTATGGCCTGGTTGATTCTTGTTATTGCTGGTTTATTAGAAGTTGTCTGGGCTGTCGGCCTCAAATATACCCACGGGTTCACTCGCTTATGGCCTAGCGTTATCACAGTGGTGGCAATGGTTGTAAGTGTCGCGTTGCTGTCATGGTCAATGAAAACGCTGCCGACCGGTACGGCTTACGCGGTCTGGACGGGAATTGGTGCCGTGGGTGCAGCCACTACAGGTATTTTACTGTTAGGCGAATCAGCAAGCCTGGCCCGCATCGCGAGCCTGGCGTTGATTGTTCTCGGGATTATTGGCCTGAAACTCAGCACCCATTAACTACTGGGTTGTTTAATCCACAGTAATTTTTCAACCTGGAAGCCCTGTTGTGCGGCGATTTTCAGCATTTGCTGTTTCACTTCAGGGCTGATGGTTGGCGTGCGTGACAATATCCACAGATAGTCTTTATCCGGCCCACATACCAGTGCGTGTCGGTAATCTTTATCTATCGCAATCACGTTATAGCCACCGTAAAACGGCCCAAAGAACGAGACTTTCAGTGCCGCGCGGCTCGGGTCACCCGTAAAATACGCTTTGCCAACACTTTGCTGCCACATTTGCCTGTCTGGGTTAAAACCTCTGTTTATCACCCGAATACCGCCGTCATCCATGGTGCTGTAAGTGGCGGTCACTTGATTCAATCCACTTTCAAACTTATGGTCGAAGCGGGCAATTTCATACCACTTACCGAGATACCGTTTAGCGTCAAAGTTATTAACTACCGTGGTACCTGGTGGTGGAGTAGGGGAACTACAGGAGACAACAAGAAACGCAACTGCAAGGGTGGTGATAATCGGCCAGATGCGCATAGCAAAATCCTTGTTTGTTTTTTGCTAAGTGTAGATTGCGGCGGGAAAAATTGCGGCGTGTGGACGGAAATAAATCGGCCTGCGGTGCAGGCCTGAATATATTACTGCAATGCTTCGAGGATGGTGTACCCAGCTTTTACGCGCTCGGGGTTGGGATAACTTTTATTTGCCAGCATCACAATGCCTAGCTGTTGCTCAGGGATAAATGCCACATAAGTACCAAATCCCCCGGTTGAGCCAGTTTTGTGGACCCAGGATGCCTTAACAACAGGTGCTGGCGGGTCGATGGCTACGGCTTTTTGTGGGGCGAGCGCCACTTTGTTATCGCTGCCATCAATGATGGTTTTAGCCTCAACCGGCCAGTTGAGCATTTCCCAACCTAAGCCCTGATACATGTTGCCCACTCGCCAGTAGCGCGATTGCGCGAGTTCAATTCCCTGGCGCAGTGTTTTATCACCGACCTGGTCAGGCTGCATATTGGCCTGCATCCAGCTCGCCATGTCTGTAATCGTCGATTTCACACCATAGGCTTCAGAATCCAGCATGCCTGGTGAAACGTGCACAGCCTTACCGTCACGGTAACCCCAGGCGTAATTTCTTTCTTCAGAGGCGGGCACTTTTATCCAGGTATGTGACAGGTTCAACGGCTGGAAAACACGTTCGGTCATCGCCTCTTCAAAGCTCAATCCTGACGGTTTCACTGCCAGCGCACCGAAAAGGCCGATGCTGGAATTGGCATACAGACGAGTCGTCCCCGGTGCCCATTGTGGCTGCCAGGTCTGGTAAAAGTGGAGCAGGGAAGCCGGGCTGGTGACGTCATCAGGCACCTGCAACGGCAAGCCTCCTGCGGTATAGGTGGCAAGATGCAGCAGGTTTATATCTTTCCATTGTTTACCGGTTAATTCAGGCCAGTACTTGATTGCCGGATCGCTCAGTTTAATTTCACCGCGCGCGACGATATCGCCGCCCAGCACGCCAGTAAAGGTCTTACTGACTGAGCCGAGCTCAAATAATGTCTCTTTCGTCACCGGTAAATTTTGGCTGATATCAGCTTTGCCATAAGTGAAGTAATACGGTTTTCCCTGATAAATCACGGCGACCGCCATGCCTGGAATACTCTGCTGTTTGAGTAGCGGTGCGATGACACGGTCGACTGTCTGGGCAATCTGTTTTTCAGTCAGCGTATTCGGGGCGGCAAACGTCGAGCAAGAGGCCGTGAGTAGCAGCGCACAGCTGAGAGTTTTGTTCATCATTGGTATTCCTCCATAAAACGACACTTTAGTTCTGGCCGGTACAAATAAAAAGGCCTGCGCAATGGCAGGCCTTGTTGACAATCAATGTGATTAGAGAGTGATCACACCGATAAAGGTCACGACGGTCAGAATGGCAGCAAGACCGTAGAACACCCACTTGCCAGACGGCACGTGAATTTTCAGGTCGTGCATCGCGTGGTGGATACGGTGAAGCCCACACCATAACGGCAGCACAATCATCAGGAAGATGAACAGGCGGCCAATCAGGCTTTGCGAAAATGCCAGCACACGCTCATAGCCCAAAGCATCGCCCGGGAACAGACCCAGCGGCAGCATAATGCCAACCAGCAACACGATTACCGGAGCGATGATCGCCCCCCACATGCCGCCTGCGCCAAACAGACCCCAGAATACCGGCTCGTCGGAGCGTTTTGGATTTGGATTAATCATGACGTCCCCTTACCAGAACAGTGCAACAAACAGAATGACGACAGTGGCGACAATGGTCACCGCCCACAATCCTTTAATTACCGGCTCTGGCCCCATTTTCTCATCTTTAATGATGATATTGGCGGCTTTCGGTGCCAGTTCAAACCAGGTTTTGGTATGCAGTAAAGCCGCCGCTAAGGTGATCAGATTGAGGATAACCACAATCGGGTTTTGCAGAAAACTGACAAATCCCGCCCAACTTTCCGGGCCACTTTTCAGCGAAAACAGACCGCAGATCAGCAGAATACTGAACCACACGGTTGGCACCGATGTTCCTTCGCGAATCATATAGAAACGGTAGAAGCCCAGTTTTTGCCACCAGGTCGGAGTCATCGTCCGTACATATGGCTTACGTTTCGTAGTCATTTTGCACTCCTTAGCGTGGTTTCAGGGTGGCAATCAAAAAGTCTTTCGAGCTTTCGACTTTACCCTGCTGGATGGCAGCTGCCGGATCGACGTGTTTCGGGCACACCTCGGAGCAGTAGCCCACGAAAGTGCAACTCCAGACGCCGTTCTGGCCGTTGAGCTGCGCCATACGCTCTTTCTTGCCATGGTCGCGGTTATCCAGGTTGTAACGATGAGCAAGCGTAATGGCCGCCGGGCCAATGAACTCAGGATTCAAACCAAACTGTGGGCAAGCTGCATAGCACAGGCCACAGTTGATGCAGCCGGAGAACTGATGGTATTTCGCCATCTGTGCCGGGGTTTGGGTGTTTGGCCCCTGATCTGGCGTACGCGTGTTGCCGATGATGTAAGGCTTAATCGCTTCCAGGCTTTCGATAAAGTGAGTCATGTCGACGACTAAATCGCGCTCGATAGGGAAGTTCCCCAGCGCTTCAACCTTCATACCTTGCGTGTATTCACGCAGGAAGGTTTTACAAGCCAGTTTCGGTACACGGTTGACCATCATGCCGCAAGAGCCGCAGATAGCCATACGGCACGACCAGCGGTAGGTCAGGTCTGGTGCCAAATTGTCTTTGATGTAACCCAGCGCATCAAGCAGCGAGGTTTGTTCATCATAAGGCACTTCGTAGATAGCACTGTGTGGCTCGCTGTCCGTTTCCGGGTTGTAGCGCATCACTTCAATCTTCAGAGTCTTCATCACATCAGCCATTCGACGTCTCCTTCTTCTTGTCGGCTGCTTCGGATTCCGCACCGTAGACGCGTTTAGCCGGTGGCAAAGTGGTGATTTTCACATCACTGTATTCCAGACGTGTCGTTCCATCTGCGTCACGGAAAGCGAGAGTGTGCTTCAGGAAGTTAACGTCATCACGCTCGGTACAACCTTCGTCTAAACGCTGGTGTGCACCGCGAGACTCTTTACGCGCCATAGCCGAGTGCGCCATACATTCCGCAACGTTCAGGCCGTGGCCCAGCTCGATGGTGTAGAGCAAATCGGTATTAAACACGCTGGAGGTATCGGTGATGCGTACGCGTTTGAAGCGTTCTTGCAGCTCAGACAGTTTATCGATGGTTTTCTGCATCAGCTCTGGGGTGCGATAAATACCGCAGCCTTCTTCCATCGACAGGCCCATTTCATCGCGGATTTTCGACCAGTTTTCATTGCCTTCCTGATTAACCAGTTTCTTCAGACGCGTTTCGACATCAGCGGCTTGCGCATTCAGCGCGGCATCATTCGCAGGCTGCGCTTCGTTCGCGCGCTTCATGGCACTTTCGCCCGCCATACGGCCAAACACCACCAGCTCAGCAAGAGAGTTAGAACCCAGACGGTTTGCACCATGTAGACCAACGGAAGAACATTCGCCGACGGCAAACAGCCCTTTGATACGGCTTTCGCATTGGCTATCCGTTTCGATACCGCCCATGGTGTAGTGCGCGGTAGGGCGAACTGGAATCGGCTCTTTAACCGGATCGACGCCAACATACGCTTTGGACAATTCGCAGATAAACGGCAGGCGTTCGAGGAGTTTTTTCTCGCCCAGATGACGCAGGTCGAGATAGACCACATCGCCACGTGGCGTCGGAACGGTGCGGCCTGCGCGCCATTCGTGCCAGAAGGCTTGAGAAACTTTGTCGCGTGGGCCAAGTTCCATGTACTTGTTACGTGGTTCGCCAAGCGGAGTTTCTGGTCCCATGCCGTAATCTTGCAGATAGCGATAGCCATCTTTGTTGACCAGAATACCGCCTTCACCACGGCAGCCTTCTGTCATAAGAATGCCGGAGCCTGGCAGGCCAGTTGGGTGATATTGCACGAATTCCATATCGCGTAGCGGTACGCCGTGGCTTAACGCCATGCCCATACCATCACCGGTCACGATGCCGCCGTTGGTGTTGTAGCGGTAAACACGACCTGCACCGCCGGTTGCCATTACCACGGCATTCGCGCGGATTTGCACCAGCGTGCCTTCCATCATATTCATGGCGACCAGGCCACGTGCTGCGCCGTCGTCCACCAGAATATCGAGCACGAAATGCTCGTCAAAACGCTGGATCTGCGGGAACTGTAATGAGGTCTGGAACAGGGTGTGGAGCATATGGAAGCCGGTTTTATCCGCGGCAAACCAGGTACGCTCAATCTTCATGCCACCGAAGCGACGCACGTTTACGGAACCGTCCGGACGGCGGCTCCATGGGCAACCCCATTGCTCCAGCTGTGTCATTTCGGTTGGGCATTGATGGACGAAGTAGTCGACCACATCTTGCTCGCACAACCAGTCACCACCGGCTACGGTGTCATTAAAATGGTATTCGAAACTGTCGTGATCCTGCGCAACGGCGGCAGAACCCCCTTCAGCGGCCACGGTGTGGCTACGCATTGGGTAGACTTTGGAGATCAGAGCGATTTTGGCTTGTGGATTGGCTTGTGCTGCCGCAATGGCTGCTCGTAAGCCCGCTCCGCCAGCGCCTATTATGGCGAGATCGGCTTGAAAGGTTTGCACGACATTCCTCCAGATTTTAGTGATTTCGTATAGCTAATGTAACCAAAGGTAGTTCACCAATACGGCGCTAGCTACGCGAAAGGGTTATCCCTGCTCCTTTGTAGGTAGCGGATTATAGCCGTAGGCATATTAAGGAAATTTGACGTGTTCGATTTTTTTGCTGTTCAGATCGGTAATTAATTAATTTTGATGATGAGTCAGGTCACGAAATTCAAATTTTTACTGCCAAATCGGTTCGTAGGCTGATGAAAATTTACCAGGCAAAATTTGTCTCCCTGGAGTGTTGCGAGTAGACTTCTCCGCCTTGTTTGTATACGGAGATTCCACCATGAGCGAAACGGCCACTTGGCAGCCGAGCGCATCCATCCCCAACCTGTTGAAACGCGCCGCGATCATGGCGGTTATTCGGCGTTTTTTTGCCGATCGCGGTGTACTGGAGGTGGAAACACCCTGCATGAGCCAGGCAACGGTTACAGATATTAACCTGTTCCCGTTTGAAACCCGTTTTGTTGGCCCAGGCCACGCTCAGGGCGTCAATTTGTACCTGATGACCAGCCCGGAATATCACATGAAACGCCTGCTGGCGGCGGGCATTGGCCCGGTATTCCAGTTGTGCCGCAGTTTCCGTAACGAAGAAATGGGTCGCCACCATAATCCAGAATTCACCATGCTGGAGTGGTACCGCCCTTGCTACGATATGTATCGTCTGATGAATGAAGTGGATGATTTACTGCAACAGGTTCTGGAAACTGATGCGGCAGAAACGCTCTCTTATCAGCAGGCTTTCCAACGCCACCTGGAAATTGACCCGCTTTCTGCGGACAAAACCCAGCTGCGCGAAGTGGCGAGAAAACTCGATTTAAGCAACATTGCCGATCAGGAAGAAGACCGTGACACCTTGCTGCAACTGCTTTTCAGCATGGGTGTCGAGCCGCATATTGGTAAAGATAAACCGACGTTTGTGTACCACTTCCCGGCAAGCCAGGCCGCTCTTGCACAGATCAGCACCGAAGACCATCGTGTAGCTGAGCGCTTTGAGGTTTACTTCCGAGGTATTGAGCTGGCGAATGGTTTCCACGAATTAACCGATGCGCGTGAGCAGCAGCAGCGTTTCGAGCAGGATAACCGTAAACGTGCCGCTCGCGGTTTGCCGCAGCAACCAATTGATGTGAATTTGTTGGAAGCGTTGAAGGCAGGTTTGCCAGATTGCTCAGGCGTGGCGTTAGGTGTGGATCGTTTGATTATGTTGGCTCTGAAGGCTGAAAGCCTGGCCGATGTGCTGGCGTTTCCGGTAGATCGCGCTTAAACCACCCTCACCCTGGCCCTCTCCCTGAGGGAGAGGGGATAGTCTGGTGTTCTCCCCCCCTGAGGGCGGTACCGGTTTTCTCCTTCTCCTGGGGGAGAAGGCTCGGATGAGGGCGACCTTGCTTACAAACTCCCCGGCGTCCTGCCCGCTTTCCCTGAAGATGTCAGCGTTTTACTGCTACGTTGCCCGCCTAAAGTATCCAGACGCATCTGGAATGGTGGGAACGGTAGCTCGATTCCGTGTTCGCGGAACCCTTGCAGAATCAACTGATGAATCTCGTGACGTAGTGGCATACGGTGGTTCATCTCAGCGGCATAAATACGCAGCTCAAAAATCTGAATACCCGCCTGTAAATCCACCAGGAATGCTTCTGGCGCTGGGTTATCAATCACCAGTGAACAACGCTCAGCTGCCTGTAACAGCACCCTCGTCACTTCTTCGCTGTTCGCATCCGACGGGGCTGGAACGGTTAACACCACACGCGTTACCGAATCCGACAGCGACCAGTTGATGAACTGCTCGGTGATAAACGCCTTGTTCGGTACGATGATCTCTTTACGATCCCAGTCGCTGATCGTCGTGGCACGGGTATTGATCTTGGTGACGCTACCGGTGAGATCGCGGATCGTCACGGTATCGCCAATACGAATCGGCTTTTCGAACAAGATAATCAGGCCAGAGATAAAGTTGGCAAAAATTTCCTGTAAACCAAAACCTAAACCCACACCGAGGGCGGCGACCAGCCACTGCAATTTCGACCATTCGATACCAATCATCGAGAAACCGACCAACGTCCCCACCAGTAACAGCAGATATTTGGTGACGGTAGTAATCGCATAACCAGTACCAGGGGCTAAATCCAGATGCTGTAGCAGCGCGAGTTCAAGCAGTGCGGGAAAATTACGCACCAGTTGCATGGTAATAATCAGCACCAGAATCGCAATCAACACCGCACCAAGCGTAATCGGCTCAAGGCTTTCCACGCCTTGTACGGTTGAGGTCACATCCCACAAGGTGATGTTCTCAAGGAAGCCAAAGGCGGAATGGATTTCTGACCACAATACAATGACCGACAACAGTGCAATCAGCATCAGAATCGACCGCACCAGGCGCAGTGACTGCACACTGATGGTATCCAGATCGATTTCCTGTTCTTCGATGGTTTCAGCAGAACTTTCTGCGCTGAGGCTATGAGTGGTTTCTTCTTCGCCACGCGCACGCTGGGCGAGGATTTCAGCACGGCGATGTTTTGCACGATCAAACGCCAGGCGGCGACGCTGAATCAGCATCCAGCGGCGGATGATATGGTAGACCACCAGCAGCAGGAACCAGATAGCGACTGAGGTTTCCAGCCTGGCAAGCAAGGCCTGTGCGGTCGCGAGGTAACCGACCACGGCCGCCAGAATTGCCACTAATGGAGCGGCAAGCAGCAGGTTCCACAGCACGGTGTTCGCGATGTTTTCGCTATTGCCTTGTTTATCCAGATACAGCGGTATACCCGCACGTTTCAGGCTTAAGGTCACCAGCGCTAACGCACCACAAATCAAAATAAAGCACAGCCGCCCAAGTGAGCCTGAGAATTCACGATCGCTAAGATTATCAAACATAATCAATGCCATAATCAGTGGCACGATCAGGCCGATACTCATCAGGTAGTAACGCATCGCGCGGGCCACACGTTGTTGCGGCCAGCCAAAATGCACGATGAACAAACCGTTAGGGCGCGCAAACGTGGCACAAATCATCACGGCCCACAGCAAGGGAACGGTGGCGGTTACACCATCACCAATTGCCACCGCGAGGGGATACGGCCACGCAGCCTGAAGCCCGAAACCGAGCGTTGCCCATAGCACCGGCAGCGGGAGCGCCACCAGAATCGACCAGAACACGGTGCGCAAGGTTAAGCTGAAATGATCCTGCGTCACTTTACCGACTTTGGCGCTTGAGCGGTCCAGGAAGGCGGTGAAATGGCGGCGCGAACTAATACTGAAACCGACGAGGATCAACGCACCAAACAGCGGCAACAGCGTTTCCTTGCTGGTCAGCATCATCATGGTAGCGCTGCCGAGTTGGCTGAAGGTATCCATCGAAACCAGACGGCGTAAATCCTGCACTAACTCAACCGGCCAGGCGAATCCTATTGGACTAACGTCTGAGGTCCAGAACAGGTAACGGTGTGTGGCTACGTTGACCTCTTTGAGTGCATCTTCCAGTTGGCTGTTCGCCACTTTCAGCTTGGTCAGTTCAAGGATGAGGTTATCGCCACCTTGCAGCAAAGAATTGAGCAGTTCGCGCTGGGTACGTAGTTGTGCTTCCAGAATACGATTTTGCTCGCTGGTGAGCGGCTGACCATTGGTTTGGCGAGTTTGCATAAGCTGTTGTTGTTTACTCAGCAGGTCTTCGTAATGCAAACGCTGGACACGCAACTGGCCGAGTTCGGTATCCACTTGCTGAGGTTTTGGCATTTCAGGCAAACGGGCTACTTGAGCACGCAGCGCTTCGCCGAGGACGTTTGAAACGCCCAGCCATTGTGATTGCTCGCGCAGCGTATTAAGTGCCTGGCGCACTTGCACCGTCTGGCTGGAGGCCTGGCGTTGCTGCGAGGCCACTAAATCCATACGCTGAGCTTGTTGGTTCAATGCCTGAGATAGTTGGCGGTTATTATTAAACTGGGCAACGATCTCTGGCGGCAGGTTGGCGCTGCTTTCGGCCAACAGTTCGGTGCTTTCCAGCGCTTGTTCTGCTTCACGCTGGCGCTGGTTATTCAGTTGGTTACGCAATGCCTGAAGATAAGCATCCAGCTGTGCGCTCTGTTTTTGGGCCAGCTCGGCCCGCAGGCGAGCGAGTTCCTGGCGATTACTGGCTGACAATTGTGCCAGTTCCAGTTCATCGACTAACGCTTTCAGGCGTGAAGCTTCAGCCTGCAAAGCGATGTTCTGCGCCTGAGTTAATGGTGTGCTGGTGGCTGGCAAGGTTCCCATCCGACGCTCAACGTCGTTTAACTGGCGGCGAGCATCAGTTTGCTGCTGCGGGAGCTGGCTGAGTGAGTCCGTGATTTCTCGGGTGCGTTCCTGCTCTTGCTGCGCAAAACGGCTTTTATCCAGCAACTGACTACTGACTTGCAGGATTTCCTGATTTAACGCATCGGTCGACAGGCCATCAGGCACTTTTTGTGGTTCATCGTGCTGATTATTGATTTGTCGACGCAAGGTGTCTGAAAGCTTGGGGAAGTTATCTATAACTTGTTGATATTGTGTGGCTCGTTCCAGGGAGACTTTGCGTTCATCAAGCGCATTAAGGGCCGCCTGTAGAGCTTCCACAGTTTCAGCACTGCCTGGTTTATCCTTCGCAGATTTGGCTTGTTCCAGTTCCTGGGTGATTTGTTTGGCGTCGGGGGCCGTTGCGGCGTAGGCACCGAGGCTGAGGCAGCAACCGATCAGTAATGTGATTATCAGGCGCACGTCAGTCCCTTATTTATGAACCAGCCCTCATGGTGAGGGCTGGAGATAATAGCGTTATTAGATGTCTGGTTTGTTCTCTGGTGTGTCCGTTTCAGCTGCCACTTCTGGTTCGGGAATTTCGCTTACCGGAATTTCTGGTTCACTCATCGGTTCAGTCGAGATTGCCAGCGGCTCACCAATTTTGGTCGCAGACAGGCTTTGCAGCTGTTCAACCAGGTTCACTTTACCCGGTGCGAACAAGTTAATAACCGTTGAACCTAGTTTAAAGCGACCCATTTCCTGGCCTTTTAACAGCGCCACAGAACCTTCGCTTTCGCCCGCAGGCCATGTCCAGCGTTTGATAACGCCTTCACGCGGTGGTGTGATGGTGCCAGCCCAGACTGTTTCGATGCTGCCAACAATGGTGGCACCCACCAGAATTTGGGCCATCGGGCCAAATTCGGTATCAAACTGGCAGATAACGCGTTCGTTACGGGCAAACAGATTCGGCACGTTTTGCGCGGTTAAATGGTTCACAGAGAACAAGTCGCCCGGCACGTAAATCATCTCACGCAAAATACCGTTACAAGGCATGTGAACGCGGTGGTAGTCACGTGGTGACAGATAAGTCGTAACGAAGCTACCGTTACGGAACAAATCTGCCATTAAGTAGTTACCGGCGAGCAGGGCTTCGAGGCTGTAATTATGGCCTTTTGCCTGCAAGATTTTGTCTTCTTCAATTGGGCCTAACTGGCTGACTACGCCATCTGCTGGCATCACCAGCACATTAGGGTCGGTGTTCACTGGGCGAACATCGTCACGCAGTGGGCGAACGAAGAATTCGTTGAAGGTGCGGTAGCTGGCGGTGTCCGGCTTCTGTGCTTCCTTCATGTCGACTTTGTAGTATTTGACGAACAGATCGATAACCAGTTTGGTTAACCAGCCTGCTCGTTTGCTTGCACCCCAGCCTGCCAGGCGTGTCAGCCAAAGTTTAGGCAGGATGTACTGGAGTGAAAGTTTAAAATTGTCTAACAAGATAGCCTCCTGGCTAAGTACACATGTAAGCGGGCATACACAAAAAGGAGCGCGATTTTAGCGATGCCCAGCTTAATTGTCAGCGGTCAGTATCGGAAAAGGTTTTACGCGATTTTACCTCGGACATACTTTCCAGTATGCGGTGGTAGTTATCGAAACGCGTTTCTGCGATTTCCCCACGTTCAACAGCTTCGCGCAGTGCGCAGCCTGGATCGTTGGTGTGGCTGCAGTCACGGTATTTGCAACGACCTAAATAGTCGTGGAATTCAGTAAACCCATGAGTGACCTGATCCGGCTCTAAGTGCCACAAACCAAACTCACGCACGCCTGGGGAGTCGATAACATCACCGCCGCCCGGGAAGTGATACAGACGTGAAGCGGTGGTGGTGTGTTGACCTAAACCGGAGTTGTCCGAAACGTCATTAACCAAAATCTGGACTTCTTTAAAGCCGAGAAGGTTGTTGAGCAGGCTGGATTTGCCCACACCTGATTGCCCGGCAAAAATACTGACGCGGCCAATCAACGCTTCTTCAAGCTCTTTCAGACCTTCAACTTTGTGGCTGGAAACGAACAGAACGCGATAACCAATCTTGCGGTAGATATCCATTTGTTCATTGACGAACTTCAGGCCTGCTTCGTCCAGCAGGTCGGTTTTGTTCAGTACCAGCAATGGTTCGACATCGAGCGTTTCGCACGCCACCAGATAACGGTCAATAATATTCAGTGACAGCTCCGGCAAGATCGCGGAAACCACGATGATTTGGTCGATATTAGCGGCAATAGGTTTTACGCCGTCGTAGAAATCAGGGCGCGTCAGGACGGTAGTGCGCTCATGTACTGCATCTACAATGCCTTTAATCGTGACACCGGCAGCCGCTTCTTTAGCTGGGCGCCAGACCACGTTGTCGCCAGTCACCAGCGAACGGATGGTGCGACGAATATTGCAGCGGTGAATTTCACCACCGAGAGATTCAACATCGGCATGTTGGCCGAAACGGCTTATCACGCGGCCATCGCGCGGTTCACCAAACTGAGAGTCGTCGGGATCGGCTTTCTCCACAGTCTGTTTAAGCCGACGCTGGTGGTTTGCTGAAACCCGGCGCTGCTGTCCTTTGGAGAGTTTATTTTTGCTCAATCTTACTGGCTCCTGGTCGCCCGTAGTGGGCAAAACCTCTATGATACACACTATTTTATACGAGTTAACCCATCGACAAGGGTGGGCTACGCACAAGAAGGGTGGAAAATAGCATGAGTGGAAATGAAAACAATCTCATTTGGATTGATTTAGAAATGACCGGCCTGGACCCCGAGCGGGATCGCATAATTGAAATCGCCACTCTGGTTACTGATGCCAATTTGAATATCCTCGCTGAAGGACCAACCATTGCTGTTCATCAGTCTGATGAGCAACTGGCGCTGATGGATGACTGGAATGTGCGTACTCATACTGGAAGTGGCCTGGTTGAGCGTGTCAAAGCGAGTACCCAGGATGACCGCGCAGCTGAACTGGCAACACTTGAGTTCCTAAAGCTTTGGGTGCCAGCGAATAGCTCGCCAATCTGTGGTAACAGTATCGGCCAGGATCGTCGTTTCCTGTTTAAGTATATGCCTGAGCTGGAAGCTTACTTCCACTACCGTTATCTGGATGTCAGTACGCTCAAAGAGCTGGCGCGCCGTTGGAAACCTGAGATTCTGGCTGATTTCAAAAAGCAGGGCACTCATCAGGCAATGGACGATATTCGTGAGTCAGTGGCTGAGTTAGCATTCTATCGCGAGAATTTTATTAAGCTTTGACAGGCGTGTGGGAGGAGCTAAACTCCTCCATCGCTGAGATATTAATCATTTTGGCGTTTAAATCGCCATTCAAACTAATTTTGTGAAAAAAACCTTTTGAGGGGCTTGCGACTAAAACGATTTCTCGTATAATGCGCCTCCCGTACCGATGCAGAATTTGCAGCGTTACACAGAGCGGGAATAGCTCAGTTGGTAGAGCACGACCTTGCCAAGGTCGGGGTCGCGAGTTCGAGTCTCGTTTCCCGCTCCAAATTTGATTAGGCTTTTTACAGCCAGCACCACCCAAGCGGGAATAGCTCAGTTGGTAGAGCACGACCTTGCCAAGGTCGGGGTCGCGAGTTCGAGTCTCGTTTCCCGCTCCAAAATTTGATTTGGCTTTTACAGCCAGCACCACCCAAGCGGGAATAGCTCAGTTGGTAGAGCACGACCTTGCCAAGGTCGGGGTCGCGAGTTCGAGTCTCGTTTCCCGCTCCAAATTCTAATATCCAGTACAAATTATCCACAACGCTAAGTCGCGTCGGTGGTGGTTTTTACGTTCCTCAAAAACTATTGTGAACAGACTTATCCACAGCTTAGTTTTATTCCCTTCGATCGCTAATTATTTATTAACTTTTACATCTTTAGTTTAACTAATTGATTTAATTCATTTTTATAATGTTTAAAAATGTTAACTCGATCGCTTGCAGATTTTACATCGCTTGTGGGGCAAGGCTTTCAAATTTTTATTCACATCCTGTGGACATTTCACGCATCACGTTTTAACCCCTTTTCAATGACTCGAACCAGACGCTGTTTTTGCGGTAACTGGACTTCCGTTGCATTCGCGCTTCGTCTGGTTAATTGTTGCGCAATCGCCCAGTCGATGTGTTCGTCAAGAAGTGGGTGCTCACCTTTTCGTTGTTGTAGTGCTTCCAGAATCGCTTCATCCCATGGCGCATTACCCATCGCTACCGCAATATTTCGCAGCCAGCGCAAATGTCCAATGCGCCGAATTGCCGAACCTTCGGTTACCCGCAGGAAATACTCTTCACTCCAGGCAAATAACTCAACCAGCGGTGGTGCATGTAACGCACGGCGCGGGCTAAAGTCGTCTTCTGTGGTGAGTTGCGAAAAACGATTCCACGGGCAAATCAGTTGGCAGTCGTCACATCCATAGATGCGGTTACCGATTAATGGTCTGAACTCTTCGGGAATGGCGCCTTCAAGCTCAATGGTGAGGTAGGAGATGCAGCGCCTGGCATCCACGGTGTATGGCTCCACAATCGCGCCGGTTGGACAAATAGTCATGCAAGCCACACAGCGCCCACACTGTTCCTCGATAGCTTTATCAACAGGAAGAGGGATATCGACCAACAGCTCGCCGAGGAAAAAGAATGAACCGGCTTCCTGATTAAGGATAAGTGAGTGCTTACCTGTCCAACCCAGACCGGCTTTTTCTGCCAACGGGCGTTCAAGAATCGGCGCAGAATCCACAAAAGGTCTAAAATTCAGCGTGGAACAGTGGGACTGGATCATTTCACCCAGTTTTTTGAGCCGATTACGCAGCAGTTTGTGGTAGTCACGTCCAAGCGCGTAGCGGCTGATATAACCAATTTTGGGATTTTTGAGCGTTGAAGCGAAGGCTGCGTTTGCCGGAAGATAGTTCATGCGCACGCTAATCACACGCAAAGTGCCGGGGAGCAGTTCGTGAGGCCGGGCACGCATCATGCCGTGACGAGCCATCCAGTCCATCTCACCGTGGTATTGTTTATCCAGCCACATCTGGAGCGCAGGCTCGCTGGCGGTGAGATCGGTATCGGAAATTCCAACTTGCTGGAAGCCGAGTTCGATCCCCCACTGTTTAATATTTTGCGCTAATTGATTGAGATCGAGGGGCTGTGACATGACGGACCTGAGCCTAAAAATAACCGCTAAAAGTATACCACATTCAGTCTGGTCAGCAGACTGGCTGCGCACCGCTGAAAAGCAGGCGGCGGATGACTTAGGGTTAACGCTGTATGAATTGATGCAACGAGCGGGAGCGGCGGCGTTTAATTTAGCCCGTGAACTGTACCCGCAAACTCGCCACTGGTTGATTGCATGCGGGCATGGCAATAACGGCGGTGATGGTTACGTGGTGGCTCGGCTTGCTCAGGCTGCTGGCATCCGCGTGACATTGCTGGCATTAGAAAGCGATAAAGCCTTACCGGAAGAAGCTGCTACAGCGCGCGATGCCTGGCTAAATGCCGCGGGTGTGATTCACGCAGCGGATACTGTCTGGCCCGATGATATCGACCTTGTGATTGATGGTGTGTTGGGAACCGGTCTGAATAGCGTGCCGCGTGAGGCTGCAGTACAGCTTATCGAACAATGTAATCAGTATTCGGCACCGGTCATTGCGCTGGATATTCCTTCAGGCCTGCTCGCAGAAACTGGGGCGACACCAGGTGCAGTGATACATGCCTCCCATACCCTGACGTTTATTGCTCTCAAACCTGGCTTACTAACGGGAAAGGCTCGGGATGTGGTCGGTAAACTGCATTTTCATGCGCTTGGTCTTGAAGAGTGGTTGCAAGGCCAGACAGCGCCAATTTCTCGCGTGGATAGCGCACAATTATCCGGCTGGCTACCGCCACGGAAACCTACTTCGCACAAAGGCACTAACGGGCGGCTGGTGGTTATTGGTGGTGATTACGGTACTGCCGGAGCGATTAGAATGGCGGGTGAAGCCGCATTACGGGCGGGGGCGGGTTTAGTCAGAGTGCTGACACGTATCGAGAACGTTGTACCATTGCTCACTGCTCGTCCGGAATTAATGGTTCAGGAACTGACTGCACAAACGCTTGATGAATCTCTTGAGTGGGCTGATGTGGTGGTCATTGGCCCAGGTTTAGGGCAGCAGGAGTGGGGCAAAAGCGCCTTACAAAAAGCAGAGAACAGTCAGAAACCGATGTTGTGGGATGCCGATGCGCTTAACCTTCTGGCAATCAATCCCGATAAACGTCAGAATCGCGTGATTACGCCGCATCCTGGAGAGGCCGCCAGGTTATTAAATTGTACCGTATCTCAAATTGAGAGTGACCGCTTACTTTCCGCGGACCGCCTGGTAAAACGTTATGGTGGAATTGTGGTCTTAAAAGGTGCCGGTACGATTGTGGCCAGCCAAAGTGGTGAGTGCGCAATGATTGATGTGGGTAATGCTGGTATGGGCAGTGGTGGAATGGGGGATGTGCTGTCCGGAATTATCGGAGCGTTGCTGGCACAGAAGTTAACCCCGTATGATGCTGCTTGCGCTGGTTGTGTTGCTCATGGTGCTGCTGCTGACATGTTAGCCCATCGCTACGGCACGCGTGGCATGTTAGCGAGCGACTTATTAACGACGTTGTACCCTTTTGTTAACCCGGATTTGAATAGCAAAGAAAATGATTAATCGAGTTATCGCATTACCTGATGAAGCTGCGACATTAGAGTTGGGTGCCCGTCTGGCTAAAGCCTGCGAAGGTGCCACCGTTATTCATCTGTATGGTGACCTGGGCGCGGGGAAAACGACATTTAGCCGTGGTTTTATACAGGCGCTAGGCCATAAAGGGAACGTTAAAAGCCCAACCTATACGTTGGTGGAGCCGTACACCCTCGGCGATTTGATGGTGTATCACTTCGATCTTTACCGTCTTGCCGATCCAGAAGAACTCGAGTTTATGGGAATCCGTGACTATTTCACCAATGATGCAATCAGTCTGGTGGAGTGGCCGCAACAAGGTCAGGGTGTGCTTCCAGAACCGGATGTCGAAATCCACCTAAGTTACCAGGCTTGCGGGCGCGAAGCGTGTCTGAAAGCAGTTTCCTCATCTGGTGAGTCGTTACTGGCGCGGTTGGCCAAATAACAAGGATGACGGGATGATCTCTCGCGTAAAAAGTTGGTTGATGGCGGTGTGTTTACTGGTACTGACTGTACAGGTCAACGCCGCAAATTTAGCAGATATTCAGGTATCAAATGGTGATTCGCAGGCGCGGATCACCTTTAGTTTTATTGGTGACCCTGAATATGCTTTTTCTCAGGATGATAAAAAAAGCGTTGCTCTGGATATCAAGCAAACCGGTGTTATTAGAGGTTTGCCGCTGCTATTCAGTGGCAATAATCTGGTGAAAAGCATTCGATCCGGGCAACCTAAAGATAGCGGTTCTTTACGTCTGGTGGTGGACCTCACCCAGCCAGGTAAAACACGAGCGGTGAAACAGCAGCACGGCGCTAATTATACGGTGGTATTTACCATTAATGCCGATGCACCGCCGCCGCCACCTCCACCAGTAGTGGCGAAACGTGTTGAAGTGTTGCCAGTAACACGTCCCGCTGAACCGGCAAAAAATCCTTTTAGTTCTCAAACCGTAACCGGTGCCATGAGTTCGAATACCGTCACGCATCCGGCACGAGCGAAACGCACCACCACTCAATCCGATACTATCGTCGTCGCCATTGATGCCGGTCACGGTGGGCAAGATCCTGGCGCGATTGGCCCCGGTGGTACCAAAGAGAAAAACGTCACTATTTCTATCGCCCGTAAACTTCGTGAGTTGCTTAATGACGACTCCATGTTTAAAGGTGTGCTCACTCGCGATGGCGACTATTTTATTTCAGTGATGGGGCGTTCAGATGTCGCCCGTAAGCAGAACGCCAATATTCTGGTGTCGATTCATGCTGATGCCGCACCAAATCGCGATGCAACAGGGGCTTCTGTCTGGGTGTTGTCAAATCGCCGGGCGAATAGCGAAATGGCAGGCTGGCTTGAGCAACACGAAAAACAATCCGAGTTACTTGGCGGCGCGGGCGATGTGCTGGCCAACAGCCAGGCGGATCCTTATCTCAGCCAGGCGGTGCTGGATTTGCAATTCGGCCATTCTCAGCGCGTCGGGTATGATGTGGCAACCAAAGTTCTGGCGCAGATGCAGCGGGTAGGCGCGTTACATAAACGCCGTCCGGAGCATGCGAGCCTCGGGGTGTTACGTTCCCCGGACATTCCTTCTGTGTTGGTGGAAACCGGGTTTATCAGTAACCATTCGGAAGAGCGTTTGCTGGATAGCGATGATTATCAGCAAAAAATTGCCCAGGCTATTTATCAAGGGTTAAGGGATTATTTCCTGACGCATCCGCTACAATCAGCACCTGACTCTTCTCAGACCGCACGCTCAGGCTCAGGTGTCGATCAGGTCGCGATTACTCAATAAGGATATTTCATGCCGATTCAGGTTTTGCCGCCGCAACTTGCCAACCAGATTGCGGCTGGCGAAGTGGTAGAGCGCCCCGCGTCGGTGGTGAAAGAACTGGTTGAGAACAGCCTTGATGCGGGTGCTACGCGGATTGATATTGATATCGAACGTGGTGGTGCCAAGCTCATTCGCATTCGCGACAATGGCTGCGGGATTAAAAAAGATGAGCTGGCGCTGGCGCTGGCTCGTCATGCCACCAGTAAAATCGCTACACTTGATGACCTTGAAGCCATTATTAGCCTTGGTTTTCGTGGTGAAGCGCTGGCGAGTATTAGTTCAGTTGCGCGGCTGACGTTAACGTCGCGTACTGCTGAACAAAGCGAGGCGTGGCAGGCTTATGCCGAAGGACGCGAACAAGATGTGACGGTTAAACCTGCCGCACATCCTGTTGGAACCACGCTCGAGGTGTTGGATCTGTTCTACAACACGCCTGCCCGGCGCAAATTTATGCGCACCGAAAAAACCGAGTTTAATCACATTGATGAAATCGTCAGACGTATTGCGCTGGCGCGCTTCGATGTGTCAATTAATCTCACCCATAACGGTAAAGTGATACGTCAGTACCGTGCTGTAGCGGAAGGCGCACCACGTGAACGCCGCCTTGGGGCAATCTGCGGTACTGCATTCCTCGAACAAGCGTTGGCCATCGAATGGCAACATGGTGATTTGGCGTTGCGTGGCTGGGTGGCTGAACCGTCTGCCACCACGTCAGCGCTTGCTGAGATTCAATACTGTTATGTGAATGGACGCATGATGCGCGATCGCCTGATCAACCATGCGATCCGCCAGGCCTGTGAAGATAAGCTTGGGGCCGAGCAACAACCCGCATTTGTGCTATATCTTGAAATTGACCCGCATCAGGTGGATGTGAATGTGCATCCCGCTAAGCATGAAGTCCGTTTTCATCAGTCGCGCCTGGTACATGATTTTATCTACCAGGGCGTGTTAAGCGTTTTGCAACAGCAGAGCGAAAATCGTCTACCGTTGGAAGAGACTGCGGAAGATCCACAACCGCGCTGGCAGCCTGAAAACCGCGTTGCATCGGGGCGGAATCAGTTTGCGACCCCTGCTCCGGCAACGACACATCGCGAAGCGGCATATCGTGACGTTGCACCACGTAGTTCTGGGGAAAATATCCCTGGGCATAGCGGTGGGGGCGTGAATAAAGTCGCACCATTGTGGCCCCATGCTGCACCCGGTTTTCAGAAGAAAGAAGGTGCGTTGTACCGCGAGTTACTGAATACACCCGCATCTGCGGTGGAGAATCGTGTTGCTGAGCCTGAAGTTTTCGAGGCGTTAGATGCACATGCGCAAAGTTTTGGCCGCGTACTGACGGTTCTTCCTCCAGACCTGGCGTTGCTGGAACGCGAAGGCAAATTGATGCTGCTTTCACTAAGCGTAGCTGAGCGCTGGTTGAGAATGGCGCAGCTCGTGCCGGGTAGTGAAGGCGCTCGAGCCCAACCGTTGTTGATACCCGTTCGGTTGAAGGTGACCAAAGAAGAACAGGATGTTTTGCTGAAAAATCAATCACTGTTGCTGGAAATGGGCATCGAATTTGTTGCGGAGTCGCGTCAGATAACAATTCGCACGGTACCTTTACCTTTGCGTAAACAAAATTTACAAATCTTGATTCACGAACTGCCAGGATACCTGGCGCAACAGACAGAGGTTAGCGCAACACAGATTGCTCAATGGTTTGCTCGTCAAATGGACGGCTTTCATGAACAATGGAACCAGTCACAGGCAATTGCCCTGCTGGCTGACGTAGAGCGTCTTTGTCCGCAACTGGTGAAATCACCACCTGGCGGTTTGTTACAACCTGTTGATTTACAATTGGCGATGAACGCCCTGAAACATGACTGAAGTTAAGCAAAACCTGCCACAGGCAATTTTTTTGATGGGGCCGACGGCCTCAGGTAAGACAGCGTTAGCCATTAATTTGCGTAAAACGTTGCCGGTAGAGTTGATAAGCGTCGATTCGGCCCTTATCTATCAAGGGATGGACATCGGTACCGCGAAGCCAACGGCAGAAGAACTCGCCCAGGCTCCGCATCGGTTACTTGATATTCTCGACCCGGCACAGGCTTATTCCGCCGCAGATTTCCGGCGTGATGCACTGGCTGAAATGGCGGAAATTACCGCTGCAGGACGTATCCCCTTATTAGTAGGGGGAACGATGCTCTACTTCAAGGCATTGTTAGAAGGTTTATCGCCGTTGCCATCCGCCTCTCCTGAAGTTCGGGAACGGATAGAAAAACAGGCAGCAGAGCAAGGATGGGATGCGTTGCACCGTGAATTAGCACTGGTTGATCCGGTTGCTGCTGCTCGTATTCATCCAAATGATCCACAAAGGCTTTCCCGGGCACTGGAAGTTTTTTTCATTTCGGGTAAAACTTTAACGGAACTGACACAAACGTCAGGAGAAGCTCTGCCTTACCAGGTGCATCAGTTCGCCATCGCCCCGGCGAGCCGTGAACTGCTCCATCAAAGAATTGAGCAGCGTTTTCATCAGATGTTAGCTTCGGGATTTGAAGCTGAAGTACGGGCTCTTTTTGCCCGTGGTGATTTGCATACGGACATGCCTTCCATTCGTTGTGTGGGTTACCGGCAGATGTGGTCTTATCTGGCGGGTGAAATTCCTCATGATGAAATGGTTTATCGTGGTATTTGCGCGACGAGACAATTGGCTAAGCGTCAAATGACCTGGTTGAGAGGTTGGGAAGGTGTTCACTGGTTAGACAGTGATAATCCGTCCCAGTCTTACAACGATGTAGTACAGGTAGTTAGTGCGAAGCATCAATGAATGTGTACAATTGAATCGTTATGGTGCGCAGTATCTTACGCAGTTTTTCAGAGCCTCAGGGCTCTTGAGTTACAAACAACAAGCATATAAGGAAAAGATAGAATGGCTAAGGGGCAATCATTACAAGATCCGTTCTTGAACGCACTGCGTCGCGAACGTGTTCCAGTTTCTATTTATTTGGTGAATGGTATTAAGCTGCAAGGTCAGATTGAGTCTTTTGATCAGTTTGTGATCCTGTTGAAAAACACGGTTAGCCAGATGGTCTATAAGCACGCGATTTCAACTGTTGTTCCGTCTCGTCCGGTATCTCATCACAGCAATAACACCGGTACTAGCGGTTCTGGCAGCTACCACCATGGTGGAAGTGCGCAAGGTTCTGCGCCACAACAAGACAACGAAGACGCTGAATAAGGCATAACGTTGTTTTTCCAAGCCGGGGAACCAGGGATGCTGGGTTCCCCGCTGGTCTTTTTGAGAGGTTATACGCTTGTTTGACCGTTATGATGCCGGTGAGCAGGCGGTGCTGGTACACATCTATTTTACGCAAGACAAAAACAAAGAAGATCTGGATGAGTTTGAATCTCTGGTCTCTTCAGCTGGTGTCGAAGCGTTACAGGTGGTTACTGGTAGCCGCAAAGCTCCTCACCCGAAGTATTTTGTTGGTGAAGGTAAGGCAATTGAAATTGCCGATGCAGTGAAAGCCACTGGGGCATCGGTCATTTTATTTGATCATGCGTTGTCTCCTGCTCAGGAGCGTAACCTCGAAGCGCTGTGTGAATGTCGTGTCGTCGACAGAACCGGCCTGATTTTAGATATTTTTGCTCAACGTGCGCGTACCCATGAAGGTAAATTGCAGGTTGAGCTGGCTCAGTTACGTCACATGGCAACTCGCCTTGTGCGCGGCTGGACCCACCTTGAGCGTCAGGGAGGGGGGATAGGTTCACGAGGCCCTGGGGAAACTCAGCTCGAAACCGACCGCCGTTTACTGCGCAATCGGATTATGCAGATCCTTGGTCGCTTAGAACGAGTCGAAAAACAGCGTGAGCAAGGGCGAAGATCGCGTGCCAAGGCTGATGTCCCAACCGTTTCTCTGGTGGGCTACACCAACGCCGGCAAATCCACCCTGTTTAACCAAATAACAGCGGCAGATGTTTATGCCGCAGATCAGTTGTTTGCTACGCTGGATCCAACATTGCGTCGTATTAACGTCGCCGATGTGGGTGAAACGATCCTGGCGGATACAGTAGGATTTATTCGTCACCTGCCACATGACTTAGTGGCAGCATTTAAAGCAACCCTGCAGGAAACTCGTCAGGCGACATTGTTATTACATGTGATTGACGCAAGTGATCTCAGGATCGAGGAAAACATTGCCGCGGTTGATACCGTTCTCGAAGAGATTGAGGCTAATGAAATTCCTGCGCTAATGGTGATGAATAAGATAGATATGTTGGACGACTTTGTTCCTCGTATCGACAGAGATGATGAAAATATGCCGATACGGGTCTGGCTTTCTGCCCAGACCGGTGATGGCGTTCCACTGCTTTTCCAGGCTTTGACTGAGCGTTTATCTGGTGAAATTGCACAGCATACGTTGTGCTTGCCCCCCCAGGCTGGGCGACTGCGAAGCCGTTTTTATCAGCTTCAGGCAATCGAAAAAGAGTGGATGGAGGAGGACGGCAGTGTTGGCTTACAAATTCGTATGCCTATTGTTGACTGGCGTCGCCTCTGTAAACAAGAACCGGCACTCGTTGACTACATCGTTTAGCAAGTCAAGGGACTGTCCTGAAGACTTTTTCCCCTTAGGGGGATATCACCGCACAACAAATATGGAGCATAAACATGGCGTGGAATCAGCCCGGTAATAACGGACAGGACCGCGACCCGTGGGGAAGCAGCAAACCAGGCGGCGACTCTGGGGGTAATAAAGGAGGGCGGGATCAGGGGCCTCCTGATCTTGATGATATCTTCCGGAAATTAAGCAAAAAACTCGGCGGCCTTGGTGGCGGTAAAAGCGGTGGTGGTGGCGGTACCGGCGGCGGTTCTTCACAGCTTCCGCGTCCACACATCGGTGGTCGTATGGTCGGCATTGTTGCTGCCGTAGCCGTGGTTATTTGGGCTGCTACTGGGTTCTATACCATCAAAGAAGCTGAACGTGGTGTGGTGACTCGTTTTGGTCAATTCAGCCATTTGGTTGAGCCAGGTCTGAACTGGAAACCAACATTTATTGATAAAGTCACTGCGGTAAACGTTGAAGCAGTTCGCGAATTGGCGGCTTCTGGTGTGATGCTGACCTCTGACGAGAACGTGGTTCGCGTCGAAATGAACGTCCAGTATCGCGTGACCGATCCGCGTCGCTATCTGTATAGCGTAACCAGTGCAGACGACAGCTTGCGTCAGGCAACCGACAGCGCACTGCGTGGTGTTATTGGTAAATACACCATGGATAAGATCCTCACCGAGGGTCGTACCATTATTCGTAATGATACTCAGCGTGAACTGGAAGAAACCATTCGTCCGTACAACATGGGTATCACCTTACTGGACGTTAACTTCCAGACAGCTCGTCCACCGGAAGAAGTAAAAGCTGCGTTTGATGACGCGATTTCTGCGCGTGAAAACGAACAGCAATACATCCGTGAAGCTGAAGCTTATACCAACGAAGTTCAGCCGCGTGCTAACGGCCAGGCGCAGCGTATTCTCGAAGAAGCTCGCGCTTATAAAACACAGACAGTGTTAGAAGCGCAGGGTGAAGTTGCACGCTTTGCGAAGCTGTTGCCAGAGTACAAAGCCGCACCGGAAATCACCCGTGAGCGTCTGTATATCGAAACCATGGAAAAAGTGCTTAGCCATACTCGTAAAGTTCTGGTTAACGACAAAGGTGGCAACTTGATGGTTCTGCCTCTGGATCAGATGCTGAAAGGTGGCTCTCAGCCTGCAGCAAAGAGTGACAGCAGTGGCGCGAATAATCTGTTGCGTTTGCCACCTGCATCCGGCTCTAGCAGCGGTAGCGCCAGCACACCGTCCTCAACTAGTCAGGGCGATATCATGGATCAGCGCCGCGTGAACGCGCAGCGCACTGATAACCAGCGCGTAGGGAGTGAATAACGATGCGTAAGTCAGTCATTGCTTTAATTATCATCGTGCTGGTGGTGCTGTTTACCTCGGTCTTCGTGGTACAAGAAGGTGAGCGCGGGATTACGTTACGCTTTGGTAAGGTGTTGCGTGATGATGAAAATAAGCCGGTGGTCTACGAGCCAGGTCTGCATTTCAAAGTACCGTTTATCGAGTCAGTTAAAACTCTTGATGCGCGTATTCAGACCATGGATAACCAGGCCGACCGCTTTGTAACCAAAGAGAAGAAAGACCTGATCGTTGATTCTTATATCAAATGGCGTATCAGTGATTTCAGTCGCTACTATCTGGCAACCGGTGGTGGTGATGTTTCTCAAGCTGAAGTGCTGTTAAAACGTAAATTCAGTGACCGTCTGCGTTCTGAAATTGGTCGTCTTGATGTGAAAGACATCGTGACCGATTCCCGTGGTCGCCTGACTCTGGATGTTCGTGATGCGTTGAACTCAGGTTCTGCGGGTGCTGATGATGAAGTGTCAACGCCTGCTGCGGATGATGCGATTGCATCGGCGGCGGCGCGTGTGACTCAAGAAACCAATGGCAAAGTGCCTGTGGTTAACACGAACAGTATGGCGGCTCTGGGTATCGAAGTGGTCGATGTGCGTATCAAGCAGATCAACCTGCCAGCAGAGGTTTCTGAAGCAATCTACAACCGTATGCGTGCAGAGCGTGAAGCCGTTGCTCGTCGTCACCGTTCACAAGGCCAGGAAGAAGCTGAGAAGCTGCGTGCTACCGCCGACTACGAAGTCACTCGTACTCTGGCAGAAGCTGAGCGTCAGGGCCGTATTAGCCGTGGTGAAGGTGATGCTGAAGCTGCCAAACTGTTTGCAGACGCATTTAGCCAGGATCCAGACTTCTATGCCTTTATTCGTAGCCTGCGCGCTTACGAGGCCAGCTTCAATTCTGGTCAGGACGTGATGGTGTTAAGTCCGGAGAATGATTTCTTCCGCTACATGAAAACGCCAGCGAACAGTTCACGTTAATTTTCGCGAGTTATACAAGAGCCGGTCTGACCGGCTCTTTTTTTATTGGTGTTTGAGGGAAATATGAATTCGACTATCTGGATGGCATTAGCGTTAGTTTTAGTGCTCGAAGGACTCGGGCCAATGCTTTACCCGCGTATGTGGCGCCGAATGATTGCCGCTTTAACTCAGCTTCCCGACAATACGCTGCGCCGTTTTGGTGGTGGTCTAGTGGTTGCAGGTATTGTTATCTACTACATGTTGAGTCGAAGCGGTGGTTGAGTCACATTGAGGGCGATGATTACCATTTTGCATACTAAAAGGGCTGATCATCGAAGAAACCGATGGTAGAATCCTTTTTTAAGCAAACGGTGATTTTGAAAAATGGGTAACAACGTCGTCGTACTGGGCACCCAATGGGGTGACGAAGGTAAAGGAAAGATCGTAGATCTTCTGACTGAACGGGCTAAATATGTTGTGCGCTACCAGGGCGGTCACAACGCAGGCCATACTCTCGTAATCAACGGTGAAAAAACCGTTCTTCATCTTATTCCATCAGGTATTCTGCGTGATAACGTTACCAGCATCATCGGTAATGGCGTTGTGCTGTCTCCTGCTGCACTGATGAAAGAGATGAAAGAGCTGGAAGACCGTGGGATTCCGGTACGTGAGCGCCTGCTGTTATCTGAAGCATGTCCACTGATCCTTGATTATCACGTTGCGCTGGATGTGGCTCGTGAGAAAGCTCGTGGTGCGAAAGCTATCGGTACTACCGGTCGTGGTATCGGTCCTGCATATGAAGACAAAGTGGCCCGTCGTGGCCTGCGCGTTGGCGACTTGTTCGACAAAGCCACCTTTGCAGACAAACTGAAAGAAGTTCTGGAATACCATAACTTCCAGCTGGTTAACTTCTATAAAGTTGAAGCGGTTGATTACCAGAAAGTTCTGGACGATGTCATGGCAGTTGCTGACATTCTGACCAGCATGGTAGTTGATGTGTCCGACCTGCTGGACGGCGCACGTAAACGCGGCGACTTCATCATGTTCGAAGGTGCTCAAGGCACACTGCTGGACATCGACCACGGTACCTATCCGTACGTGACCTCTTCCAACACCACCGCGGGTGGCGTGGCAACAGGTTCCGGCATTGGTCCACGTTATGTTGATTACGTTCTGGGTATTATCAAAGCGTACTCTACTCGCGTTGGCGCAGGTCCGTTCCCAACTGAGTTGTTTGATGACATCGGCGAGTTCCTGTGCAAACAAGGTAACGAGTATGGTGCTACCACTGGCCGTCGTCGTCGTACCGGTTGGCTGGACATCGTTGCTGTGCGTCGCGCAGTGCAGATTAACTCCCTGTCAGGTTTCTGCCTGACCAAGCTCGACGTACTGGACGGCTTGAAAGAAGTTAAACTGTGCGTAGGCTACCGTATGCCAGATGGCCGTGAAGTGACTACCACTCCAATGGCTGCGGACGACTGGGAAGGTATCGAGCCAATCTACGAAACCATGCCAGGCTGGTCAGAAACCACCTTTGGCGTGAAAGAGCGTAGCGGTTTGCCTCAGGCAGCACTGAACTACATCAAACGCATTGAAGAGCTGACCGAAGTACCAGTAGATATTATTTCTACCGGTCCGGACCGTTCTGAAACCATGATTCTGCGCGATCCGTTCGACGCATAATGATGTGATGGGGTGTGCGCATAGCACGCCCCAACTGTTTTATCCTGCCGTTTTATCTACCTTCCCCGTTAAATAAATTAGCTGGCAACCATATGGCTGGTTTATCATCAATATATCGCCCTGATGGCGAAAAGCGTTTCCCCTCCCACCCTAGAGGTTGATGTGCAGTTAACGAGTTTTACTGATTACGGTTTACGTGCTTTGATTTACATGGCGTCTTTGCCAGAAGGCAAGATGACGAGCATTTCTGAAGTCACAGAAGTGTATGGTGTATCACGTAATCATATGGTGAAAATCATCAATCAACTCAGTCGCGCAGGCTATGTGACGGCAGTGCGCGGCAAAAACGGTGGCATTCGCCTCGGCAAGCCGGCGGTATCTATCCGTGTCGGTGATGTGGTGCGCGAGCTGGAACCGCTTTCTTTGGTGAACTGTAGCAGTGAGTTTTGTCATATTACCCCCGCATGTCGCCTGAAACAGGCACTGGCCCAGGCGGTGCAAAGCTTTCTTACAGAGCTGGATAAGCACACCCTGGCCGATTTGGTGGACCAAAACCAACCGCTCTACAAATTATTGCTGGTGGAATAAATCACGATTTCCTCAGCAAATGACAACGGAGGAACCGCAATGTCAAAAGATCCTTTTCAGGAACGAGAAGCCGAAAAATACGAAAACCCGATCCCAAGCCGGGAGTTTATTCTCGCTCATCTCTCCAAACGTGAAAAACCAGCCAATCGTGACGAACTGGCTGAAGAACTGAATATTACCGGTGAAGAACAACTTGAAGCGCTGCGTCGCCGTTTGCGAGCCATGGAACGCGATGGACAGTTGGTCTTTACCCGCCGCCAGTGTTACGCCCTGCCAGAACGTCTCGATTTGCTAAAAGGCAAAGTCATTGGCCATCGCGATGGTTTTGGTTTCCTGCGCGTAGAAGGTCGTAAAGACGATCTCTACCTTTCATCTGAGCAGATGAAAATGTGCATGCATGGCGACATCGTGCTGGCGCAGCCGCTGGGTGCCGACCGTAAAGGCCGTCGCGAAGCGCGTATTGTGCGCGTACTTGAGCCAAGAACCGGGCAAATCGTTGGCCGCTACTTTACCGATGCCGGTATTAGTTTTGTGGTGCCAGACGACAGCCGCCTGAGCTTCGATATCCTTATCCCACCAGAAGGGGTAATGGGCGCACGCATGGGCTTTGTGGTAGTGGTTGAACTGACTCAGCGTCCAACTCGCCGCACCAAAGCTGTAGGTAAAATTGTTGAGATTCTTGGCGACAACATGGGCACCGGCATGGCTGTCGATATGGCGCTGCGCACCCATGAAATCCCATACGTCTGGCCGCCAGAAGTCGAAGCACAAGTCGCTTCACTTAAAGAACAGGTGCCGGAAGAAGCCAAAATTGGCCGCGTGGATTTGCGTGACCTGCCGCTTGTCACCATCGATGGTGAAGATGCGCGTGACTTCGATGATGCCGTGTTCTGTGAGAAGAAACGTGGCGGCGGCTGGCGTTTATATGTCGCTATTGCCGACGTAAGCTATTACGTTCGCCCGCCAACCGCGCTGGATAAAGAAGCTCGTAACCGTGGCACGTCAGTTTACTTCCCATCGCAGGTTATCCCGATGCTGCCGGAAGTGCTGTCCAACGGCTTGTGCTCGCTCAATCCACAGGTTGACCGTCTGTGTATGGTCTGTGAAATGACCATCTCTTCGACTGGTCGCCTGACCGGCTCTAAATTCTACGAAGCGGTAATGAGTTCCCATGCGCGTCTGACCTACACCAAAGTGTGGCACATGTTGCAGGGCGACCAGGAACTGCGCGAGCAATATGCGCCGCTGGTTAAGCACATTGAAGAGCTGCATAACCTGTATAAAGTGCTGGATGTTTCCCGTGCGCAGCGTGGCGGCATCTCGTTTGAAAGCGAAGAAGCGAAGTTTATCTTCAACGCCGAGCGCCGTATTGAACGCGTTGAGCAAACCGTTCGTAACGACGCGCATAAACTTATCGAAGAGTGCATGATCCTCGCGAATATCGCGGCGGCACGCTTTGTCGAGAAAAACAACGAACCGTCACTGTTCCGTGACCACGATCGTCCAACTAACGAGGCGATCACGTCATTCCGTTCGGTGCTGGCTGAACTAGGTCTGGAACTGCCTGGCGGGCAGAAACCAGAACCGCGTGATTATGCTGAATTGCTGAACTCGATTGCCGATCGACCGGATCATGAAATGCTGCAAACCATGCTGCTGCGTTCCATGAAACAGGCCGTTTACGATCCAGAAAACCGTGGTCACTTCGGCCTGGCGCTGCAATCTTACGCGCACTTTACCTCGCCAATCCGCCGTTATCCGGATTTGCTGTTACACCGTGCGATTAAGTATCTGCTGGCGAAAGAGCAGGGTCATACGGGCAATAGCACCGAGTCTGGTGGCTGGCACTACGACATGGAAGAGATGCTGCAACTGGGCCAGCACTGTTCTATGGCTGAACGCCGCGCTGATGAAGCGACACGTGATGTTGCCGACTGGCTGAAATGCGACTTTATGCAGGATCAGGTCGGTAATACCTTTACTGGCATCATCGCCAGCGTTACCGGCTTCGGCTTCTTTGTACGCCTGACGGATCTGTTTATCGATGGCCTGGTACACGTTTCCACTCTCGATAACGACTACTACCGTTTCGACCAAATCGGGCAGCGCCTGATTGGTGAATCCGGCGGCCAGACGTATCGTTTGGGTGACCGTGTCGAAGTGCGCGTTGAAGCCGTCCACATGGACGAGCGTAAAATTGATTTTGCTCTGATTTCCAGCACTCGTGTTCCTCGTGGCGCGGGTAAAACTGAGAAAGACCGAGCGAAAAAAGGCGCAAACGGCAACGGGCCAAAACGTCGTCAGGGCGGTAAACGCACGAACTTCGAGCCAGACAGCACTTTCCGTAAAGAGAAAGGGCCAGCCAAGCCGAAGAAAGCGAAAGCCGAGAAAAGCGCCGACACAAAAGCCGAGCCGAAAGCGAAGAAACCAAAAACGCAGTCGGACAAAACTCGTAAAATAGCCGCCGCTACTAAAGCCAAGCGCGCTGCGAAAAAGCAGCCGAGCTAACGAGTAATACCTCTCACCCTAACCCGATCGGTTTTCTCCCTCTCCCTGGGGAGAGGGCCGGGGTGAGGGTGACCATATCAGCATTAACAACGGTGCATCAGCACCTGAAATGAGTAACAGTAATGAGTGAAATGATTTACGGCATTCACGCCGTCCAGGCACTGCTTGATAACGCCCCTCAGCGTTTTCGGGAAGTCTTTATTCTTAAAGGCCGTGAAGACAAACGTCTGATGCCTTTAATTCATGCGCTGGAAGCTCAGGGTGTGCCGGTTCAAATGGCAAACCGCCAATGGCTGGATGAAAAATCTGAAGGCGCGGTGCACCAGGGCATTATTGCTCGCGTGAAACCGGGTCGTCAGTATCAGGAAAATGATATTCCAGACCTGCTTGCCAGTATCGATACCCCGTTCCTGCTTATTCTGGATGGCGTTACCGATCCCCACAACCTCGGTGCCTGCCTGCGTAGTGCAGATGCCGCTGGCGTGCACGCGGTTATCGTTCCGAAAGACAGATCTGCCCAGCTGAACGCGACTGCCAAGAAAGTGGCCTGCGGTGCCGCAGAGCACGTTCCGCTTATTAGTGTGACCAACCT
>Ga0207696_1000379_pt1 | contig 43379 bp, 37 predicted proteins | sample KBSS54metaG_FD_184403 | JGI IMG/M metagenome (GOLD analysis project Ga0207696, IMG submission 184403) | Switchgrass rhizosphere microbial communities from Kellogg Biological Station, Michigan, USA - KBS S5-4 metaG (SPAdes) (version 2) | ecosystem: Host-associated > Plants > Roots > Rhizosphere >... | reverse complement strand
GAATCGCATCTTTGAGATTTAAATGCGCAGTCAATTCCTCCAGATCGTCAGCATATTGATCCATATGATTGCCTTCCCAGGATTGTGATGAGCGACCATGCCCACGCCGGTCGTGAGCGATCACCCGGAATCCTTTTTGCCCGAGGAAAAACATCTGATCTTCAAACGCATCTGCGGTTAACGGCCAGCCATGGCTGAAAACTACCGGTTGTCCTTCCCCCCAATCCTTAAAATAAAGAGAACTACCGTCCTTTAACTTGAGTTTGTCGTAATGGCTCATGATATCTCCTGGTCAGGTGATGGTCGTGCGAGTTGCCCAATTGAAAGGTGCATATACAGCGTAATTCAATTTTCTCACCAGGCAGGTTTATTTACGGTCAGCAATTGTTCCATCAGACTTAGTAAGGGTTTATTTGGAATGTTTGAGCTTGCTCCCAAAATGCCAATAAACATCAGGCAGCCCATTCCCGAACAGCTAATGTTACCAGTATCATGTTACCGGTATCAGAAATCTGGTGAATTATGTTTGTCGCATTTTTCACCTATAAATTCGGCGCAGAGGAACAAACAAATGACCGAAATAACAACACATCTCGGTGCAGGAAGCCTGCTAGGGATCGCAGCCTGTGCAGTTGTACTCCTACTTATTCTTATCATGCGTTTCAAAGTGCATGCTTTCTTAGCTTTAACCCTTGTGAGTGTCGTTGTCGCGCTGGTTACCGGTGTGCCGTTCGATAAAATTGTCCCAACTATTTTGGGCGGTTTTGGTAGCACACTGGCAGGTGTTGCACTGCTGGTTGGTCTCGGCGCAATGATTGGCCGCTTGCTTGAAATCTCCGGCGGGGCAAAAGTGCTTGCCGACACGCTGGTCGGTAAGTTTGGCTCTCATCGTGCTCCACTGGCGCTCGGTGTGGCATCGTTACTGTTCGGCTTCCCAATCTTCTTTGATGCGGGCCTGGTCGTCATGCTGCCGATTATCTTCAGCGTGGCAAAACAATTCGGTGGTTCTACGCTGAAATATGCGTTACCTGCTGCCGGTGCGTTTGCAGTCATGCACGCCCTGCTGCCGCCTCATCCAGGCCCGGTTGCTGCCAGTGAATTACTGGGTGCAAACATCGGCCTGCTGGTGATTGTAGGCCTGGTTATCGCCATTCCGACCTGGTATCTCGGCGCGTATCTGTTTGGTCAGTACGCTGGTAAAAAATTCGAAGTTCCACTGCCTTCTTCTTTCCTCGGCAGCGTTGAAGCGGATCCAAACCACCAGCCACCGGCATTTAGCACTGTATTATCGATTCTGCTGTTGCCGCTGGTACTGATTTTCCTCGATACCGGCCTGAACACCGCGACCGTACTCGGTTGGGTTAGTGGCGATAACACCGTGGTTCAACTGCTGCGAATGTTGGGTAAAACCCCTATCGCACTGTTGATTACCGTCTTCTTCTCACTTGCCGTGTTTAGTGGCCGCCATAGCCGCCAGCATCTGGAAAAAGTGTGTGACGGTGCCCTCGGCCCAATCTGTGGCATCATTTTGGTGACCGGTGCGGGTGGTATGTTCGGTGGCGTTCTGCGTGCCAGCGGCATTGGTGATGCGTTGGCGGGTGTTTTGTCCGATACAGGCATGCCAGTAATTGTTGCCGCGTTCGTTATCTCTACCGCTCTGCGTGTGGCGCAAGGTTCTGCAACGGTTGCTCTGACCACGACCGCCGCACTGATTTCCCCAATGGTTGCCGTTACACCAGGCCTGAGCCAGTTCGACCTGTGCTTCATCGTGGTGGCTATTGCGGGTGGTGCGACCGTACTGTCTCACGTGAACGACTCTGGCTTCTGGTTGGTTGGTCGTTTCCTGGAAATGGACGAGAAAACCACCCTGAAAACCTGGACCGTGATGGAAACGTTGATCGGAACTATCGCCTTCCTGTTCGCTCTGGTAGGCAGCATTATTCTGTAAACTGTGCTGTTATTAAAATGTGACTGAAGTCGCTTTAAACTAAGTGTTAAGCTCAGTATCATCATCACAGACCAAACCCTCACTCATTGAGTGAGGGTTTTCTTTTGTAGGCTCCGCCATCAGACACAAGAGTGCCTGTTTTTTTACATGGAGAGAAATATGTCCAGACCAGCCATTATCATTAATGAACTTGATGCCGAGCGTATCGACCGATTGCTGGAGCAACCACAGTTTGCCAACCAGCCTGTCGCTCAGGCGTTGAACACCGAACTGGACAGAGCAGAAATGCGTAAACCTGAAGATATCCCGGCAGACGTCGTGACCATGAACAGCCGCGTGAAATTCCGCGATCTGGCCTCAAAAGAGGAGCATGTGCGCACGCTGGTGTATCCGGTCAACCTGACAGATAGCGATAACCAACTTTCGGTGATGGCACCGGTTGGCGCAGCACTGCTGGGTTTACGTGTCGGTGCAACGATTAACTGGACGTTACCAAACGGTAACCAAACGCATCTGGAAGTGCTGGAGTTGCAGTACCAGCCTGAAGCTGCGGGCGAGTTTCACCGCTAATGATTTGCCCCCTTCGCAAAGAAGGGGGAATTGGCCTTTCCAGGGAATCAGCGAAAATTTTTACGCATCACAAATAACAAAAACGCCATCAACAAACCGGGTAACCAAACCCATTGCAGCTCTGACCAAATCACCGCCTGCCCGCGTGGTTCGAGGTAACGAGAAAGTGCAAACGGGGCAACGCGAATCACCTGCCAGGGTGCGAAAAAGCGTTCGTCTGACCACGGCCATAACCAACCAACACCTTTGCCTCCGGTCGTCACGGAGTCCAGAAGACTATGTGAAAGCAATGACACCGTCAGAAATAGCCAGACGCGGATGATACCTGCCCGGAACCAGCGATAGCCGAACAAACACAGCAGCGGCACCACAAAAGCAAACAGCAAAGAGTGCGTGAAACCGCGATGCCCGAACGCATTGCCATACGCCACACCAAATTTGAAAGCCAGCACATCAGCATCCGGTAGCATTGCCAGAACAATACCGCCCAATAAAAGACGTGGAGGAATGATTTTTTTGCCCAGCCCCAATCCTAAACAAATGGGTACCGCTGCATGAGTGATGATAGTTGGCATAGGATGTGAAAATTTGTGAGTGAACAAAAAGAAACGGCCCGTTATGGGCCGTGTTCGATATGCAATTAAGCTTGAACCGTGATGCTCAGACTTTCAAAAACAACAGTCTGGCCTGCAACGATTTTGCAGCGTTTGCGGGTTTCCACTTCGCCGTCTACTTGCACCAGCCCTTCTGCAATCACCGCTTTCGCCTGTGCGCCGCTTTCACACCAGCCTTCCAGCTTCAGCAGATCGCATAATTCAACGTGTGGGTGTTTACCTAATGAGAAGGTCGCCATTTTACTCTCCATCGACATCATGATATTCCTCGCAAGCCTGCAAGGTATTCTGGATAAGAGTGGCGACGGTCATTGGGCCAACGCCACCCGGAACCGGCGTAATATACGAGGCTTTGACTGCGGCTTCATCATAATTTACGTCACCGACGACTTTACCGCTCTCCAGACGGTTAATCCCCACGTCCACCACAATCGCCCCTTCCTTGATCCACTCGCCCGGGATAAAGCCAGGTTTGCCGACCGCAACAATCACCAGATCGGCGTTCTCGACATGTTGGCGTAAGTTTTTAGTGAAGCGATGCGTCACGGTGGTGGTACACCCTGCCAGCAGCAGTTCCATGCTCATTGGGCGGCCAACAATGTTGGATGCGCCAATCACCACGGCGTTCAGGCCGTAGGTATCAATACCGTAACGCTCAAGCAGCGTCACGATACCACGCGGTGTACAAGGACGCAGACGCGGCGCACGCTGGCACAGGCGGCCCACATTATAGGGATGGAAACCATCAACGTCTTTATCCGGGTCAATACGTTCCAGAACTTTCACGTTATCAATGCCCGCAGGCAGCGGTAACTGAACCAGAATGCCATCGATTTCTTTATCTGCGTTGAGCGTATCAATCAGCTCCAGCAGTTCTGCTTCGGAGGTGGTGTCAGGCAAATCGTAGGAGCGAGAAATAAAGCCAACTTCTTCACATGCTTTACGTTTACTACCGACATAAATCTGCGATGCAGGGTTCTCGCCAACCAGCACAACTGCAAGTCCAGGGGCGCGTTTTCCTGCGGCAATTCGGGCTTTCACTTTTTCAGCAACTTCAAGCCGTACCTGCTGCGCAATCGTTTTACCGTCAATAATCTTTGCTGCCATCAGTCAGATGATTCCGTCTGTAATCGAAAAGGGAGGGGATTGTTTCTATTTTGTCAGAAGCGCGGCTCGCTGTCAGGCATTGTTAAGTGTTTATGCTCAATTGTCGCGCAGGCAGTTGAAAAGCCATTGACTCGTAAGGTACTGACCGTATAATCCGAGTCCGCAATGCTTCCGAAAGGAATACAGTGCGCCCTTAGCTCAGTTGGATAGAGCAACGGCCTTCTAAGCCGTAGGTCACAGGTTCGAGCCCTGTAGGGCGTACCATTTAAAACAATGAGTTACGCAAAGCCCCTCACTAAAAACCACGCATCCAAAAAGTTTATGTAACGGCTGGTGTAAGTAAAATTTCTCAACGCCCATCAACATTAGCGTGGCTTAGCCAGCATTCCCGGATAGTACTTAGCGATGATGTCATTCATCCTTTCAATCAGATCGTACCGCTTTAAAGTGATGTGTGCTGTTCCCTTCTGAAAGTAGCGAATGCTGAAGAACTCATCCTCGTAAACTTCCTTAGTCGGATTATCCCGAATATGCTCCATCAATCGGGTAGAGATATCACTACGGTTGTCAGGTATCGGTTTGCCATCAAGTAAAAACAGCATCCGCTCCAAATCTGTCAATTGATCCCGCCTCCAGCCCCAGTTCAGACTAAATCCCCAGCGGTTATGTGTCACCAGACTGTTAATGATAATCTTCTTACCGAAACTGCAAGGACTATTAGTTTTGTAATCCCATGACTGTAGTGGATCATAAAATCAGAGCTGGCCCATCGATTTTATGCACGATGCGCTGGTGTGTGGCAGACGCTTCCATACCTTCAATGTGGTAGATGATTTTAACCGCAAAGCACTGGTGATAGAAATCAATCTGAATATCCCGGCGCAGCGAATGAAGCGAGTGCTCGACAGGATAGTGGCAAACCGTGGATATCCACTGACTGATGTCGCTTGCACGGGCACAATGGGCCGAAGAGCATAGGGTCATACCGGACTTTATCAAACCTGGTAAGTCGACACAGAATGCCTTTATCAAAAGTTCTAACCGGACATATCGGACAGAAACCCTGGATTTTTATCTGTTCAGAACGCTGAATGAAGTTCGGGAAATTACAGAGCGCTGGTTGACGGAATACAACAGCGAGCGACCTCATGAATCCCTGAATAACCTGACACTGGAAGAATACCGGCTGATGGCTGAAAAATGGAAATTTCAAAAAGGGTGGAAATAAAACTGGAGGACTTACAGTTAGTGCAATCAACAAATGAAGACAGGACCTTTTGTGCCTTCTGCACATCAGGACTGCCCCCCATATCACGATTATTGATGTAAATATCAAACGCCGGAATACCTACGAAGAAGAACGTTAAGGGCGACCATGCTAAGACGTCTTGGTCACCCTATATTATAGTCTTTAAAGAAAAGTATTAATAGAACTCTCTTTAAAATAAAGGAGGGCTACAATTCTTCACTTAAGAATAGATTAGAAAGTATATGTGGCACCAATTCTACTACGAAGTTGCCGACTAGAATTGCAATCAATGGTACTTGTGCATTGAACATTACCAAATTCTATATATGGACGCCATTTAGTGCTGTTTTTAAAACCAACTTTAAGATTGTAATCCCATTCGTATTCATCGTTAGTCCCCATCTTCCATTCTTTATTAATGAAATCTTCAGCATAGTTCGCCTCAAAATCGAACTGAAGAAATTCCCATTGATAAGTAATGTTCCCTGTGAGCTTTGAACGACCTAAAGAGTCATGACTCTCTCCATCACGGCCTGTTGAGGTATTTCCTGCAGAGTAATTTCTTATTTCATGACGATAACGTATTTTTATTGCCACGCCATTATCGAACAAATATTCAAGGCGAACCTGAGGCTTATAGGTAACGCTAGTATCCCCAAAATTAACAAGCACTCCTGGGCTGACCTTTATTCTATCGTTAATCGTGTATTTGTAACCATATTCAAATTCATTATCACTACCTTCTAAGTTACTTAGATTCCCAGTGTACTTCATCTCAACACCAAAAAAATGGTTGCCTGCGCCACCGCCTATTTTTACACGGCCCGCCCAATCATTTTCGTCATGTTTATATTCTTCGCGAAAATCAAGCGTAGCAGATGAAACAGAAAACGCAGACAACATGGTTGCAATGCCGATAATGGCAATTTTTTTATTCATGTTATTACCTTAATAAATAAATGGATTGTGAAATACACCAGCCAAACCTCAAGCTGATTATTGACCAATAAAACCATCTCTCGCTTATCGTGTTACGTGGTCAATATACAATAGGGTGGAAATTCTGGTTGTTTAGAGTGCGAATATATAAATGAATTATGAAAACAACATGCTGATAATCTGGCGACGTATTTCATAAGCCGCCAGATTATATTAATTAACTGTCTGCCATGACTGTTTTATCAGTAATTTTTTTATCCACTGCTTTAATCAAGAGCAAGCCAACACAAAGAACGATGAAACCACAGAATACGAATACTGCACGCCCCCACAGTGGGTTGTTTAATAAGCACATCAATATAACACCAACACCAGCAATAATATGGAGAATACCCAGCATACTGCGTTGTTTATTATCCAGTAATCTTTGTGTAAAAGATTCTGAGGTTAGGGGCGTTGCTAAATTCTCGAAGAATTTATCAACATCTTTCTGGCGATGTTCTACAAGCGGTTTGTAGAACAGTATTGAAAGTAAGAAGAAACCTGCTGTGAAAACAATGTGCGCCACTAAACCTATTGCGACTTTCAGGTCTGACCATTCTCGGCTAGTTAATGTTTCAAGATTAAACCATTGTTGCACCATCTCAGCATTAATAACGAAACCAACGTAGTAGGAGACGATACCGCCGACAGCAAGCGTACCCCAGGCAGCCCAATCTGGTGTTTTCTTAATGAAGAACCCGCAGAATGCTGGAATGGTCATTGGGAACCCAATCAACGCCCCTACATACATCATTGTATCGAATAAACTTAATTCTTTTAATGAGTTAATGAATAGGGCAACGAGGATGATAACCATGCCAAAAATAGTTGAAATAATTTTTGAAACCAACATTAACTCTTTTTCAGAGGCTTTTGGTCTTAAAATAACTTCATAGAAATTTTTAACAAAGATTCCTGAGTTTCTATTTAATCCTGAGTCCATAGAGGACATCGTTGCTGCGAACATAGCTGCAATCAGTAAGCCAACCATACCGACAGGCATATATTTCTGAACAAAATATAAATATGCAAAGTCTGCAGCTTTTTTCCCTGCTTCTGGATATGCAGCTGCTAAATCAACACCCTGGCTGGCAACAAACCATGAAGGCATAAACCAGATGAATGGTCCTACAGTCATCAATAAACAAGCAAGCAGTGCCGCTTTTTTAGCATTTTTTGAGTCTTTAGCTGCAAGATAACGGTAAGAGTTCAGCATGTTATTATTGATGCTGAATTGTTTGATAAAGATAAAGAAAGCCCAAATACCAAAGATACTTAAATAATTAAGGTCATTTCCTGAAACGAAGGAGGCTCCTTCTTGCAATGGAAAATTACTAACAATGTCGGTTACACCACCGCCTTTGATAATTGCAACTACAGCACAGGTCACGGTCACAGCCATGATAATAACCATTTGCATAAAATCAGATGCAATAACCGCCCACGATCCCCCCGTTACAGACATTACAAGCACGACCAATCCGGTAATAATAATTGTTGTTGACATATCAAAACCAAAAATACCGGATGCAATGATGGCTAAACCATTAAGCCATATACCTGCAGAAATAATGCTGTTTGGCATGCTAGACCAAGTAAAAACTTGTTCATTAAAGCGTCCGAAACGCATTCGAACAGCTTCAATTACGGTGATGACACGTAACTGGCGAAACTTCGGCGCAAAATACACATAATTCATAAAGTAGCCGAAAGCATTTGCCATAAAGATCATTGCTACAGCAAAACCATCTGTGTACGCCTTGCCGGCGGCCCCCGTAAAGGTCCAGGCACTAAATTGTGTCATGAAAGCGGTTGCCCCTACCATCCACCACAGCATGTTACCCCCACCTCGGAAATAATCACTTGTTGTACTGGTGAACGCTCGAAACATCCAACCTATTGCAATGAGAAATAAAAAATATATGCCGACTATGACTGTATTGAGTTCCATCTGTAGACCTTTTGAAGGTTAATCACTGATTGGAAATTATCATATCGTCTTAATTGATCATCTTGTATTACAATATACCCAATATGTGACTCTGATCTTAATATCTTAGAAATAAAATAATACAAGTTAACTTGAGGATGACTTTGATTAGCTCATAAGTAGAGCGGTGCATAGTGACGATGGGCAAAAAGAAAGGGGATGCAGAAAAGGGGGAGCGTTTTTGCGAAACGGGTCACGCAGCTCATTGTGCAGTGCGTGCCCCGTTATATCGAAGGCTGGACTTATTGTTTGACGGTTAAGAAATAATCAAATATTTCCGGCACATTACCCGAGCCGATCCCCGTAGTTACAGCACCTTTTAGGTTCGATGAGGTGCCTTCGGCTATTTCAGAACGACAACCCAAGTTATTCACCATTTCAAGGAAGTAGCCGAGATCTTTATTAGCATTATCGATTGAAAAACCTAAATCGCTAACCCCGTCTACTGCGTAATTTTTGCAGAATTTCATGAAAGGTGAGTTTGATGGACCTGTCGACATGATATCAAACAGTTGCTGGCGATCGACGCCAGCGAGTTTAGCCACAGCGAATGCCTGTGACATCGCACAAACGGTCGTCATTCCCATGAAATTATTGATTAATTTGGTTGTGTGACCCGCACCAAGATCGCCGAGATAAAAAATGTTTTCACCTTGAACTTCAAGAACCGGCTTCACTTTCTCAAAGGTATTTTTATCCCCCCCAACCATGATGTTAAGTAAACCATCTTTTGCGTGAGCAGGCGTTCTGCCCAGCGGGGCATCAATCATGCCGGAACCTTTTTTAGCGAGATCAGCACCAATTTTTCGGGTTGAGGCAGGGATAGATGTGCCGAAATCGATCAACACAGAACCTTCTTTTATGCCCGCCAGGATGCCGTTATCGCCATACACCACTTTTTCAACGATTGTTGATGTTGTCAGACACAGCATGATGATATCGCTTGCTGCGGCTAATTCAGCCGGAGAGTTGGCTTCAGTTGCGCCACGGGCAACTACGTCCGCAACGGCATCTTTGTTGAGATCCATCACTTTTAACTCGAAGCCATTATCTTGCAGGCATTGAACCATATTACTACCCATTAGGCCTAGGCCAATGAACCCAATCTTCGGCTTTTTCATTTATAACCCCTTGATAAATATTATTTAATAGGAATTTGACATGTTATTTGATAACCGACCGCCAAGTAACCCTGCTGTCTAATGAGGTGAATGACCGTGATAAACCTGTCTCGACAGTTTGGCGCTCCGATGACCTAACGTGAATGCACCACATGATATGTAATACAATATTATTATAATTTCAAGGAAAAGTGGTTAAGTATGAGAGGTTGCGTGAATGTCTGGCTGAAAAGATTCAAATTCTATCAGGGAAATATACCCGCCCTACTTCCAGTGGCAGAGTGTTGGCAACACTTGCTCACACCTGTGACAGACTTAAGTGAACGCAAGGGAATTAACGAGAGACACTTGTCTCTCGCCGCAGGTCTATTTCTCAATCATTTGCAAGGAGCTAAGCACGTGTTTCGACGTGTTTGATGTCCCAGATAGGCTAGCTTGTTGCTGACGGTAAACGGTGTTTGGAGTCCAACAGATGATTCACTGAGGCTTGACGGGCTTTCTCCGCATTCCCTGTCATTATGGCATCATAAATCTGTCGATGTTCATCAATGCAGGTGTTTCCCTCTTCCGAAGAGTGCGCAATGAAATTAATAAACATCGTGGTTAACACATGCCCAAAGGGTAAGAAAAAGTCATTACCTGTAGAGATGAAAACGATGCTGTGAAACTTGATATCCACATCTAACCATCGTTTTTTATCAAAGACTTGCGCGTTGGCAACTTCTAACAATTCCTGAAAAGCTTCAGATAACTGGATGCGCTGTTCAGCCGTGGCATTTCTGGCCGCAAGGGCGCAGGCCTCTGGTTCAATCGCTCGGCGTAGCCCAAGGAATTGTTGGCAAAACTGATCGATTTCAGTTAGCCCGTCCATCCATTCAATTAACTGTGGATCTAAAAAATTCCAATAGGCACGCTGTATCACTCGGGTGCCAACTTTTGGACGTGACTCCAACAAACCTTTTGACGTTAGCAGTTTGATTGCCTCACGTAGCGCGGTACGGCTAATGCCAAATTGCCCACACAGTACAATTTCCCCAGGAAGTAGAGAACCTTGAGGTATTTTTCCGGACAAAATACTGCGCGCAATTTCGCGCGCCACTTGTATATGGAGGCTTCGCCTGGAGTCGGAAATGGAATGAAATTCGCCTGGCATAAATTGCTCGCAAACAATATGTATTATTTAATTTTCATCATATCACTCCGAATCTTATCTACCAAGTATGGCATTAATAACCAATATTGATCCGGTCAGCATATTTCGTTTTGCCGCTCAAGACAGAACGTGAGAGCGACTCGTCAACGCTACTCGGAAAGCTGAATCTGAATAAATGTTAATAAATTTATGTTCTCCGCTCGAGTTTGATGTTAAAAAGATCATAAAGTGTTATTGTATTACTTATTGTGTAATCTGATGATAACTTAGGTGACGTAGAGTGTTTAACAAGTTAAATGGCGAGCCCGTGTTGAACACTATTTCGGCGACTGGCCTGTGGATGAAGTGTGTTGATGAAATCTTATATGAAAAATAATCTTTCACTGGCATGGCCTTTAGCTATCAACGCATTACTGATGCAGTCGATGTTAATGGTTGATACCTTTTTTGTTTCGCCTCTTGGGGAGGTCTCCCTCGCTGCTATGGGAATTGCCACGACAATAGTCTCTTTCATTCTTGGTATACAAATGGCATTGGCGAATGGTTCTCAGCTTGTAATGAGTCGAGCGGTTGGTTCAGGAAGCATGGTGCCCATGAATAAAAGTTTCTGGGCCGCTCTAATGATTAATGTCGCCAGCGCCATTGTATTTTGGATACTTCTTGCACTCTTTGACCGCGATTTAATAGCCCTATTGACTAATAATACAGCACTTTATGTACAAGCGGAGCGCTATCTGGAATTGGCGAAATTCATCATTGTGATAAACGCCATCACTCAGGTGCTGATTGCATTGTTCAATGCACAAGGAAAAACTAAAGTTGCGTTTGCGGGCTATCTCATCGAATTACCCATCAACGCGATGGCCTCTTATCTTTTCATCCACGGTTACAGTGAAATTGAAGGTCTTGGTTTGCAAGGCGCTGCTGCGGGCAGCTTGCTGGCTATATTCATCAGGCTCGGTTATTTGATGCATTGTCTTCAGCGTGACCGCACATTGGTTTTGTCGGTTAAGAATCTTGATGCTTCATTAAAAACAAACACTTTGAATCACTTACGGGAAATTTTTCCAGTTGCAGCAAATGTTACGATGCTACAAGTAGGTGCAACTCTTTATATGTTACTTTACTCCCAACTCTCGCTGAATGCTTATGTAGCAATGACCATTGTTATGCCGTGGATTAAAGCGGGTACTCAATTTATCACTGCATGGGCACATTCATCTGCGATTACGATTAGCCAAGCCATAGGTTCAGGTAATGTCGAAAAGTTAGTCAAAAATGTGGATATCAGTATCAATATAGCCGTGATCATTTCTTTTTTTTCGGCGGCATTTTTTTGGGTTCTGAGTTTGGTGTTGCCTGCTTTGTATCCAGACTTAGACCATTCTACTTACCAGGCTCTTTCGGTGATTGCCCCGTTATATATTTTTCTACCTATTGTTAGAGGTTACAACACGGTACATGGGCATGTGTTGCGGGCTTTAGGGAAAACCACAGGCGTGTTTATCATTAACTTCATCGGACAATGGCTTATCTCAATCCCATTGTGTGCATTGATAATATTCTATTTTGATGCGGGGATTTTTTGGGCATTCGCGATTATGCCCTTGGAAGAAATAGTGAAAGCGCTTCCTTTCCGGTCCTTGGCACGACAATCTTTGAAGGCTTTCGATTCGAAAAAAGCAAGAAATCTAATGCACGACTAAAGGTGGTTTGGTCTAAACATTCGTTTTAATTCCACTCGTTTTCTAAGGTTTAACCTAAGCGTACAACACGAACCGTATTGAGAAAACCCTGTATTCAGCAGGCCGTTCGATGCTCCATGATAGTCGTGTACCGACCAGTCTGCGATGACATCAACCATAGGATTAAGCTAGCGCGCCGGATCACATCGTATTTTTTGCATGCCCCTCTCTAACTCTCCAGTAAGACACCACGTTCACCTCAGTGATCTGTACAGAATATCCACATTGTTAAATACATCAGATGATGACCTGGCGGTTCCCGCTGTGTTTTTTCAACGGATTGATATGTAAAATTTTTTAATGGGGAGGTATCTGCACAGTGTGTGCCGTTACGGGTGTAGCTGTCGCATTAAGTGATCATTATCACAATGGTGATATAATAATACAAATTGATTTGTTGTTTTTTAGGGGTAATGATAATGTCAGCGTGGGTAACGAAAATAGATATTTTTCAACCTATTGTAGGTTAAGCGATGGTGAATAGGTAAATCTTTATGAAAGTTAAAAAATTACGTTGGATAATTGTAGGCCTCATCGGCTTAGCTGCCGTAATTAATTATATAGATCATTCAGCATTACCTGTTATGTTGCCCTGCATTTCAGCACTGGTGCCACTAACACTAATATCAGAATTTTTCTCAAGTGAGATTAAATCAGTAGAAAAATAACTAACGGTTAGTGTCACTAAATTATCTCATGCTAAGTCTGTAAGTATAAAAACTATTGAGGTTTTATATGTTTAATAAATTATTTTGTCTGTCTTTGTTAGTGGGATTATCATCAAATGCATGGTCGACTGAAACACATGTTGATGTTTTACCCGCCGATCAGTTTGATATGTCAAACTGGAAATTAACCTTACCTTTAGATAAAGATAAAAATGGTAAAATAGATGAGATAGAAGGTGTGGCGATGTACTACTTCTCTCACCCAGACTATTTCTTTTTAGATGAAAATAAACAATTAGTATTCCAGGTTCCGAATAAGGCGATTACCACTTCAGGCTCTTCAAATGCCCGTTCTGAACTTCGTCAAATGGTTCGCGGAACGGATACGGGGATCAGTGTCAAATCACCGAAAAATAACTTTTCTCTGGCAGCGCATCCTGAAGCCAAAACATTCGGTGCTATTGGTGGAAAACTTGATGGGACGGTCAAGGTTGAACATGTATCCTTACATGCCAAACATCCTGAGAAATATCCGGCTTTCTCCGTGGTCGTTGGTCAGGTGCATGCGAATAAAGACCCAGCAATGATTGAGGCTAAAACTGGGTTTGGGTATGGTAATGAGCCCATTAAAATTTTTTATAAGAAGTGGCCACATCATAAAACTGGTTCCGTTTTCTGGACTTATGAACGTAATTTGGCAGAAAAAGATCCAAATCGTGTTGATATTGCCTATCCAGTATGGGGCTACACCTGGGAAAATACAAAGGATCCGCAAAGTTCAGGTGTTAAATTAGGTGAAGAATTTAGCTATAGAATTAATATTATTGGCAATGTTATGCATTTATATTTTACGGCACCAAACCATAAAACCGTTAGTTATAAAATAGATTTGTCAAACAATGTTGATGCCAACGGAAAAGTTGATGAAAAGGATAACTCTCATGGCTATTCAGGTGACTCATTTTATTATAAAGCGGGTGCGTACGGACAATGTAGCGTGAAGGATGGTGAAGGCTTCTGGTCTACAGGTTGTGCGGGTACCGGTGATTTTGTCGTTGATAAAGCGAATGGTGACTATAACCGCGTGTCTTTTTCAAAGTTACAACTGAGTAAGTAATCCGTAAAACAAAAAACCAGCCTCAATATTAATATATTGGGCTGGTTTTTTTCCGTGTCATGAAGGTTACTTAAAGGGCAACCTTCCTTACTTTAATGTGTCGATTTTAAATAATAAAAGGTGGCTTATGCATAGTCATCTGGCTTGCCGGTTTTGTTTTGGTTATAAACGCCGACTGTATAATACATATATTGCCCCGTTTCGTTATAGCCACTTTTCGATATATCAACCGTTTTTTCAACGTCTTTGTGACCTGCCAAAATCAGTCTGAAGTTGAGTTTGTCGCCTGTAATATTGATACGATACCTACATTTCTCACCCAGTTTTATCCCATCGGCAGGCTCCCCATAAATGGTTGCATGGTCGCTGTAACTCGGCTGCAATGTTCCAATCATCTCGTACTACTGCTCATCACCAAACCCTTTGCGCGTTCGTGGGCAAAATAAATGAAACCTTTTTCATGATTCGGGAGTTTAAGGTAGTAAAGCCTGATAGGTTCATCATTATTGGCGTGTATTTGACCAATCATTACGCGTCCAACCTACCAGTTAATGCCGGTAGTGTTCACGAGATCTACGGTCAGTGTTGCTTCCTGCGTCCCATCAATGCCACCGGCTTTTTCTTGTTCACTGCGCGCAATGGATGAGAAGACACGGTTGTTATTATTTACCCCCAGGAGAGAGATGTCGGTATCTCTATTGCGGAGCATTTCACGCAATTCCGAGCGGGTGTATGTGGTGTTCTTCGAGGTTTTTGGCCCGGTGACAGGGGTGGTAAATACCATTCCACATTGTTCATTAAAGGTGAAAAAGTTCGGGCTGGTGTAACCTGCAACCAACTCTTTTTCTTTTATTTGATCTGCTTTTTCGGCGTTATTCGCATCCGCAGGTATGGCCAAACTTATCTGCGTTTGAGTGTGAGATTGCGTATGTCTGGGAAGAAACTGCTAAGGTTGAAGCAATCGCAAAGCCGGTTTTTAGCATCACAACTGATTAGTTACGAGGGCAGAGTAGGTTCATCTTTATAGACCTCCAGTTTATCCCCTTCATCCTTCAAATTGCCGGTGCGTTGGCATGACCTGGCCACCCCAATCACCGATTTGACTCAGTGATTGGAGGGTTATCGTCGCCGCTATCTTGAATGCGTTAGGATATCTATTGTTGTTAGATCGTCATTACCTATTGCGCAGGAGTTGGCTTATTTTAAAATACGGGCAAAGGCACCTTCCCAAGTGTATTTAACACCGTCGAACTCTACGGTGTGTTTTCCTTGCTGTTGTGTATCCGCCAGATTGCAAATAGCAAAGTGATAGATGCTATCGCAGGTTGTTTCAATGCGAATCACCGTGCCGACATCGTTATCACCCACCACGTGGATTGATGTAATCCTGCCACGAGCCCCCACTGACGCCTCGATGGACTCGTTGAAGTAGCCATGGGTTTCCAGAACAGAAGCGAAAACATGGTCCTTTCCAGACTGTCGGATTATTAGAGCGGGTTCGCTTTTCAGGTTAAAATTAGGATCATTGGCTCCAGTGCGGGTGAAGAACACCTCTCCCTCATTTAGAGCACTGGTGATGAGTGAGTAATAGCTCCTGCCGTGCAGCCAGCTTACCAGTGAACTACCTTGCACTTTCCCGGATCCCAGGTTCCACAAATGCTGATATCCGTTATCAGCACCCATCGGTTTCAAGGTGCTTGCTGCGTGATAGCTGAAGTCAGTGCGGATGAGCTGCCCAGCGTAATGCACCGGGAAATCATACTGATGCTCCTGCTCAGATTTAATGCGAAAAATATCAATAACCAGTGTTTTTTCAAACGCTTCAAGTTCAGCCAGAAGCACACTACGCTGCATGTCTACACCATCGTAGTAGTCCTGTATCCGGCCACTCATACCCTGTAATTCTTTATTATCTGCGTTGAAGAAAACCCTGGAACCAAAACGTTTTTCCGCAAGTGCGGTATCAAAATGGTTTTGAGTTTTTTGGTCAACGGTGACGGTGTTGTGTGCGACAGTCTGTTTACAGTACGAAGAGTTTTCCGGGATATAACGACCACCAAATTTTGGCTCAATATTAACCCAGCGGCCAAAACCGTAATCGCGGAGCACTTCATGCCCGCGATTAAATACGCTCAGGTGCAGGCCATCGTAGTGGCCATGATCCAGCGCCGAGTGATATTGATGGTCGCTACCGTGTTGACCAAACCAAATGAGTGCCATGGTGTCGTCATTTTTTTCATCACGGTGGCGTAAAATACCCAAGCCGCCTTTTTCGCCTTTCGGACCGTCGGTGACAAACAGACTTCCCCAATCGAAAGGTTGAATATTTTCTGCGGCATCCACTGCATCTGACAGGGTTTTACCGGAGGCATGAACCCATACGTTTTGCTGGTGGTTTGCCATACCCAGCAACGTGTCAGTCTGCTCGTAGCGATGGAAGCAGACCGATGTCGCCATGATCACCCCTTCATCATTAATTGAAATGCTTTTCGATGAATCGTTGAGCGCAGGTAAGGTGCCATCAGGGAATGCAGTTTTAAACACCGCATAAGAAGTGGTTTTTATCACGGAATTATTGAATTTATAAATATTGATCTCTGGCTGGCGTCGCTCAATAGCTTCAGCAAAAAGGTAGATTGGACGAAGCGAGAAGCGGTGGTAATAAGGCCCTTCCATATAGTATCCATCAGGCGAGAATAACTGTGCCAACTGAGCTAAGAAGCCACCACTCATGCTGTCGTTTTTCAAGCCGTAAAGCGCTTTATCTACGGCGGCCTGGTCGTTGATGGCGTAGCCACAAATCCCCACAGCGGCAACAGCCCACAAACCATGGTTGTGTACGATGTCGAAATCATGACCATAGGTCACGACGAACAGCTCAATCATTTGCTTGAACAAATTTGTTTCAATGAATGTTTTCTGATCTTCAGACAAGGTGTGGTAAATGCAGCTATAGGCGCAGGATGCGTAAAGCATCCACATATTCTCGTTCAGCGTTTGATGGAATATTTTACCCGGTGGGTTACTGTCGCGGCTGATATTGCTTTCAAGTGTGGGATAAACATTGGCATATGCACTGAGCATTTCGACAATGTAGTCACGATACTTTAGCTCGCCCGTGATAAGGAACAGGCGACCTGCGAGATCTATATGGATGTAGTTCTGTTTATGGCGGTTATGCTCATAACCGCCACCTTCGCCATGACCAGGTACTTCAATACCCACGTCCACCATATAGCCGTGCGTTTGTTTAATGTCGCGAGCCAGCGCCTGGCCGAGTAGAGTATCAGTGCCAAGACTTTTTTTAAGTTCCGCGGCTTCAGCAAAGCTCATTAAAAGTGGTTGGTAATCCATTATTGTTTCTCCAGGTCTAAAGCAATGACTTCAAATGCGTAATAACCCTGCCAACTGAGTGTTTTACCGTTGAGTTCAACTTGATGATGGGTTTGCTCGTCAGCGTCAGGTCGGTTACTTATCATCACCGTGACCTGCGATTTCTTCGTGGTAATTACCACAATGCTGCCAATTTCGTTATAGCCTACGACATCGATACACGTCACTTGGCCACGCGCATTCGTGGATTGCTCAAACTCTTCATTAAAATAGCCGTGTGTTTCCAGCGCGGAAACAAACAGGCTCGACTGACCTTTGTTGCGCAGAATGAAAGCGGGTTCACTGCGTAGGTTGAAGTTCGGATCGCTGGCACCGGTTCGCGTGAAGATCACTTCATTATTGTGATTTGTGCTGGCCCCAAACCACGTGTAAAAGGTGTGGTTCTGCAACCAACTAATCAGAACTGTTCCTTGGGCTTCACCGCTTGCGACGTTCCAGAGGTGTTGATAACCATTGCTCTGCGCAAGCGGGTGAAGTTCGGCGTGATTCTGGTAGTCGAAGTTAGTCCGGATTATTTGACCGTCGTACTGATGTGAGTAATCGTATTGATGCTCTCCTTCGCCTTTTACCCGGTAAACATCAAGTAACAGCGGCGCTTCTAGCTCATCTAAATTCAATAAAAACACGCTGCGCTGCATTTCAAAATCCGGGTAGTGGTTATTGGCAAACGCACTCATCCCTTTGATATTTGGCGCGTCAGCAACAAAGAAATGCGGTAATGCGTGTGCCTTATCGGCACGTTCAACATCAAAATTATTCTGACTTAACCCATCAATAGTGAGTGTGTTATGCGCAATCGTTTGACGGGCGTATGATTTGTTCTCATCCAGGTAACGGCCGCCGAATTTTGGTTCCACATTAACCCAACGGCAAAAGCCGTATTCACGTAAAACTTCTTGGCCTTTATTGAAGAATGTAATGCCGAGGGTATCAAAATGGCCATGCCCCATGCCGTGTTGGCCATAGTTCATGACCAGTTGTGACACATCGCCAGTTTTGTCCTTCATGCGAATGAAGCCTTGCGCGCCATTATTGCCCTCCGGCCCTTCATTCAACGCTACAGAAGGCCAGAAAGGTGGGCAGATTTCGCCCTGACTTGCGGCGTGTTCCAACGCTTGTGAGAGTGCAAGGCCGCTGGAATGCAGCCACACTTTGTTTTGAATTTTCGCCATGCCCAGAATATTGTCGTCAAGGCCATAGCGTTTTGAGTAGACACTGAGTGCAACCTGAACACCCTGATCAGTGATGGACATAGAGCGAGAAGCATCATTGAGTGCCGGAAAGGTTCCGTCAGGGTAAGCGGTGCTAAGTAAGGCCTGAATGGTATTACCAATCACCTGATTTTTGTAGTTATAGATGTCTAGTTCCGGCATGTGGCGGTGAAGAACTTCAGCGAATAGACAGGTTGGGCGAATCGAGTAACGGTGGTAATAAGGCCCTTCCATGTAATAACCCGATGGCGCGAACAATTGTGAAATTTGCGCCAAAAAGCCTCCTGAACCATTCCTTTCCAGGCCATAAACGGACATATCCAAATATTCACGTTTACCGATTGCAATACCGCAAATCCCCACGGCGGCCACCGCCCAGATACCATGGTTGTGGATGCGGTCGAAATCATGGGCATATTTAACAGTAAACATTTCCAGCATCGGCTCAAAAACACCTTTAATCACCCGCTGGCGTTCTGTTTCTGTCATGGTTGCCGCGACGTCGGAATAGGCGAGGCTGGTAAATATCAACCAACATTGCTCATTTAAGATCTGATGGAACAGACGGCCGGTTGAGTTGGTATTTTTTTGGACGTGAAAACCAAAGGTAAGATATTTGTCGGCATAAATTGCGAGCAAATTTTTCACAAACTGCGCGTATTGCTCTCTTCCGGTGATGAGGTATAAGCGCCCGGCGAGGTTCATGTAGGTGTAGTTTTCTTTGTGCCGATTGTGTTCGTAACCACCTGCTTCGCCGTGGCCCGGCACATCAAGCGCAAGACTCATGAAAGTGTCTAATTTTTTGCAGTTGGCTTCGATGGTTTTGCCCATCAGGCTTGGCTTGCCGACCTCCTTACGTAGCTGATCTATTTCTGATTCTGTTAACAACACCGACTGAGTGATCATTATTGGGTCCTGAATAAATTACTGGGTATGTTTCCACCTCCCAATAAAGTAATACAATATTAATTTAGAGTGTAGTGGCGTAACAAGAAAAGGAGATGCGAGTCATGAAAAATTGTAAAAATGTTATTCTTTCAACGCGCTACTTTTGCTTTCTCAGGATCTTTCGGCTTGTCATAGCATGGTCATCATGACTAAATTGCCTGTATATTGAAGTCAGTCACATTCAAACTCATATATTGTATTATTATATGCTCACGGCATCAGATTTTGACTGCCACTAACTTTAATAAACGCATTCAGGAGTTTGATAATGAATCCATTCTTTATAGAAGAAGAAACCCAATGGGAAGAACTGCCAGGTGGCATCAAGCGTAAAATCGTGGGTTACACCGATGATCTGATGGTCGTGCATCTTTGCTTTGATAAAGGAGCCATTGGCGCACCGCATTCACATGAGGTTCACGATCAAATTGGCTATGTCGTAAAAGGGAGTTTTGAAGCAGAAATTGATGGTGAGAAACGGATTCTGAAACCGGGGGATGGGTATTTTGCCCGCAAACTCGTGACGCATGGTGCCGTAGCATTGGAGCAAGATAGTATTCTGCTTGATGTGTTCAATCCAGCCCGTAAAGATTTTTTAAAATGATGCCTCAGTCTGTATCGCCTCGGCTTACCATTTAATAGTATTGATTATAAATAATTTTAATAATCAATATTATTTATGGCGGTAGCGGCTGCTCACGTTTACTGGATTGGCCGCTACACAAATTCACCGGATGTGTGATTTACCCGCTAAGGGAAAAGCCCTCAGAACGGCGACGTTCACGATCGGCAGGAAACGATTTCAGAACTTATGATACCGAAGAGGGTAAAACACTCAATTCAGCGACCAACTGAAGAACAGGTACAACAGAGATGTTCTTGCCACAGTGCTGGCACGCTCTTCCCGATGCTGAATCAACAACATAACAGTAAAATTGTGGGAATGATTTACATCCTGCAATTCGCTATATTAATCGTGAGTCACAACGACTCACGATCATTTAACAAATACTGCCCCCCATCTTGCCGTCAGGGGGCTAACTGATCGCCATTAACATCCAATATCTGCCCGGTAAACTGACCTGAATATCCTGGCTGAGATGGGTAAAAAACTGCAGGCTGAAGAGTATTCGGTGAGATGGATGCCGAAATGCGTCAGCAAGTAGAAGTCCAGAAAGCATTTTTCCGGCAGTATCCGGAGCGGCGAAGTTGCCGGGATAAGCGCGATGCCGTACTAATGCCTGAGATAAAGCGCGTATACAAAGAAAACTACAGCGTTGACGGTGTGCGTAAGGTCTGGCGGCAGCTAAAACGTGAAGGTGTCAGTGTTGCCCGATTCGAGGAAAGGCAACTGTCTGGATAATGCGATGGCTCAAAGTTTTTTTTAGCACTCTTAAATCGGAGTGTTTTTATCTGAATAGGTACGACAGTATCAATGAGCTAAAACAGGCCGTTGATGAATATATCCATTATTACAACCATGAACGTATCAGCCTGAGACTGAAAGCCCTGAGTCCGGTGGAATACCGAACCCAGGCCTTATTAGCCGCCTGATGCAAACTGTCCAACTTTATGAGGTCAGTTCAGAAGAGGGCTATTGTTTTGGTGTCGTTTCTTAAAAATAATAATTCACACGTAGAGTGACTTCTGAATAATCCGTTTTGAATTTCGGATAAGCATCATTGGCACCAACTGGGGTAAACGCGTCACTTTCCCCTAAGTCTGTATAACGATATTCAAGGGCCGTCGAGAAGTTGTCGCTAAACTTCCATTCAACACCCGCACCAACGTTATAACCCGCGCGGGTATCATCAATTGCTGTGTTAAATGCCGTGCCGCAATCCTGAACGGCTGGGGCTGGATTAACCGAGCATCCCTTTGCTAATTCCATTGAGGCAACGGTTAAACCTGCGGTGACATATGGCAACCAGTTACCAATCGCATAGCCAGCTTTGAAATTTAAATTGAATGCCTGATTAATATCTACTTCGTCATACCATGAAGAATGTGACGGATTATTGAGGCCGCCGCTAATGTTGGCTCCTGAAAATCCGGTTTCAACCCCTAAAACAATATCGTTATCCAGTTGCCAGTTATACCCGGCCTGAATGCCGCCGATAGTTCCATCAATATCGCGTGGAGTTCCATGTGGCTCGCCTGCTCCCGGAGACACAGAAACATCCTGATTAGTTCCGCTGCCATAACCAAGGTTTCCACCCACATACCAGCCATCGAATGATTTTGCGGAATCGGCAAAAGCCGAGCCGGATGAAAGTAGCATTACAATTACTAATAATGTTTTACGCATCTTTCCCTCTGCAATCGGATGTTTAAATTAAGTTCTGCGTTGTTTTTTTGTACTACATGCCGAAAGCAGGTTAGCGTTATTGTTCATTTTTACAGCGATTTTTTTATTCAAAAAAATCAATATAATGTGTTGAAAATTTTAAAAAACACATCTGCCATCTGATAGTGTGGTCAGACTATCGGCCAGGCCTTCTGCAAGCAGCCCTATGGCATCTCAAAGTATCAAAACAAAGACACGCTCGCGCTCCGCAAAATCTCGGATGGAGCTATCATTATTGGTCAAGGGGTATCGCAGAATGAAAAGCGATATCAACCAAAGAAATAGCAACTACTACATCGTCTTGGGTTTAACAGACAGACTCCTGCGCACCATTAAAAATGACTTGAAAATAGCGACACAAAAACCTCTGAGGGCACATTTGGAGGTGTTTCGTTAAGTAGTGCTTTAAAATAACCAGTTAAAATAATCAATTATGGATTTATATCGACTCCTGTAGGCATTTCGCCTTTATACTCCCTAAAACTTTCTGTCCCGACTTCTACACCAATAACTCCCCCCAGCCTGAAACCGTGAACAATGGTTTAATTGATTTTATTGCGCAAAAAGAGTACGTTCACGCGAGGAATTTTTATTGTGGACGGTACATAAAATTATGCCAATAATTCAGTCGGTTGAGCGTGCCTTACAGATTCTTGACTTGTTTAACGAGCAAGCAACAGAGCTGAAAATCACCGAAATTAGCCAGCTCATGGGTTTGAGCAAAAGTACCCTCCACTCCATTCTGAAAACACTCCAGCTTCATGGTTATATCGATCAGAACCCTGAAAATGGCAAATATCGTCTGGGAATGAAACTGGTAGAACGCGGCCATTTTGTTGTTGGTTCGATGGATATTCGTCAGAAGGCGAAAAGCTGGCTTACTGAGCTTTCGCTTAAAACCGGCCAAACCACACATCTCGGTGTCCTGGATGGAAACGAAGGTGTGTATATAGAGAAGATTGAAGGGAAGCTTGCGGCTATCGCTTATTCACGTATTGGCCGCCGACTGCCCGTGCATTCAACCGCAATTGGTAAAGTTTTAATCGCCTGGCTTAGGGAAGCGGAACTGAAAACGTTGCTGCAAAACTATGAGTACAGCCGTTATACCCCCGCCACAATCTGCACTCGTGAAGTATTACTGGATGCGCTTGCACAGACCCGTGAACTTAGTTATTCCATTGATAATGAAGAAAATGAGCAAGGTGTTCGCTGTGTTGCTGTACCCGTGTGGAACCATGAATCCAGGGTGATTGCAGCACTTAGCCTTTCCACACTGAAATCCCGGGTGGATGATAACCAGCTGGATGTGTATTGCCAGTTACTGAAAGAAGCCGGTCAGCAACTTTCTGCTGAACTGGGCTACCCGGCAAAAATGCGCAAATAGCCCAGTATTGCGAATTAACTTTCTGCTGCTGGCTGGTAACTGAAATAATCAAAATCGGCGTGGCAGCCATCACCACTGATATCTTCGCAGTGCAGTCCGACAAACGCCCCGGTAAAGAAGCCCCGCCCAGCGATATAATCATCGGATAGCTTCCACGCCTCAAAGGTTAGTGGGATCGTCTGCCAGTTTTTGCCATCGAACGAATAGCTGTAGTAATAGCTCAGTCGGTCCACATTCACTCGTAACCAGACGCTCTCCACATTATCGGGTACCTGAATCGGCTCATCGTGTAACGGCCAGGCAGGAACATTGCGGTCAAGTTGAATGATTTTCAGAGTGCGGCCTCTCCCCTCTTCCCAATCCATAAAACAGTACGACCAGTTTTTAGTGTTGTAATAACAGGTCAACCCGGCGCTTTGTTGGAAATGGGCCGGTGAAAACTGCATTCTGGTTTCGGCCTGGAAAACAAAGTGTTGCCAGCGCCGCGCCACCGTTGACTGGGTGAATCTTGAGTTCAGGGAATCGTTGCCGTACAACCGCAGAAAACCCCGGCGCTCGGTCAGTGACCCTAAGTTTTCATCAAATGGAATACGCAGGGTTTGCAGCTCTGGGTTAAGGCTCTCGCCATCAAAATCTTCAAACCAATTCTCATCATCTGTTGGCGTGGACTCCTGCATTTGTGGGCCTGCGACCGTTTGTGCTGCGTGTTTTCCACCTTTCACATACGGCCAGCCATCGCGCCACTCAAGGCCGGTAATACCTGTTTCTCTGCCAAGCGAGCAATAACCTCGCCCGCCCGCAGCCAGCAGCGGAATACCCGGCAGCCTCTGAGGGCGGCTGGTGAGATAGGCCATATACCATTCACCCGTATGGGTTTCCAGCAACGATCCATGCCCGCTTTTTTGCAATGGATTTTCTGGCAAATGCCAGCTGGTCATGACCGTTGTTTCCGGGTGGAGCTCCCACGGGCCATCGAGTGTTGTGGAACGGAGCACTACAACCGCATGTTCGTAGCTGGTTCCACCTTCAGCGACCATCAGATAGTAATAGCCCTCTTTCTGATAGATATGCGCCCCTTCGGTGTAGCCCAGCGGGGTGCCGGTAAATAGGGTTTTTCGCTCTGAAGAGAGCTTTTTCTGTTCAGAGAAATACTCCTGCAACACGATGGTATTATGCGGATTACTGTGATGCCGCGGTCCCCACGGGCGATATACGTAATATTTTCTTCCGTCAGTATCGTGGAACAGCGACGGGTCAAACCCGCCATTTCCCATCGCGACAGGCTCGCTCCATGGCCCTTCGACAGAAGGTGCAGTCACCAGGTAATTACGACCATTTTTCCACGGTGAGTCGACAATTTTCACATCCGTATACAGCAGCCAGAACTGCCCATCGGCGTAACTCAGGCAAGGCGCCCAAATGCCACCAGAATCCGGGTTGCCTTTCATATCCAGCATCGATACACGATCCAGCGGGCAACTCACCAGCGACCAGTGTTTCAAATCCCTGGAGTGGTAAATACGCACGCCAGGAAACCATTCAAAGGTCGAAGTGGCAATGTAGTAATCCTCTCCCTGACGGCAAAGAGAGGGATCAGGGTTAAAACCTTTCAAAATCGGATTGGTAATGTTGTACATTTTTTTCCCCTTAGTTTGACGCCGCGACCGTGGTACCCGAAATCTCTTCTTCCTTGCGCGCGCGATTTTGCAATAGCTGCTGACTGATTTCTTCAACGCGTTCACTGCTCAGTTTGTACATCGACAGCATGATAAACATCCCCACGTACAGTACGACCGGCACCACACAGAACAGAATTTTTATGGTATCTAAGACGTTATCCGGTTGAACCACGTTGCTTGCGGAGTAATCAACAAAGGCGAGGATCCAGCCCACCACCGCACCACCAATCGCCAGGCCAATTTTCAGGCTGAACAAATAGGTTGAGAAAACCAGTCCATCAAGACGGCGCCCACTGCGGCTTTCCTCGTAATCCACGACGTCCGAAGCCATCAGCCATTGCAGTGGTGTGGTGGTGTTGAAAATAAACAGGAACAGAATATTCAACGCGAATATCAGACCAATACTGTGAGATGGGGTAACAAAAATAAGCAGGCTAATCACTGAATAAACCACGATTATCCATTTAAAAGAGGTGACACGGTCAAAACGTCCCAGTAGGCGGGATGAGCACAGTGAACCCAGCATGGTGGCGATACTGCCATAGAGTAAAAATTGGGTTGCAAGCTCTGGGTGATCCATAACGTATTTCACGAAATAGAGTGTTGCACCGCCACGAACCACGTTAGAACAGGTCGCCATCATTTTGAAGGCGCACATAATTCGCCACTGGCTATTCCCAAACAGATGCCTGAGATCTTTTTTGATTGAAGAATTAGGTTGGACCTCAAAAGTGTAACGTTCTTTTGTGGCGAAGAAACAAATTAAAAGAAGTGCCACACCGCTAATACCCAACACACACATGGCACCGAAATACCCAACCTGCTCATTGCCTTTACCAATAATTTTCACCAGTGGTAAAGCAATACCACTTATTGCCAGGGAACCCGCAGCTGCCAGGAAAAAACGCCACGATTGCAGCGCATGGCGCTCTTTTGGATCGGCAGTAATAACACCAGGCATTGCACAGTAAGGCACATTAACAAAGGTATAAACCAGCGTGAGTAATATATATGTTACCGATGCGTATATTATTTTTCCCTGAGCGGAAAAATCAGGGGTATAAAACGTCAGAACACAAACAATACCGAAAGGGATCGCCCCCCATAACAAGAATGGACGGAATTGTCCGTGGCGTGTTCGGGTCCTGTCGACCCACAATCCCATAATGGGATCGGTCACCGCATCCAGTACCCTGGAGACCAGAAAAAGTGTGCCCATGATGCCTGCTGAAAGCCCAAAAACATCGGTGTAAAAGTAGGCAAGCAAAAACATGGTTGCCTGCCAGACAAACCCGCAGGCGGTGTCTCCCAGGCCATAACCAATTTTATCTTTCATTGTTAACTGCATTTTTACCCCCAACTCATAATAATATGGATTAAATTACCAACAGCAGGGACCTACAAAATGAAAAAAAATAAAACCTGCACTTTGCCAGGAATACACCCTTTATTTTTGTGACTTTAAACAAGCTGCTTAATAATCCAATTGTAGGATTCATCCATAAGCACCATCAATAATCATTTTTCACTTCATAATTATGATTTCTGGTTTTTGTGATATCGCCCGCGTGATATAAAAATACCTTCCAAATAATTCATTAATCAGAGTTCACACTATTATTTTTATTAAGACGTGCGTCATCACCGGTCAAATAAAAACCGGTGATAATGAGATTTTTAATTAAATACCGAGTGCTTTTTTCCCGGCATTAATAACTTCTATAATTTTATCGGTGTCATAAATACAACCTTTCCAGGTTCCACCGCTTACAGACTGTAATGCCGCCCACAAACGGGTGTCATCTGGTAAATAGTCGTGAGGATGTAAATCAGGATGACTTTCCCGCTCAAGTAATACCTCCACCCCCTGTTCAGGCGTAAGAGGAATATCTTCGCTACCAATAAAGTTCACAGATCCACTGAGTGAATGACGATCAACGACAATTTCAATAATATCATTATCACGCAATTTCCCAATTGGCCCGCCTGCCAGCGCTTCCGGTGCGACATGACCGAGACACGCACCGGTTGAAACGCCAGAGAATCGCGCATCGGTTATCAGTGAAACTGTTTTTCCCCAGGAAATATGCTTCAAAGCGGAGGTTAACTGGTAGGTTTCTTCCATTCCCGTTCCCGATGGCCCACCACCTATTACCACCATAATGTCGCCCTGTTCAATATCGCCATTCTTAATGGCCTTAATCGCCTGAGCTTCCGCAACAAATACCCGCGCCCTGCCGGTATGGCGATAAACGCCATCTTCATCAACAACTGAGGGATCAATCGCCGTCGCCTTGATGACCGAGCCTTCAGGTGCAATATTGCCTGTCGGGAAAGAAATGGTGGAAGTCATGCCGCGTGCTTTTGCAGCACTCGGGGACATAATGACGCTATCAGGATCGACACCGTCCTGATCCAGTAAACACTGACGGAATTTTTCACGGCGCTCGGATGCTTCCCACCAGTCGAGGTTTTCACCTAATGTCTGCCCGGTGACCGTCATCACATCTTCATGGAGCAGCCCAAGTTTACGCAGATGCAGCATCACTTCTGGCACACCACCGGCCAGATATGCCCGCACCGTCGGGTGATAATCCGGCCCGTTCGGTAACACACTCACCAGACGCGGGACTTTTCGATTGATTCGTGCCCAATGCTCAACATCCGGCAATGTACAGCGTGCCGCATGGGCAATAGCAGGAATGTGCAGCAGTAAGTTAGTGGAACCGCCAAACGCCGCATGAACCACCATCGCGTTTTCAATCGCTTTATCCGTGAGAATATCGCCGGTGGTGATCCCTTTTTCATCCAGCGCGAGGACGGCACGAGCGGACTGACGAGCGATTTCCAGCCAGACTTCCTGCCCTGAAGGTGCCAGCGCTGAGTGAGGTAAAGCAAGACCCAGTGCTTCTGCCACCACCTGTGCCGTACCAGCCGTTCCTAAAAACTGGCATCCCCCTCCCGGAGACGCACACGCCCGGCAACCTAACTCAGCAGCTTCTTTCAAAGAGAGTTCATGGTTGGCGAAGCGTGCACCGATAGTCTGAATTTTACCGGCATCCTCACCAAAAGTAGGTGGCAATGTAGCGCCACCAGGTACCAGGATGGTCGGTAACTGGTGCATTGAAGCGAGCGCAATCATGGTTGCAGGCAAGCCTTTATCACAAGTTGCCACGCCAATCACCGCACGACGAGTTGGCAATGAACGAATCAGACGGCGAAAAACAATCGCGGCATCGTTGCGATAAGGCAGTGAATCAAACATACCATGAGTGCCTTGCGAACGGCCATCGCAAGGGTCGCTGACAAACGCAGCAAAAGGAATACCGCCATGGCCCGTTATCTCTCTTGCCGCGGCGGCCATCTGCAAACCAATTTCCCAGTGCCCAGTGTGATAACCCAGTGCCACAGGTCTGCCGTCCGGCTCCCGAATTCCCCCCATGGTCCCCAACAGAAGCACTTCTTTTCCCGTTAGTTTATTGGCATCCCAACCCATACCCGCATTTTGCGTTAGGCCGAACAGATTTCCACTTGGGGATTCCAGCAGCATTTTTGGCGTTAACGGTAATGCCCCCTGCGGCCCTGCGGCATGGGTTTTAACCTGGTAAAAAGCGGCATCTTGCGGTGTAAAAATTGACTCGATTGACATTGCTATGCTTCCCACTCAACACAGTTCAAGTTGTTTCAGGAGTGCCCCAAGCTTTTGCCGGCGCTCTGCGTCAAGCGGCGCACATGGAGGATGGCACCAGGTGGAGATATCCCTGCCACATAGCACAATAGCTTCTTTAATCACGTTAATAAACGGAGTATCGAGTTGATAAATTTGCGGAATTTGCAGCAGTTTTTGGTGCAGGCTTGCAGCTTGTTGTAAATCTCCGTCACGGAAGGCACGCAACAACCCGACCGATAGCTGCGGGGCAAAATTGACGCTCGCGGAGATGCCACCATCCCCCCCCAACAGCAACGTATTAAACAGGTGATCATCAAAACCGCACAGTACAGAAAAATTCGGATGAAACGCTTTCACCTGCACAATCATGCTGCGTAAATGGGCAACGGAATCAATAGTGTCTTTAATTCCGACAATATTTTTTCTCGACTCAACCAGCTGTTTAACAATTGCAGGAGTCAGGTCTTGCCCGGTCAGTGCCGGAAAGTTATAGAGGATCACCGGCAAGGTTACGCTGTCCGCCACCTGCTCGTAATAACGAAGCAGATTTTGCTCGGAGACTTTCCAGTAATAGGGGTTAATCACCACAATGCCATCGGCACCGTGAGTTTGTGCATGCTGGCTGAGTCGAATGGTTTCCCGGGCGTTGGTCCCACCGGTCCCAATGAGCACCGGAACGCGATGATTTACGTATGCAATCGCAAACTGAGCTATGTCCTCACGCTCTTCTACAGAAAGCTGAGAGAACTCGCCCCCACTCCCCAGAAAGAACAGCCCATCAACGCCAGCATTAATAAGATCGTCAATCAGCTCACCAGTACCCACTTTGTCGAGGTGGCCATCCGGCGTAAAAATAGTGGAGACAGGGGGAATTATTCCCGAGAACTGCACAGTATCTTGCATAAAATCCCCTTTTAAAACATATGGTTTAGTATTTTGTTCTACATTATAGAACTGCGTTCTTTAATTTAACTCAATACTAGTCCACTTGCGCTGATGGCGTAAACCATCCAGCCGGTAGTTGTTGTTCATAATTCAATCCAGATCACAGAACGGGTTGAAATGAGCCACCAGACACTCGCCCGCTTTATCCGCATAGACCGAAACGTCATTTGGTCATCAACTAGCCACCCCGTCAGCTGTATCACAAATATTAAAAAAAAATGCTTATCCTGAGCAGAGGTGACTTTTATCTCATATGGTTAGCTGATAGATATCAATGTATACAAAGACTTGTTTTTTACATGGTTAATTTTAAGGATAAGAATATGCCAGCAGTCGTTGATAAAGCATTGGACTACATTGGCGGTATGAACACATCAGTGTCAGTGCCACATTCCATGGACGAAAGCACAGCTAAGGGGATGTTTAAATATCTGAAGGAGTTGGGGGTACCGGCAAGCGCTGCTGATGTTACCGCACGAGGCGATCAGGAGGGATGGAATAGTGACTTCACGAAAAAAATGGCTGGTTGGGCTGAGAAGATAGAGTCTGGCAACCGTGTGATTATTAAAAACCCTGAATACTTTACTTCATATATGCGGGAGCAACTCCGAGAGCTAGTGTGAGTATCCCCTTCGCAAACAGATTAATTTTTCCGGACGCTCACCTTCAAAATATGTGAGCGTCCGTTCTTCCTGAGTGTTAAGCACTATCTCCCGCCAGAATCTCTCTAAGCCGACTAGCTTTCGATCACACTGAGCGCCATATGGCGGTTTTTGCCGCGTTAGCATAACTTCAAAACTCCCCCCTGGATGCCAATCTACATCTCATATCTTCCGCTATAAAATCTGTAAAAGTGGACATTTCTCGACTTTTCATCTAAAAGTTCTGCGGTTGGCATTAGACAAATCCAGCTATCTAATAATAATTGCTGAGTGTTAAAGAGCGGCAAGTCAGCTAGCCGCCGGGCATTTCGCCACTCATAAAAACAACGACGCACCTTCTTTGGAGAATTTATGCAATCCTCGGTTAACCACAACGAGAGCCGAACCTTCTTCGGTCATCCTTACCCACTAGGCTCACTGTTTTTCACTGAAATGTGGGAGCGATTCTCGTTTTACGGGATCCGTCCCTTACTCATTCTGTTTATGGCGGCGACGGTTTACGACGGCGGTATGGGGCTTGCGCGTGAAAACGCGTCAGCCATCGTCGGTATCTTTGCTGGCTGTATGTATCTGGCAGCACTGCCTGGTGGGTGGCTTGCCGATAACTGGCTCGGGCAGCAGAAAGCGGTCTGGTATGGCTCGATTCTCATTGCCCTCGGCCACCTGTCGATAGCCTTGTCTGCTGTGTTCGGCGACAACCTGTTCTTCATCGGCCTGATGTTTATCGTTCTTGGCTCTGGCCTGTTCAAAACATGCATCTCGGTCATGGTTGGGACGCTGTATAAAAAAGGTGATGCGCGTCGGGACGGCGGTTTCTCGTTGTTCTATATGGGCATCAACATGGGTTCGTTTATCGCACCACTGATTTCCGGCTGGCTGATAAAAACCCACGGCTGGCACTGGGGCTTCGGCATCGGTGGTATCGGAATGCTGGTTGCGCTGGTTATTTTCCGCGTGTTCGCCGTTCCGGCAATGAAACGTTACGACAGTGAAGTGGGCCTGGATTCAACCTGGAACAGCCCTGTTGCTAAGAAAAAAGGTGTCGGTGGCTGGTTGCTAGTACTGGCTGCCGGCACGGCGGTTATCGTTACACTGATTGCACAAGGTGTGATCGTCATTAACCCCGTGGCGGTTGCCAGTGTGCTGGTATACGTGATTGCGGCGTCGGTAGCGCTCTATTTTATCTATCTGTTCATGTTCGCCGGGCTTAACCGCAAAGAGCGCGCCAGGCTGCTGGTTTGCTTTATTCTGCTGGTTTCTGCGGCCTTCTTCTGGTCTGCGTTTGAGCAAAAACCCACTTCGTTCAACCTGTTTGCGAACGACTATACCGACCGCATGATCGGCGATTTTGAGATCCCTGCAGTGTGGTTCCAGTCAATCAATGCGCTGTTTATCATTTTACTGGCACCGGTGTTTAGCTGGGCATGGCCGCGCCTTGCACGTAATAACATCCGCCCAAGCAGTATCACCAAGTTTATCATCGGTATTTTATGCGCCGCTGCGGGCTTTGGTTTGATGATGCTGGCGGCACAAAATGTTTTGAACAGCGGCGGTGCGGGTGTGTCGCCACTTTGGCTGGTCGGAAGCATCCTGATGCTGACACTCGGCGAGCTATGCCTGAGCCCAATTGGGCTGGCGACCATGACATTGCTGGCTCCAGAAAGAATGCGTGGCCAGATGATGGGGCTTTGGTTCTGCGCCAGTGCGCTGGGTAACCTGGCGGCAGGCCTGATTGGCGGCCATGTGAAAGCAGACCAGTTGGATATGCTGCCTGATCTGTTCGCACGTTGTTCTATTGCGTTACTGATTTGTGCGGCGGTGCTGTTCGTCCTGATTATTCCAGTACGCAGAATGCTGGAAAATGCCCAACAAAAACCGGCGACCCATGCCTGATTTGTAATATCTTCACCCGCAATGAATGAAAGAGGCCGGTCAGACGACTGGCCTTTTTCATTGCCAGACATAGCGTACTAACGCCACCAGCACCACGATATTCACCATCACACTAATGATGAACCAGGTTTTAAACGGCTGCTTTTGCGTTTTATGGCGGAAAACCTGCTGACCGACAATCGCGCCAGGCCATCCGCCAACCAAACCAAACATCAGCAAAGTGGACTCAGGCACTCTGCGCCAGGCTTTGCGAGCCGCCATTTTATCCGCACCGTAAATCACCACCGTCAGCAGGTTAGCAAACAGGAACCACATCACCACAGGGTGAGGCAGGAATGCGCTGCCCATAGCCGCTAAGGCCAAAAGCAAAAAACAGAAACGATTGAGATTCATACCATTAATCACAGAGCTTTTAGCAAAAAAAGTGCACAATTATATCCGATTCAGAAACATTAAATAATTCAATGGATGCACTATGACTAAATGGAAATACACGCCCAACGTTTTTAGTAAGCACAGCGCCCGTATTTGTATCGCGGGTCTGGTATTAGCCATATCTCAGAGCGCTGGCGCAGCTTCTTCATCGGATGCGTTAAGTTTCACACATAAAGACTGGGATTTGGTGTGTGATAACACGCTGACCTGCCGTGCAGCTGGCTATTCAGCAAACGATGTCGATCCTGCATCAACCGTCTTGATAACCCGCAAAGCGGGGCCATCGACCGCTGTTATCAACCAGGTGATGCTTGCCGACTATGACAGCGAAGCCGCCAGCAAAACACCAGGGCAACCCCTGCTGCTAATAGATAACCAATCGCTGGGCAAACTTTCCACGGCGGATGGCGATGTCTGGACAATGAGTGAAACGCAGTTCACAGTTTTTAAGCAGGCTTTGCGTCGCGACAGCAAAATCAGCTTTAAAAACAATCTTCATGAATACGTTTTCTCCGGTGCAGGTTCCAGTGCAGTACTGCTGAAAATGGATGATGTTCAGGGCCGCGTGGGTACCACCGGTGCGCTGATAAAGAAAGGGAACAACAACGAATCGGCGGTCAAAATGCCCGTCCCGGAACCGGTGATAGTGAAAGCCCCGGTGCGCGATAAACAAAGCCGTGACATGACACCGCAGGAAACTTCGCTGATTAAACCGTCTATCATCAAGTTTACCGGTGCAGATAGTGACTGCGATGAAGAGCGAATCAATGGCACCTGGCAAATTGCCAGCCTCAATGAAAACCAGTCACTGGTGATTGCGCCATGCTGGATGGCTGCCTACAACTCCGGGGATATGTATTTTGTGATTAGCAACGATATGTCCAGCCCACCAGAAATAGTGACCGACAGCGCAACCTCCTGGGACGATGGCATCGTTGAATTTTTCATGAAAGGCCGTGGTCTGGGTGACTGCCTGAGTGTGGAACAATGGGTATGGGATGGTAAACATTTTGTGCACAGTGCAGCCCGGAGCACCGGGCGTTGTCAGATGATCCGGCCAGGCGGTGCCTGGGAGATGCCGACACTGACAACCAAAGTCGTCACGCACTAATGCACCACAAAAAAGCCCCCTCACCTGTCTGAGCGAGGGGGCCTTATCTTTATAGCAAGTTACTTCTGCGGACGCATCGCAGGGAACAAGATAACGTCGCGAATGGTGTGGCTGTTAGTAAACAGCATCACCATCCGGTCGATACCGATGCCCAGGCCAGCGGTTGGCGGCAGGCCATATTCCAGCGCGGTCACGTAGTCTTCGTCATAGAACATTGCTTCGTCGTCACCGGTTGCTTTCGCGTTCACCTGCTCGAGGAAGCGCTCAGCCTGGTCTTCAGCGTCGTTGAGCTCGCTAAAGCCATTACCGATTTCACGTCCGCCGATGAAGAACTCAAAGCGGTCGGTCACTTCCGGGTTCACGTCGTTACGGCGTGCCAGCGGAGAAACTTCAGCCGGATACTCAGTGATGAAAGTCGGCTGAATCAGGTGTGCTTCTGCCACTTCGTCAAAGATTTCAGTAACAATGCGGCCCAGGCCCCAGCTCTTCTCAACCTTGATACCAATAGACTCGGCGATAGCTTTTGCCGAATCGAAGTTATCCAAATCCGCCATATCCGTTTCCGGGCGATGCTTTTTGATAGCTTCACGCATCGTCAGTTTTTCAAACGGTTTGCCGAAGTCGAAAGTCTGTTCGCCATATGGCACTTCCGTTTTACCCAACACAGTCAGCGCCAAAGTACGGAACAACGATTCGGTCAGTTCGATCAGATCTTTGTAATCCGCATACGCCATATAGAGTTCCATCATGGTGAACTCTGGGTTGTGGCGCACGGAGATCCCTTCGTTACGGAAGTTACGGTTGATCTCAAATACCCGTTCGAAGCCGCCAACCACCAGACGTTTCAGGTACAGTTCCGGCGCGATACGCAGGTACATGTCCATGTCTAAAGCGTTGTGATGGGTGATGAACGGCCGTGCAGATGCGCCGCCAGGGATCACCTGCATCATTGGGGTTTCGACTTCCATAAAGCCGCGAGCCACCATGAACTCGCGCATAGTGGCGAGGATCTGCGAACGGACTTTAAAATTGTGACGCGATTTGTCGTTGGCGATCAGATCCAGGTAGCGCTGGCGATAGCGGGCTTCCTGATCCTGCAAACCGTGGAATTTGTCCGGCAGCGGGCGCAGCGATTTGGTCAGCAAACGCAGCTCGGTACAATGGATAGACAGCTCGCCAGTTTGGGTTTTGAACAGCGTACCGCGAGCGGCAATAATGTCGCCAAGGTCCCATTTTTTAAACTGTTCGTTATAGACACCTTCAGGCAAAGCATCACGTGCAACGTATAACTGAATACGACCGCCCATATCCTGCAAAGTCACGAAGGAAGCTTTCCCCATGATGCGGCGAGTCATCATTCGCCCAGCAACAGAAACTTCAACGTTCAAGGAGGTCAGTTCTTCGTTATCCTTGCCATCGAATTGCGCATGCAATTGGTCAGAAGTATGGTCACGACGAAAATCATTCGGGAAAGGAATACCCTGCTCACGCAGCGCAGCCAGCTTTTCACGACGAGTTTTCAGTTCATTATTAAGGTCAATTGCCTCATCGGCACATTGTGCTTGTTGTTCAGACATGTTGGTTCCTCATTTCAGGCATCATTGCCAAAAAATCGCACGATATAATAATGGCACTCTTAGATTCATTTCAGGCTGATTTCACTCAGCAATAGCCAAACTTAAGTTATTTAATCGCTGGCTTACACCACCACCAGAACATCCTCCTCCTAACAGCCAAACGGTGCAAGGAGCAGGTTTACACCTGCTCCTTGTATGGATAAAAATCAATCACTGTGAGGTTCATGCAGGCAAGGCACCGGTGGGGAAAACAGCAATCGGGCACCAACAGCCAGCAGCACAATCACCGCCACACAGCCAATCGTCCACTCACCCATTTGTGAGAAGAAGTGCTGGTAAGCGGCAATTGCCGTTTCACTGATACTGGATTCAGTGGTTTGTTGCGCCACCAACCCCGCCAGCCAGTTCGCCACCGCACCCGTTGCCAGCATGTAGATACCGGTCAACATTCCGGTTACGCCTGGCATATTCAGACGTGTGATCTGCGCCATGGCGACCGGGTCGATAAACAGTTCGGCAAAACCCATCAGCGCCAGTCCCCCCACCATCAGCCCCATCGAGGCCTGGCCATCAACCGTGCCGTGACGGGCGTTGAGGGCCAGCATCATAAATCCGCAGCCCATCATCAGCAGGCCGAAGGCGAATTTCAGCCACACACGGAACACGGAACGCGTTTTTCCATCTGGGCGAATCAGCCAGGCCAGGACTACGCCTCCGGTCATCACCGCAACAGCATTGACCGACTGGAACAGCGCCGTTGGCACTTCAATATTGAACAAGCGGCGGTTAACAAAGTTATCGATAAACAGACTGATAGAGCTGCCGCCCTGCTGTGCCAGAACCCAGAACAGTGTGCCAGTCAGCATCAGCAGGACGATTTGCCACAACGCGCGACGGTGATGCGGGGATGAAATCATGATCCGCGCCACCATCTGAGCGGCAAAGACACAAACGATCGCCAGCAGATATCCTGACCAGTTATTTTCCAGCAGCAACGTGAAAAAAACCGGAGCCACGCATAACATCACCACCAGCCAGCCCCAGGTTGGCAGCACAAACTTCACCGCGCACAGCGCCTGCTTGTCGACGCCACGGGTATTGCTGAAATGGCGATGGCCGCTTAAAAAAATCAGCAGACCGATAAACATGCCGATCCCCGCCAGCGCAAAACCGATGTGCCAACCGTACCACTGTGCCGTCAACCCGCAGGCGATGGGTGCGGCGATTGAGCCCACATTTCCCGCCGCATAAAGCAGCGAAAAACCGCCGTCGCGACGATGATCGTCCGCGGCGTACAGTTCGCCCAGCAGGCAGCTGATATTGGATTTGAACAGACCATAGCCACAAATAATGATCGCCAGCGCGAGATAGAGGCTCCAGGTTGAGTCTGATTCGAAGCCCAGCACTACGTGGCCGAGCGTCATCAACAGTGCACCGGCAATTACGGCCGTGCGATTGCCGAGCAGGCGGTCGGCAAGCCAGCCGCCGAGAATGGGTGTGACATAAACCAGAGAAGCGTACGCGCTGAATAGACTGATGGCGTGGCTGTCATCAAAGCCAAGCTGATGGGTGAGATAGAGGATAAGTAAGGCACGCATGCCGTAAAAGCTGAAGTATTCCCAGATTTGAATCGCGACGATGTAATAGATCGCGCGCGGCTGTGAGGGTGTTTTCATGAAGTCTCCCTGGTGCAGGTAAAGAGGGAAATGGTTGATAGCAAACCTTTATGCGTAGGTCGGATAAGCGCAGCGTCATCCGACACTTTTATCTGTAACAACAGGCGAAAATGGTGGATGGCGCTATCGCTTATCCACCCTACAACACCTGTTTAGTGACCTTTGTCCGCAATCTAAAGGGAAGTGGCAAGCCACTTCCCCTGGAACTTCAATTACTTGTTGTTTTCTTCTTTCAGCACTTTAACGGTGTAACGACCATCCGCCTGGCGATATGCGCCATGGATGTCGGTTTCGAAGCCCGGATAGTGAGCGCCGATTTCACACAGCATCTGCAAGAATTCCAGTACCGGACGGCTTTCCTCGGTGATCATCTCACCAGGCATAACCAGCGGAACACCAGGAGGATACGGAAGGATCATGTTGGCGTTGACGCGGCCCACCATCTCTTCGAGATACACTTCTTCGGTTTGACCATGCAGCTCTTTCTGGAATGCCACGTACGGAGTCATCATCATGGCTGGCAGCACTTCGAATGCACGGAACATCAGGTCCGGCAAGTTGTGATGCGCGACCAGTTTGTGAATATTTTGCGCCAGATCCTGAACACGCATGTTTTCATAGAATTCAGGATCTTCACGGTACAGAGACGGCAGCATGTTTTTCACGCGCAGGTTCAGGTCGAACTCACGTTTGAAGTCGGTCAGCGCACGCAGCAGGCTCAGAGCTTTGGTCTTGTCGATACCGATGCTGAACAGGAACAGCAGATTGTACGGGCCGGTTTTCTCAACAATGATGCCGTGCTCATCGAGATATTTCGCTACGATGCTGGCCGGAATACCGAACTCATCCATGGTGCCATCTTTCTTCATCCCCGGCGTCAACATGGTGACTTTGATCGGGTCAAGATACATGTGTTCGTTATCGATGTTTTTGAAACCGTGCCATGCGCTGTCAGAGCGCAGCGGCCAGCATTCCGCACCATCAATATGTTCTGGCTGCCAGACGTCGAAGAACCAGCCTTCAGACTCGCCTTTCAGGCGTTTGATCTCTTTACGGAACTTGATAGAACGCTCAATTGAGCCATCAATCAGACGCTTACCAGAGTTGCCTTTCATCATCGCCGCAGCGGTTTCTGTCGACGCAACCACACCATAATGCGGAGAAGTGGTGGTGTGCATCATGTAGGTTTCGTTGAAGGTCTCTTCGTTGACATCACCTTTCACGTGAATCATTGAAGCCTGAGAGAACGCCGCCAGCAGTTTGTGCGTGGACTGAGTTTCATAAATCACTTTCCCTTCCACACGACCACCGCTCATACCGCATTTGCCAGCATAAATTGGTGAGAAGTTGGTGTATGGCACCCATGCTGAGTCAAAGTGGATTGACTTAACATCGAGGGTTTTCTTGATGAAATCAGTGTTGTACAGCAGGCCATCATAGGTGGAGTTAGTGATAACCGCGTGCACCGGCCAGCTCGCGTTCGGGGTCTCTTTCACACGTTTGGCGATAGTGGCGCGCTGGAATTCACTCTGCGGAATACCACCCAAAATGCCGTAAGCATTACGAGTCGGACGGAAATAAATCGGCGTAATATCGCTCATCATCATCAGATGGGTCAGCGATTTGTGGCAGTTACGGTCAATCAGCACGGTGCTACCGGCAGGTGCCGAATACATGCCAACAATTTTGTTAGCCGTTGAAGTCCCGTTAGTCACCATGTAGCTGCGTTCAGCGTTAAACACACGAGCGATATACTCTTCTGCTTCTTTGTGCGGGCCGCTGTGATCCAGCAAAGAACCCAGTTCAGAAACTGAAATTGAGATATCTGATTTCATGGTATTGGAACCAAAGAAATCATAGAAGATGCTGCCTACCGGGCTTTTCTGGAAAGCGGTGCCGCCCATATGGCCTGGAGTACAGAAAGTGTATTTACCTTCACGAACATATTTGAACAGTGCTTTGGTCAGTGGCGGCAGAATGGTGTCGATGTATTCATCGGTGTTCTGTTTGATTTTATTCGCGATATCTTCAGCAGCACCCAGCGCGTATTCGAAGAAGCGAACCTGCAAACGCAGATCGTTCAGGCTAACGTCCAGCGTAGAGTAGGTGTTCGCAAATGCGTATAACGGCATGTATTCATTGCATTTGCTGATTTCTTCGCACAGCTCGAGATTGTATTTATCCCAGTCGAAAATCACACCGCACAGGCGGGCGTTATTTTCGATAAGCTTCAATAAGTCTTCGCGGTCATTCGGATAGACAATACGGAAGTCCAGGCGTTCAAGGGCGCGATGCAGTTCACGGATAGGCTCTTCTTTAAAGTAGACGCCCATGTGATTCATGATTGCGATAACGTTCATAGTAGAATCTCCAGGTATGGGGAGCCCCTCCCATCACGAAGTGACAGGTCAGGAAGGTGCTCCAGGAAAAGGGGTTAGCGATTAAAGCGCGTCAGCGGTAGAGCTGTCGGTTGCGTCGTTAGCATGTTGACGCTGGTGCATTTTGCGGCCGTAGAACATCAGGATGATCAGGCTGACGATAAAGGTGCCGGCCAGTTCGAAGGAGCTTGCCCCCATCAGCGCGATGAAGCAGAACGCACAACCCAGTACCGAGCAAATCAGGCTCACGAAGTTGCGAATGTTGAAGCCTTCGAAACGAATCAGGTCAACGCAGGAGTAGAAGTAAGGCAGCATGGTCAGCAGTACCGCGATACCAGTCAGCTCGCCAAACAGGTCAGAAGCTTTACCACCGCTGGAGTTCATCAAGGTGATCAGCACCATCAGCGCAGTCATTTTCACGGCAGCCAGCAACAGACCTTTCTTAGGAATACCGTTGTTATCCACTTCACCGTAAATTTTCGGGAAGTTACCGTCACTTGCTGCACGAACACCGGCTTGACCCACCAGCATCATCCAGGAACCGAGAGAAGTCAGACACGCAAAGGCGGTGAATGCGGAAACCATTGGAGCCGCCCAGCTGCCCATAATCGTTGAAGCACTGATAGCGAACGGCGCACCGGATGCCGCCATCTGAGCCGCAGGATACATACCGGCGATAACCTGAGTGGCTGCGATATAAACCACACCTGCCATCGCTGTTCCCAGCATGGTTGCCAGTGGAACAGTACGCTTAGGATTTTTCACCATACCGGTACTGACCGCAGCGGATTCAACACCCACGAAGGCCCACAGGCAGAGCAGGATACTTTTGATGACCGCGTGGCTATCAGTGGTGTTGGAAGTGTTCCAGTTCGCCTGATAGGTTGCCGCGTCAAACCAATGCCAACCGACAATCGCAGTAATCAGCACCGGAATTAATACCAGCACCAGACCAATAGTGGTCAAACGGCTCACCCAGGTACCACCGAGCATATTCACGAAGGTAAATATCCAGACGATAGCAATACAGGCGATGCCAGCCGGAATGGGGTCATTCAGAATTGGGAAGAATGTAGAGAGATAAGAAACAGCGGTAATACCGATTGCCAGATTACCAATCCAGTTTGCATGATAATAAAGTACACCAGTCTGGAAACCGAATGCTGGAGATATTTCCCCGGCATAAGCAATTGGGCCACCTTGCTGTGGATTCTTGGTTGCCAGTCGGGCATAAACATAAGCCAGAGACATTGCACCAATAATAGAAATAACCCAACCCCAAATAGCAATACCACCGATGCCAGCGAGGTTGGCAGGTAATAATGCAATACCGCTCCCCATCATATTACCAGCGACAACGCCGGTACATGCAAATAGCCCTATTTTCTTGGCAGAACCCATGTTGCTTATCTCCTAAGTTTATTTGGGCGGTACAGGTCATGATATTGAAACTGGTATTGACCCGACCTACTGCCAACAAGATTAAAGATTCATAAAAGATAAGTCCTAAAGATAAAGTGAAATAACAGCAAACATCAGACAAATGACATCTTGACCTTTTTTAATTAACATATAAGGATGACATGTTGATATCAAAAAAAGATAAACATAGTTTATTTACAGCAACTTACACACACATTACAGTGTTAGAATTGTGTTGTATGCAGGTGTTAAAATGCCAAATATAGGTAACATTCAGAGTGCTGGTGAGAAACATAAGTTTAACCTCATCATACTCAAAACCATGAGCATGATGAGGGTTTACTTATTCTGAAGCGAGGAAGTTGTCTAAATAAGGAACAACACTGGTCACTGAGGTCTGGAATACCGCATTTTGAATCCAGTAAAATGTATTATCACCAGGGCGTAAATTGAAAGCGGTCAGATAAGCATCCGCAGCTTCACGGTTCTTTCCTTTCATTTCGTAGACTTTGCCAAGCAGCACATAATTCATCCACGACATTTCCAGGTCGATACCGCTATTAATAGCCGCATAGGCTTCATCTATTTTTCCCTGACCTAGCAGATAGACGGTTTTGATTTGATAGTAAACCGCCAGTTCTTTAGCGCCGGGCATCTCGCCTAATTTGGCGACCTCTGTATAAAGCGTTTTGAGTTGTTCTTTATCCAGCGTTTGTTGCGAATGACGTAATACATCCACCAGCATTTTTTCTGCAAAGGCGTAAGAAAAGTCAGGAGAATCTGCCAGCACATCGTCCAGTAGCGCACTGGCTTTATCTAATGAATCGACATCGCCATTCATTAATAACTGATGCGCCTGGTAGAAGTGTATTAACGCCGAGCCATGCGACGGTTGGTAAAGTTTGAGCATCGTCAACATGCGGTCCGGCCACGGCTGCTTCAATGCTTCCGATAAGCTGCTCAACAAGTCGCTCTGAATCGATAACTGATTGTCGCTGGTGATGAAATAACGCTTATCCATCATCGTTGAACCGTCAGCATTATCCACCAATTGCACAGACATAAAGCACTGCTGCGCACGATAGTGCCGCTGATTAACGAACTCAATGGTCAGCGTTTTACCTGAACTACTTGGCTCATTGGCGTTGTAGTTGGTTTTATCATGCACCATAAAAGTGGAGAAGGTGTTCAGCGAAGTGGTCATCAGGCTGCCCAGTCCTACCGCATAGGCATCTTGTGAGGCCCGGTTAACACATGAATTACCTTTGAGCAGATGGATATCAATATCGCGCGGATTCAAAAGCAAACGCGCTTTGGTACGCGGCGGTTGCGAGTCCATCGTCGATAGTGCAACCAGCGCCACACAAGTGCCTAACGCCAGTAAAAACAGCAGCCAGACCCAGATGGTGGCGATACGTTTCGGCTTCACCGGTTTCACGCGAGGCGGTTGATCTTGCGTTATTGCTGCTGCGGACTTTGGGGCAGGAAGATCCACTGCTGACGCAGACGCCGCGGGTGTAATCACAGGCGCTGGCGCTTCACCCTCTTCGGTACACCAGACTACCGGTACCGTTAGCTTATAGCCGCGTTTTGGCACCGTCGCAATGTATTCCAGGCTGCCGTCCTCGCCATCTTTCAGCGATTTACGAAGCTCAGAAATACTCTGCGTGACGACGTGGCTGGTGACCACGTTACGCGTCCAGACGTTATCGATAAGCTCGTCCCTGCTGAGCACTTCATCAGGGTGGCGGGCAAAGAAAACCAGGAGATCAATAAGACGCGGTTCTAGCGTAAGCTGGCGTCCCTTCCGGCTGATTTGGTTATCAGAAGGTGTAACCAGCCACTGCCCCACGCGAACAACAGGTTGCTGCATAAAAAAGAGCCCAAAAGGAAAAGGCGCGATGATAGCACAATTCCACCCCCTAACTTTGATAGGGGTCATCACCCTTTACACGTTATGTCCTTCTGGATTTATTTCAACAAGGCAGTTTTTGATCCTTAAAATAAACTGAAACACAATATTAACAACTATGACAATTTGATGGACGACACAACATCACCAAGCCCGTAGGTCGAATAAGCGCCAGCGTCATCCGACACAACATCACCAGGCCCGTAGGTCGGATAAGCGCCAGCGTCATCCGACACAACATCACCAGCCCCGTAGGTCGGATAAGCGCCAGCGTCATCCGACACAACATCACCAAGCTCGTAGGTCGAATAAGCGCCAGCGTCATCCGACAAAATCAGTTTCTTCTGCGAGCCGCTCACCGGTCTGTGCATCGAACAAATGAATCGCTTCGCTGTTGGCTTCCAGATACAAAGGTTGTTCGGTACTGGCGCGCGCGCGTCCGGCGAACTGCACATGTAGCGGGAAACCACTCC
>Ga0207696_1000375_pt1 | contig 43991 bp, 48 predicted proteins | sample KBSS54metaG_FD_184403 | JGI IMG/M metagenome (GOLD analysis project Ga0207696, IMG submission 184403) | Switchgrass rhizosphere microbial communities from Kellogg Biological Station, Michigan, USA - KBS S5-4 metaG (SPAdes) (version 2) | ecosystem: Host-associated > Plants > Roots > Rhizosphere >... | reverse complement strand
CCGAAAAGCGTTTGACGGTGCCGCGCGAGTAGGGTTTAATGCGCCCCGTTGCCCGGATAGCTCAGTCGGTAGAGCAGGGGATTGAAAATCCCCGTGTCGGTGGTTCGATTCCGCCTCCGGGCACCACTCTTCAGAGCCTGTTCGTTAGGGGTTGAGATCCTTAACGGGCATGACAGTGGTCCCCAGCATGATGCTGGTAATTTGCTTACCGCACCATTGTTGAACACGGGACTTAAAGTCCGGAGGATGTTGTAGCATCCTCTGGACTTCTCACATCCTTAAAAAATACTTCAGCATCGTATTTACCTTTAGAAATGTTTTCTGTCAATCTTTTGTAAAGGTTTCCATCCCTTTTTTTCCTCTTTTAGAATCATATCGTTAAGATTTGACTTAAGATTACTCTTAGGCCACCTCCAGCTGTTCGAGAACGCTCCTGACCTTGTTGATGTCGCTCTCAACGTATTGCAGAGTGACTGCAGGCGTTGAATGGCCCAGAAGATCCTGAGCCATTTTCAGGTTTCGTTCAGGCATACTCATCAGATTTGTAGCTATGGTGTGCCGGAATCGATGAGGACTCACAACAAAGCCACATTCATTTGAAAGCCGGCGAAAAAATGCACGCAATGGTGGATTATCCATGTTTTCACTTGTCTCATTTCTGCGACCATCAAATCGGGATAAATTGAAAAGCTGATCCTCCATCTTTGCTCCTCTTTCCAGAGAACGGTTGTAAAGCATTTCTAATCTTGGCCTCAGATGACGCGTGATCGGAACAAGATGCTCGCGATGGTTTTTTGCTCCTTCCGGTCGAAGGCTTATCCAGTTATGCATAAAATTTACGTCACATAATCGTATATGCAGAAGCTGATTCTGCCTCATCCCTGTCCTTCGTAAAGCATCCAGCACGGTAAGCCAGAACCATGCAGGCCTCAATGCCGACCTGTAGTTATAGTTTTTACCATACTGTTCATCCGCCTCCCTGGCCTCCATTAAAAGATATATTTTATTAATCTGGATATCAGTCAGGGTTTTCTTTCGCTTTACATCTGGCCGTGCAATCTTGCCATTAAAGGGATTTTTGGTTGCCGAAATATAACCTTCTTCAATCGCAAAGTTGAATAATGCTCTCATGTGTGTGAGCTTATTGTTCCATGTTGTTTTTGTCAGACCCTCCACATTAATCACATGTCTGCGCCAGTTTAAAACCAACCTGTCATCAACATCAGCAGGAGATATGGCTGCTCCAGCAAAGTTTAGGAAAGTCTTTAATACTTTTCTGTAACTCCATTCAGTTGCAACTCGAAGAGTTTTACTAAAAAAATATCCTTCAATAAGTTCATCAAATGAACATGAATCTTTCATTTTGACCTCAGTTTTATAAATGCTCCCCAGCCAGTCATTTCCTGGCTGAAAGCCATGTGCTGTCCGAAGGACAGCTCCCTTTTTTAAATAAAATGTCGGCATTAATCATATAGCCTGACACTTTTGTAAAACGACCGCTCTTATCCGGCGTATCGTATTGATGGTAATGGAATAACCCCTTACCATTTCGTGAATGGTGTACGTTCAGTGCCTCAAAACTTTTTTGTAGTCTGGCCTTATCCGTATCACTGCCTCCTGCAGTCGTGGTGAAACGGTAAAAACAGGCCGGTGAGACCACAAAAACAAACTGCGCCAGAACGTGAAGCAGACTGTCCTTTTGATTTACGCTCAGCGTGCCGTCCTCAATGCTGTCCCTGATCCATTCAAGAAAGAGCACACCGGATTCTTCTCCCTTATCTTTCCTGTTTTCATCTGAATGAAACACATCAGTTGTAATTGGCGTGGCTGGACGATTATCCGCAGAAGAATTATCCATTGCCGTAGCAGTTTTCCCTTCAGCCATTAAATCAAGCAATGACAGGAGATTCTCCGTAGATCCCTGCATCTGCACTTCTTCTCCCGTACTGATGGCGTTTTCTGCAGAATGCAGCGGTTCCTCAGCTGTGAGTGCGGATTCCAGCTCCAGTAAAGGCGCAGGTGGGATAATCTTCTCAGGCGACAACTCGCTTTCCTGAGCAGAACTGTAGTATGAAATTCCAGTTTTAACTGGCACTAAAGAACCTTCCGCATTATCGAGACTGGACAATGAGTCAGGTTTTACTTCATATAATTTCGGGGGGGGATGGTCTGTTACTGATGTGATTTTAACCAGAGAAACCTGCTGAGGTTTTTGCCCGGACATTACGGTCTCATTTGAAAGGCCGCAGCTGCTCAGGGCATCGTTAACAATACTGGTTAATATCCCGGCTTCAGCACGGCGTCCCGACAGAAAGAGCAGGAGCGTATCAGAAAGAGCGGGCCAGCGCTGAAGCCACAGCAGGGCCGCCTCAGGCAATAGTCTTAGCGCCACAAATACGCAGTTCATCTCGCCTGATGGTTCGGTGGTCTGCCGGACCCGCCATTGCTCTCCAGGCACGCTAAGACCGGGATACCAGACCCGACCGTTTTTCAGAGCCCCTTCCACCTGCATCAGCCAGGGCAAATGATGGAACAGCCCTGCCCAGTAAGCAGCACAGACCCAGCCGGGAGTTTGCTCAGCCTGTTCTTCAGGCGTGGCGCCCGGTGGCAGCATCATGCCGCGGACCAGCCTGACCGCACGCGCGGCGACGTTCAGGCTGAGTTCATTAAATCCTCCGGGACCAGAGTACGGGCCGGACCAGGCTGCCGGGCAGGTCTGCACCCTTGCCGCCATCTCCTCCAGAGGCCTGAGCCACCAGGCTTCAGTGACTTCTTTTGAAAGCGGGCTGTTTTCTGTCAGCACCCTGATGAGGCGACGGTTTTCGTTTGTCTGCAGTAGCACACTTCCCGTCTGAGCAGGGTGCCAGCTACCGTCAGCAACAGGCCGGGATGATGTGTCTCCCTTAGAGAGTCTCTCTCCGGGCTGGCTTTCCTGTCTGCCTCTGCCTGTTAACCAGTTAAGTCCAATCACCGTCACCTCCGCCGGAATATGCCTGCTGAATATGACGCTAACCTAAAAGCACTCCGGGCAATTTCAACAGTAAACCCGGAACCGTCTCTGACAGAAATCCTGCTTGTTAAAATATTAAAAAGTGGTTTCAGAGTTTCAGGGTGCTCTGGTAACCCCGTAATGGTTTCCTGCATGCCTCTGTTTACACCGGTATCGGGAGCCATCGCATGCAGCAATTCTTTGTTTTGTTTTTTTTTATGATCTGGCTGGCCCTTTGCGGGACGATGAGCCTGAGTTTCACCCTCCAGGGCACATCCACCGGGTTTTATATGGTATGGGTGCTGCTGTTCTGTCTCCCCTTCCTGCTCCGCCCGCTCGCATGGGCCGAGAGGCAGTTAAGACCGGCGATGACGCTGATCCGTCATCGTCGCAGCCGGGCGTGGGTGCATCTTGCCCCCTGGCAGCCCACCACAAATCTGACGCCAGAGCGGGTTCATCAGTTCTGGCAAAGCGTAAAGGCGTCAACCAGACAGGCTCTGGAAAAGCACCATATCGTTATCATCTCCTCGCACCTACTGACCGACATTCGTGCCCGCCGTGTGCTGGCCTGTATCGCTGAAGGTGGACTCATCGTCCACCACCGCACTTACCGCATCCCTTTTACACCGGCCATGAAGGCGCTGATGCAGCTGGAGATCCTCTTCCGACGGTGGCGCTGGCGCACAGACTTCCGCAGTGACTGGCCCGTGCTGGTTCTGCGGCGTAAATCTTCATAGTCGGAAAAATAATTTCGGGTATTGGGGCGTAGCTGGAATGTTCACACTGATTTAATTCTTGTATTCGAATTGAACGATCATGTGCTGCCCTTCATTCCATAGGCTATTAGTATGAAAAAAATTATCTCCATTACGACTCTTGTAATAATGCTAACCGGCTGCAGCGGCAATACTCTCGCAGACTATCTCAACCCGGATAATCTGTCTTCTCTCATTAAACCCGCCGCTAAGCAGCCTCGGATATCCCATCTACTATGTTATCAGGCGGATGTCTGCCAGTGATAACGTCGCTGGCTTTATAATGGATGTCTATCTGAATTTACCCATGGCTTTATTTATTCGCCTTAATGTTGCTCCGGGTATTTCTGGAGCTGGGCTTAATATGATATTTGTGCTTACAGGATTGGGTATTATCAGCACCCTGGCTTTATTATTAATGATTATGGCAAGTCAAAAACTGGATCTGATTGTTTTTGGTTTTATGAATTACATAGAACCGGTATTACTTGTTGCTGTCGCCATGTTGGTTGGCCAGATGCCATCAAAAGAAAACACGGTAATCTACCTTTGCGTAGCGTTATCTGTATTCATTCTAATTATTGAAGGGGTGATAACAATTTTAAAGAGCAGAAAATTATCTAACGCTATTTAATCCATATTGACAGTAACATTATTCTGTCCTAAAAAGGTCCGCTTTTGGCACGAAGCGGACATTCGCAAACTCGTTATCATAGCCAATATCGTTTTCTTCAAGATATTTCAACACGCCATGTGAGGCTTACAGACCAAAAGCGCTTTCGCCGCTTAACACGATGGCATAAATGTTAGTGATGGTATTCTCAGAATACCTGTTAAGGCATGACAGATACGCTAGCGGATAATCCTGCCACTAACACTATACCTGTAGGCACGGTATCTAACTGGATGCGCACCGGTACGCGTTGAGCCAGCCGAACCCAGCTAAAGGTGGGATTGACATCCGGCAGCCCAAGCGCGCCTGTCTCATCGTTGCTATCATCAATTCCTCGCCCGATGCTCTCAACATGGCCCGTGATCAGCGGTTCAAAACCCATCAGCGAAATCTGCGCTGTTTTCCCGACGCGGATATGACGTAGTTTCGTCTCTTCAAAATAGCCCACCACCCAGTAACTGTGCGCATCGAGAATAGCGACTTTTGTCTCTCCTGCAGTGGCGTAGTCACCGGGGCGAAGACGGAGATGCGTGACATAACCATCCACCGGTGATCTCACGGTGGCATGCGCTAAATTAAGCTGCGCCAGTTCAAGAGTGGCCAGTGCGCCCTGATAATTGGCCGCCGCGATGCTTGCAGCACTGCCTGATTGCTGGATGTCCTCACTGGAAATTGCCCCTTTGATCAGCGCCCGTCGCCTGGCCGAATCCTGTCGCATCAGCATCTCATGACGTTTTGCCTCAACGTCAGCCTGTGCACTCAGCACGGCCAGCTTCAGCCAGTTCGGATCGATTGCATAGAGAACATCGCCACGGTTAACCCACTGGTTATCACGGACCAACACGCGAATCACCGGCCCGGAAACCTCCGGTGCAATCTGCACCACATCCGCACGAACCCGCCCGTCGCGTGTCCAGGGTGTCTGCGCATAGTGTTTCCAGAAAATAAATGCAACGAGTGTCGCCACAGCCACTGCAGTTAACGTCAGCGCATAGCGACCCAGTAAAGAAAGGAAAGATTTCATGCAAATAATCCCAGAGTGGTCAGGCCCTGCAAAAGCAGGAAGAAGCTAATGATAAGTATTGAAAAATCAATCAACGGGCGAAAGGGCAAATGGCGGTAAAGCCTGCTGAAAGAGAAAATTGGTATGAGTGATAACGTACAGACCAGCGCGATGAGCGCATTCATCAGCAGGCCGGGGATAAAAACCCCCCCGATATTGATGTCATTTATCATTTGTGGATTCCTCGTCCTGCGTTCGTAACGCGCAGTGCAGATCAACCAGTTTGTCGACTAGCTGGCGTGATGGTTCATCAGTAGCGGGCAAATAGAGATCTGCTATAGCAGCAATGCGCTCGCGTAAAGCTTCTGTCTCTGTACAGCGAGTAAGGTCATAAAGGATGGTGTTGATGCCATGACCTGGGAGCATGTCCCAGCGGCGAAGATGCATCACAGTAAGGCCAACGCGCAGAAAGTGCATCAGGTGAACAAGTGCCCGAGCGGATGACTGCTTGCTACGTGACATGCGTGGGAGCAGCAGGGCTGCCCGATCAATCATCAGATTGGTCCAGAGCGTTTCATCGCCTTTAAATACGCCGTTCACACTCCGGCGGATATCACGCTGGCAAAGTTTCAACAGGCGGTTTATAGCCGCGTCAGCTTGTACGGTTTGCAGCAGGCTCATGCTAAAGACCGCAAAACCGGTTGCGAAAAATAGCGCGATAGCGGTGTTAGCCGCGTCGGCGAAGTTGCCGCTGTAGTGCGCATTCAACTCGCTCAATATGGGCAACGTCAACGTTATTCCCATCGCCATAAACGTGGTGGGCGGCCGTGCCTGGAGTGACCCGGCAAGCAGATAGACCGGAGCAAGCACGGCAACCAGTACGGGAAAATCGCTGAGCTGGGGAAGCAGGGCAAAACTATAGATGAGACTTATCAATACGCCCCAGAAAGAGCCGATGATGTATTTCACAATATGGGGTGCCGGCGTGTCGAAACTGCTAAACAGCGTGCAACAAACCCCAAGAATGGAGACCGCCGTACCGCCATCTGACCACGCTGAGCCAATCCATATCAGACAGCCACTCAGGATGCTGACAAATGCGCCCAGTGCCGTGCGGGCTGCACTCAGAGGATCGCGATGAAAAACATACCCTTTCGCCGCGCTATCTTCCGCCCGTACGGGCGCGGGTTTCGTGTGAAATATAGCCTGCGAAAGACGCTCACACTGGTGAATAAGGCTTATCAACTCTGCTAAGTAGCCTAAGATGTTTACCCTCAGCGCGTCCTCAAAGTTCAGTGCCTGCACTGCACGCTCCTGTAGTAACCGGGTGCTACGTTTTTGTAGGGTATCTGCGGTGCTTTTGCGTTTCCCGGCATTCTCGCAGGTGAGCCAGGCCTGAACATCGTCCAGCAGCATTTTTATATCGGCGGGCATATCCGTGTTCACCTGCAAGCGATCGCGTAATTCAGCGTTCACGATGACTAATCGCGCCAGCCTGTCATGGAGTGCTTTTCTGGCCTGCCGAACCGGAACTGAGAGGGCAAAATCATACGGGATGTGGTGGCTGATACCCTGCAGGAATTGCAGTGCCGGCGCAAAGTGAAGGGGGGATGAATCAGCATCAGACTTGCCCGCCAGGGTATCGGCAAGCCTTTGTCGTGCCGCATGTAGCGTCTGCGTCAATTTGCTGTTGAACAGGCCCGATATCCTGCTGGGCAGAATGTACCGATGAATCAGCGCAGCGCAGAGGATGCCGATCGTTATCTCCTGCACCCGGATGATAGCAATGTTAAACACCGAGCCTGGGTCGGATACGGAGGGAAAGCCAATCAGGCTTGCGGTGTAACCGGCCAGTACAAAGGCATAGGCGCGGGGAGTGCGCTCAAGCAGGGATAACCAAAGGCAGAATGTGATCCAGCCTGTCAGCATCGCGCTGCATAAAATGGGCATATTCACAAACATGGGCACGATCAGCACGGTTGCCCCCGCGCCAGCCACCGTGCCTGCAAGACGATAGAGACATCTGCTCAGCGAGGCCCCCACCGACGTTTGCGAAACGATGTAGACGGTGATAATGGCCCAGGAGGGGCGTTCAAGACCAATCGAAAGGGCGATGTAATAGGCGAGCATCGCTGCGGCAAAACTCCTGATGGAATAGAGCAGTGCATGCGCATCGCTCAATAGCAATGGAGTGATTATGTGGCCTGACCAGCGGCGTATTGCGTGCCAAAAAGAGATCATTGTATTCATGCCGAGAATTATTGCCGGTTTGCGCACGTCACTAAATACTCTATTCTGTCAAAAAATATCTAAATGTTGCCAATAACATGACACCCCGACTTGCCAATACGTTGTTTGATCCCGACAGCACGTCGAGCCCCGCAGTCGCTCGTCATATCGATTTCGTTGATTACGCAGCCGAAGTGCCGGTTCATACGCACCGTAAAGGGCAGTTGATTATTGCTCTGTATGGGGCGGTAATTTGTCGTGCGGAAAACAATATCTGGATTGTGCCACCCGATTGCGCAGTGTGGATCCCAGGCGGAGTCCCCCATAGCGCCAAAGCGACCTGGAATGCGCACCTTAACTATCTGTTTATTGAGCCGGGCGCTGCCGCAATGCCGGTGAAATGCTGCACGCTGGCAATTTCCCCCCTGGTTAAAGAGTTAGTTGGTCGCTTAACGAATGAAGGCGTTGATTACGCACCACTGAGTCATGTTGGCAGGCTGACCAGAGTGACGCTCGATGAACTCGTGACCATGCCGCAGCAGAAATTGAGCCTGCCAGTATCAGCTAACCCTAAAATTAGCGCTATGGCCGATGCACTGGTCAGCAATCCAGGCGATCGAAGCACATTCAAAGTCTGGGCAAAGCGACTGGCACTCAGCGAGCGCTCGTTAGCGCGCTTAATGCTGCGTGAAACCGGTCTTACCTTCGGTCGATGGCGTCAGCAACTGCACTTGATTATTGCCCTGCGGGATCTGGCAAGTGGGGTGTCGGTAAAAAACGTGGCAGCAAACTTAGGGTATGAGTCGGTTAACGCGTTTATCACCATGTTCAGAAAAACCATGGGCAGTACGCCAGCGCACTATTTTGCTGTCCGCAAAACGGCGGATTCATAGATTTGTTACAGTGTGCGGCTCTTGATTTACGCGCGGGTAAAAAGCGGGCGAGCTTACAGAGTTGAATGTCTGCTTTGAGCGAGAAGCGGACGTTAACGTTCAATTCAGCGAGCGGCAAAGCAGTCCGATTGACTTTTTTTGTTATGTGCCGAACTCATTGTGCGCTCTGAGTATCCGGTGTGCCCGTCTAATTGTTCGTTAGCTCTTGTAACTCATTAAGATATATAGAATTGATAAATAGCCTAATTTAGGGGCCTTGGCGGCGTGGCACCGTTGGCCCAAGGCCATTTGTTCCTACCCGCCAATAGTGGACACACGACTAAGTGAGTAAACTCTCAACCAGAGGTGACTCACATGACAAAATCCGTATCAACCAGCAGGAAACCCCGTAAGCAGCACACGCCAGAGTTTCGCGATGAAGCACTGAAACTCGCTGAGCGTATTGGCGTCGCTGCCGCCGCCCGCGAACTCAGCCTGTATGAGTCCCAGCTCTATAACTGGCGCAGCAAACAGCAGAATCAGGCAACCACATCAGAACGCTAGAGCGAACAGGCTGCGGAAATTGCCCGCCTCAAACGCCAGCTGGCAGAACGGGACGAGGAGCTGGCTATTCTCCAAAAGGCCGCGACATACTTCGCGAAGCGCCTGAAATGAAGTATGTCTTTATCGAAAAGCATCAGGCTGAGTTCAGCATCAAAGCTATGTGTCGCGTCCTCCGGATTGCCCGAAGCGGTTGGTATGCATGGCTCAAACGTCGCCATCAATCCGGTCCACGCCAACAGTTCCGGCTCATCTGCGATACTGTTGTCAGCCAGGCATTCACCGAGGCAAAACAGCGTTATGGTGCGCCTCGTCTCGCCGAAGAACTGCCTGAAAACAATATTAAAACCATCGCTGCCAGCCTGCGCCGTCAGGAGTTGCGGGCAAAAGCTGCACGTAAGTTCAGCCCGGTCAGTTAGCGTGAGCACGGTCTGCCGGTGTCAGAAAACCTGCTGAAGCAGAACTTTTACGCCAGCGGCCCGAACCAGAAGTGGTCGGGAGACATTACTTACTTACGTACCGATGAGGGCTGGCTGTACCTTGCCGTGGTCATCGACCTGTGGTCGCGGGCCGTTATCGGCTGGTCGATGTCATCACGGATGACAGCACATCTCGCCTGTGATGCGTTGCAGATGGCGCTGTGGCGGCGTAAACGTCCAGAGAATGTCATCGTCCACACCGATCGCGGGGGGCAATACTGCTCAGCGGATTATCAGGCAGTGCTGAAGCGACATAACCTGCGCGGCAGCATGAGCGCCCGTGGCAACTGTTATGACAACGCCTGTGCTGAAAGCTTCTTCCACTCACTGAAAGTGGAATGTATCCACGGCGAACGCTTTGCCAGCCGTGAAATAATGCGGGCAACGGTGTTTAATTATATCGAGTGTGATTACAATCGCTGGCGTCGCCACAGTGCCTGTGGTGGTCTCAGCCCGGAACAGTTTGAAAACCAGAACCTCGCTTAGGGCCGTGTCCACATTACGCGGGTAGGATCAGGTTACGGTCACGCTTTGAGTACGCTGGAACAAATCCGCATTGCCGGTACCGTTGAAGATCTTTCCTATGTTGACGTCCCCTATCCCTTTACCGAGGGTGTCAGCGTGGGCGATGTCAAACAAGCGCTGGCAGCAGCAGGTTTGAAAGCCATCGGCGTGACCCCGGAGATCTACTTACGTCGTTTTTCTCGGGGGGCGTTTACCAACCCAGACCCAGTGCTACGTAAGCAGGCATTTGATCTTATGCATGAAGCCGCAGACGTGGTACGTGAGTTAGGAGCTAACTATGTCAAGGTATGGCCAGGCCAGGATGGTTGGGATTATCCATTCCAGGTTGACCATAAAACCCCTAACGCCTGGCGGTTGATGGCATGCGCGAACTGGCCAGCGCCAATCCGGATGTCAAATTTGCCATTGAGTACAAACCCCGAGAACCTCGGGTAAAAATGACCTGGGATTCGGCTGCACGGACTTTACTGGGTATTGAGGAGATGGGGTTGGATAATGTTGGCATCCTGTTGGATTTTGGCCATGCGTTATTTGCCGATGAATCACCTGCCGGGTCCGCGCAGTTGATTATCGATCATGGCCGCCTGTTCGGTATGGATGTAAACGACAACCTACGTGGCTGGGATGATGACCTGGTGGTCGGCACGGTGCATATGACGGAGATCTTAGAGTTCTTTTACGTACTGAAGATCAACAACTGGGAGGGAGTCTGGCAATTGGATCAGTTCCCGTTCCGTGAGGATAATGTGGAAGCAGCGAACCTATCGATTCGCTTCCTGAAGCATGTGTATCGTGCGTTGGATAAGCTGGATATTGCAGCATTGCAGGCTGCTCAAGCGGAACAGAATCCGCTGTTGGCGCAGAAGATTATTCAGAATGCGCTGCTGACGGCGATTGAGGAGTGATGGCGAGTTTATTTTTTGAATGATGAAACATAGCCTAAGCGCATTTAGTTTTGATGCCATGTTGTTATAAATCTGATACAGCAGCATGGCACCATATTCCAACATTTACAGGTCTTATCAAGAACCAAGTATCAATCGCGTGTTAACGCGTGTTTTTTTCAATGCGTACACGCAAAAGGATATTATAGATGTGATAACTATAGAAAAAATAGCTCTAATTGAAACTTAAATTATGACACTCGAGCCCAAGGAATAAGAGTTAATGAGTTCAATCTTCTTCCGAAGAAAACCGACAAAATACCCATGAAGAAAATAAATAGCGAAACTTGACGTAGCCAACCATGACAATGGGTTGTCACATATGGCATATTAGTTGAGGAAAGAGTAATGAATAAATAAAGAAATAAAAAAATCTTCGATAATACTGAAAGACTTGGTGTGACGTCAAAAACCACACGAATACCAAACAGTACTAAAAAAGCGAAAAGGAAATACCACTTATTCTCATTTTCAATCAAAGTATCTCTATACTCGCATATAAAAATACCCAAAACATATACAGGAAGGAAGTGAATATATGCCAAGAAAGCATTAGAGTCACCAACTGGTCGCGAAGTGAAAAGAATCACAACAACAGAAAACACCGCTGCATATAAAATATTTTTTCTATTCTCCCCCAGCATTTTAACGGAATTGAGCTAAGAAAAATCAGGGAAAGCATTGGGATAAACCACAATGGCCCCAAGTTTGCCCCTGTAGCATAGAAGAACATCAAGATATAAAGAATAGAATGTTTCATCAACTCATTAATATCAACCCAGTTGTGTTCTTTCTTCAAACCCAAAACATAAATACTAATTGCAGGAATAGATATTATTAAATATGGAAGGATTACATTTTTGAACTTACTGGCGTAAAATTTCTTTACTTCATACCGAGGCACTAAATATTGAAATAAAAATCCAGAAATCAGGAGGAAAATTGCAGTCCATTCCCTTAAAACTTCACTCCATAGGCGGGCTAAAACACTATCATCAGTAGTAAATAAATTGCAATGTGTTGTGATGATGAAGAATATAGCAATCCCTCGTATGTAATGTATGTACGAAAATTTCTTATTGCCCATAAAATAATATACCTCCCAGAAAATGAAGCCATTTATAAGTCATATAATAATTAAAGCACATATTAAGATATTAGTGTCGCATCATTAAAAACCTTCTGCCTAAATATTTCAGAATGCTCTATTATTTTCTTGAATTGAATATCATTACCACCATTATGTACATTAACTGTGTGAAGACTATCACTAAGGTCAGAACATAAGAAATGAACATTGCGTTTTCTTATTCTTTTTGCCTTAAAACCATTGACAGTGGTTATATATTTCAACCAAAGGTCATCTGCATGAGGACATAGTTCAAGGAAGTCATTCTTTGTTGATTCCAATCCTTTCAGTGATCCAACTGGATAATAGACCCCACTTGTTCCAGTGGGAAGAAAAGAACATTTAGAAAATGACGTTGTAATTTGATCAGATTTATTGAACCACAACCCGTAGTCGAAAATTATTTCATTCTCATCTCTGATAATATGATGCCCTCTAAATGCAAGAACACAATCTGGTTCAAATGATGCATTATTCAATATTTCAGAGAGCCACCAATTCGGATACAATATATCATCATCCACTGTAATAATTGGTGATTTTTCATTCTCATTGCTAATATAAAAAACCTTCTTATGGCTTTTAATATTTTCTTTTACACGAATTAATCTAACGCCTCTATTTATCTGTGAACTAATGTTATCGGGAAGCCCCCCATAAATATCAACATCCTCATCAGATATCGTTACTACTATCTGATAATCATTAGCATAATTTTGATTAATCAATGATTCAATTGTCAGATAAAGAATATTAAATCTTTTATGATATGAAGTTAAGCTTATGATAGGACCCGAAACTCCAGATACCTTCTTAATGCCATTTCTATTTCTCTTATGTAGAAATGAAGAATAGAGTGGTGTAGCACCAATAGAGTAGAGTTTACGAACAGCCTTTCGAGCAAAAGTAATTGGTGTCATGATTATTATCTCAGATGAACTACAATTTGGAACACATTAACAGCACTGAAGTCATTTTATATGAGAGTGAATCCATAATTAATCTCAGCAAGAATCCTTGTTTTGCATCAAACGTTGGTGATTAATAACTACCCAAGTGGATAACTCTGCCCTAAAAGTTAAGACCATTAAACTATCCAGGGCTTCGTCCATTTCATCCCGCCAAGTCATAATCACAGAAATTATGCTGCTAATACTTCAGTTTGTAGGAAACCATTTAAAGTTAGATAAAAAAGATTTCTTCTTTTGACGAAGAATGTATATGTGAGTTGAGATTTATATTCTCGTAACTTTTTCATCGTGATCAGTAATGTGTCACAAATACGATTATCGTCCCAACCGCGCAAAATAAGAAGAAACACACGCATTCTTGCACTGTCTTCCTTCTGCTTGAAGGGCTTTACCTTCTTAAAGGATTTTGTTCCTTGAAAATAATCAAAAACATCTTGTGTACGAACATCAAGCGCTATAAAAGACACATCACATATTGATTGTAGTATGAATACTTCGAGATAGTTGTTATAGATTAAGACAACATTTTTTGATCTGGAGTTAATATCCCCTCGACTTAGAGCTATAAGGAAATAATGAATATCGCATACAAATAAATTCACTTTATTAAAAGGCACGCTGAGAGATAGCTGATCTATTGCACATTCAATAAAACTGTTCTGCAACTGAGTAGTGACTGGGTTGATTTTTGTCATATTAACTCCATTTAATAAATAAGAGGAAACTAATAGGCGCCGTCACGCTTGAGCACTACGCCAACCGTCTTAAATAGAATCGCTATGTCATTCCAAAGTGACCAGTTCTTAACATACCAAGAATCAAAATAAACACGCGTTTGATAATCAACATCGTTACGGCCACTGATCTGCCATAATCCAGTCATGCCTGGCTTAGCCATCAGGTAATAATCGACGTCTCCAGCGTAACGGCTGAGCTCATCTTCAATAACTGGGCGTGGCCCCACAAGACTCATATCACCCCGAACCACATTCCACAATTGTGGTAGCTCATCTAGGCTGGTTTTGCGAATAAAGTTACCAACCTTAGTGATACGAGGATCGTTCTTCAGTTTAAAATCTTTGTCCCACTCAGCTCTCGCAACAGGGTCGGTGCGCAATACCTCCTCCAGCACCTCTTTTGAGTTGATAACCATCGAGCGGAATTTGAGGCACTTGAACTTGCGACCATTCATGCCAACACGTTCATGGCCATAAATTGGACTACCTCCGTCACGACTCACAAGATAACCAAGAATCAATAATGCAGGAGACAATGCTATGATAATCGAAAGTGCCCCCAAGAGGTCGAATGCCCGCTTCAGGAAACGTGAAGTTCGTTTTGCCAGATTGTTATTCACACGAAGGATCATCACCTCATGGCTAAATATATAGGCCATTTCCGTTCCATAAAGTGGTACACCTCTTAATGTAGGAACGACTGAAACAGAACGGCAATTGCGTTTTGCCAAAGTTTTCAACCACTGATCACGATACAGACTTTGTTCAGTCTCTACTGCGACAATGAACTGTGTTTCATTATTTGTCAGCAACCAAAGATCATGTTCATTTCTTAATACCGGAATACCACCCACACTAGACTGTTGGCAGCTACCATCGACGTCATAGAACGCAATGGTATCGAAGCCCATGACTTCTTCATTTTGTAATGCCTTCCACGCTTCCTGTGCATTATTATTACTACCAATGATGATTGTCTGTTTTTTCCACATACCAAAATGGTCTAGTAAACGACGTGCAATGCTGCGCCCAATTGGAATCACAATCAATGCTAACAACCAAGTCAAAGCCCACACGAATCGTGACATCTGCCATTGTGATAAAGCAGTGATTGCAAGATCGATCACTGAGAAGATAAGAATAGTGCGAAAAATTTCTTTCAGTTCAAACCAAAATGGCTTTCTATAGGTAAAATGACGCAGCCGTACCCAAAACCAAACAACACAGATAACCGACAAGCATATATGAGTAAAAATCTTTAGATTGAGATCTTTTACCGATATATCAGAAAGTATTGAATGAGCTCCTGAATCAATAATTTTTAGCGCAACGAACAACGCTGTGTTAAAAAAAAGTAAATCTGAAAACGCCAAGGAAAATTTTGTGAGAAGAGTTTTGTATGTAAACTCTGAGGTAATCTGTATACGATGCTGGAGTGTTGTCATATTATTAAACCCGGCCAATAAATCCATTAATGATTAGATAAGTCTTGCCAAAAAATGCAACAATAAAATCTGCATTTCTTGTTGCATAGTGATAATCAGAGTGCGCTAAAAATAGAGAATTGATTAACTTGTAAAATATGATTTGATTAGCAAGAACCCTTCTTTAAGACGTGATATCACTCGCCATTTGCTGTCCTTTCCACTGCTACTATTGAGAACATGCCCCAGTGTATTAACCACTTGAATCTTAATGTTGAGATTATTATCTTTTAACAAGATAATTCTTTCAAAAAAAACGCAGTCAACATCATAAAAAGAAAAATCATCATCAAAAATTTTTTTTCTAGTTTCTAGTAATTTAGTAATTGCTGAGCGGTAAACAACCAAACCGAATCCCAGCGAATGTATATTTTGTGTGGGATTTAGAACCAAACCATTAGCTACATTTGCTACAGTTTCATCGATGATAGGATAATAAATTTTTCCGTCAATTTTAGATCTGATGTGAGGAACTTGCAGATCAATTTCACCGGTATGAAATTTATCAAGATTATATATATAATCTTTACTCAGATAACAACCATCGTCTAATAATACGATTCGTTCAACCTCACGATGCTCATTGATAATTTCATTGAATATACCGCTCAGAGGTCTGGCATCCAGATACTCTTTTATATCGATACTTTTGACGTAAAAACCCAATGTGTGAATGAAATCCTTATCAAACCGTAACGCATCAGGCCCTATATTAATAATAATGAGTTCAACATTTGCATATGACTTACTCATTAGGCAATTGAGCGTTGTTGAGTCCTTGTAAGTCTTTCCGCTTAAAACGACAACTAATAGCGTCTGGTGCATAGGGATGCCTTTACTCTTTAAAATTAAACTTGAGTTTAATTTCTGTGCGGCCTGATATGTCGAGACTGAAAAACGACAAATATTGGTTTAACTCTCATGAATAAACCACTTCCTTGCTCAGTTTGAACATCTCCCATTTGGTTTTAATGTATATATCCAGTTCTTTACGAAAACGCTCGGCTGAGAAACGCGTAGCATTGGTGCGGCAATCAATTGGTTGTATGTTATGCCCAATAATATCAAAACTCTCTACCGCTTCGACAATAGCATCGGCAGACTGTTCATAGAAAAACAATCCTGTCGGATACTCTTCACCATAAGGACGAATAGTTTCCAACGCTCCTCCTTTGCCAAAGGCTATTACCGGAGTGCCACATGCTTGCGCTTCAACCGGTGTAATGCCGAAGTCCTCTTCAGCAGCAAACACGAATGCTTTGGCACGTCTCATGTAGTCTTCCATCACCTCATTCGGTTGATAGCCTAGAATTTCAACGTTTGCTGTCGCCTTCGACTTAATTTTAGCCATCTCAGAACCATCGCCAATTACAACTAATTTTTTCTCTGGCATACGACTAAAAGCTTCAACAATCAGATCAATTCGCTTGTAAGGCACCATACGCGAGGCTGTAAAATAGAAGTCGTCTTTCTTTTCATGTAACGTGAACCGATCGACATCAACAGGAGGATAGATAACGTCAGCATCCCTGCCATAAACTTTTTTGATACGACGCGCAATAAAATGGGAGTTAGCAATAAAGTGGTCAACACCGTTTGCAGTACGGCAATCCCACATGCGGATATTGTGAAGCATCCAACGAGCAAGCTTACCTTTCAATCCTCTGTCTAGCCCGGACTCACGCAAGTATTGATGCTGGAAATCCCAGGCATAACGTATGGGTGAATGAACATAGCTAACATGAAGTTGATCAGGCCCGGTTAACACCCCTTTCGCCACAGCATGGCTACTTGATAACACGACGTCATGTTGAGTGACATCGAGTTGTTCAATGGCTAATGGCATTAATGGTAGATAGGTTTGATACTTTTTTTTGGCTCCAGGAAGACGCTGAATAAACGATGTCGTCGCTTTTTTGTCTTGAAAATGATGACGAGAATCATCTGACAAAAAATCGACAACCGAATAAATCTCAGATGCGGGGAATAGATGAATGAATTCGGCAATCACGCGCTCAGCACCGGCAAAACCTACTAACCAGTCGGCCACGATTCCTATACTTATATTCTGTGACATAGTGTACCCCTCTTTAGTACTGATCACGATAAACAAAACCAGCTGTAACAAGGCTAGTTCTTTAACTCGATTATGAAGAATCTGAAAAGAAAGTTAATCTTAATATGAGAATAACTTATATCATTACGTGGCAATGAATAATGATTAACTACGGAGAATAGCAAGGATATTATCAGTATGCTTTTGCATTAAAGCCACGTTTGCACGAGATTCCACATTAAGTCTAACTACTGGTTCAGTGTTGGAACTTCTTAAGTTGAATCGCCAGTCAGAAAACTCAAGACTAATACCATCAGTTCTATCAAGGCTTAATGCGTCATCTTCATAGTGTTGCAATACACGTTCAATCGCCTGTTGTGGCTGTTCAAGTACACTGTTTATCTCACCTGAAGCTGGGTAAGCAAGCATGCGACTGTTAACTAACTGCCTTAAAGATTGACCTTTGACCTGAAGTAATTCAGTGACAAGCAACCACGGAATCATCCCACTATCGCAATAAGCGAAATCACGGAAGTAATGATGAGCACTCATTTCTCCACCATAAACCGCATCTTCATGGCGCATGCGTTCCTTGATAAATGCGTGACCAGTTTTCGACATGACAGGCACACCGCCAGCACCCGTAACGATATCTATGGTATTCCAGCTCAGGCGAGGATCATGAATTATGCGTGCACCCGGATCTTTTTCAAGGAAAGCAGCAGCAAGTAATCCGACAATATAATAACCTTCAATGAATTTCCCTTCGCTATCGAATAGGAAACAACGGTCAAAATCCCCATCAAATGCGATACCCATATCTGCTGCATTTGCAATTACTGCATCTGTGGTGTCCGCACGGCATTCAGGCAACAGCGGATTGGGAATACCATTAGGAAAATTACCATCTGGTTGGTGATGTACCTTAATAAACTCAATATTAACGCCAGCTTGTTCAAAGCGCTCTTGGATTGCATCAATCACATGGCCTGCAGCCCCGTTACCAGAGTTAACTACTAGTTTCATTGGTTGCGTGAAATTATCCAGGTTGATATAGCTCAACAATTTATCAACGTAAGCATCCAGAACAGAAAGTGTGGTATGGCTGCCACGAGTTTCTGGGTTAGTAGGTGAGAAATCATTCGCTTCAGCAAGGCGCTGAATATCACGTAAACCAGTATCCCCGCTTATCGGTTTAGAACCTTCCCGTACTAGCTTCATCCCGTTGTAGTCTAGCGGATTATGACTGGCTGTAACTTCAATTCCACCATCAATACTTAAATATGAAGTTGCAAAATAGATCTCTTCAGTACCGGATAAACCAATATCTATAACATCAGTCCCAGCATCACGTAAACCATTAGCCAAAGCATTTTTCAAGGCTTCACTGGTTAATCGTACATCTCCACCGACCACCATTTTTTTAGGTTTAAGATATTCACCATAAGCACGACCAATCCGGTAAGCAATATCTTCATTTAATTCTTCACCTAATTTCCCTCTAATGTCATACGCTTTAAAGCAGGTTAATTTACCAGACATTTTGCATTCCTTGTTTAGCTAAGGCCATAGTGATCTTTGGTACGAATAATGTCGTCATCACCAAGATAGGAACCGGACTGTATTTCCAACAATTCGAGTGGAATCCTTCCGGGGTTTTCCAACATATGTTGAGAACCTATGGGAATAAATGTCGATTGATTCTCTGTCAGTAAAAAGGTTTTATCTTCAATAGTCACCTTTGCAGTTCCTGAAAGAACAACCCAGTGTTCAGCACGATGATGATGCATTTGCAGTGAAAACATACCTCCGGGTTTTACCGTCACGCGGTTAACGTTATAGCGAGGCATACTCACAACTTTGTCATTTTTTCCCCAGGGTTGGTATGATTCACGGTGGACTCGATGTTCACCACGTTCATTTTTTTTGAGAAATTCAACAACTTTTTTAACATCCTGAACCTGTGATTTATCAATAACCAGTACCGCATCCTTGGTATTGATAATTACCAGGTTATCAACACCAACTGCCGCAATCAATTTTTCGTCAGTGTTGATGTAGCAGTTACTGGTATGGTGTGTGAAAATATCACCGGCCAGAGCGTTGCCTTGAGCATCTTTATTATTGACATCCCAAAGTGCAGACCATGAACCTACATCATTCCAACCAGCATCAAGAGGAACGACGACAGCATGAGTTGTTTTTTCCATGACAGCGTAATCAACTGATTCATCGGGACACGAAATAAAAGCTTGTTTATCAACGCGGATAAAGTCTTGATGTGTATCTGTCTGAGCAGACGCAATAGCTGTTTTGCATGCTGCAAGAATATCCGGTCTGAACTGAGACATTTCTTCGAGGAACCGACTTGCATGAAACAGAAACATACCGCTATTCCAGTAATACTCACCAGACTCCAGATACTGTAATGCTGTTGGAAGGTCCGGTTTCTCTACAAAACGATGAACACTGAATACAGGAGATTTTCCACTTCCTAATGAAGCACCACGTTGAATGTACCCATAACCTGTTTCTGGCTCTGCCGCAACAATACCAAACGTCACAAGCATTCCCTGTTCTGCATAGGGAATTGCATCCTGTACCGCACGGTGAAATGCCTTTTGATTCCCAATGACATGATCTGCTGCTAACACTAATAAAAGTGGATCTTCAGCCTGAGTGATTGCATTTAACGCTGCCAACGTTATAGCAGGCGCAGTATTTCTTCCAACGGGTTCGAGAATAATGTTTTTAGATAATTGCCCAATATTACGGAGTTGCTCAGCGACGAGAAACCGATGCTGCTCATTGCAGATAACTAATGATTCAGAAACGTTTAAGCCTTTAAGGCGCGTAATTGTTTCTTGAAGCATAGAATGCTCGCCATAAAGGCGAAGGAACTGTTTTGGGTAAAGTTCGCGAGACATTGGCCAGAGACGGCTACCAGTGCCGCCCGCCATAATAACGGGTAAAATCATAACCATCACCTAAATTAGATATTAATAGAATAACCCGAGTCATAGCAACTGACATTATAGACAAGACATGCTGCTGATAGTTGAAACCGATTCTTTTGGAGTAAGATCATCATTAAATAGACCAAAGCCATCCTCGGTATTATTTGAGTATGTCTTAGAGTCCTTAAAGCTATATAAAAATACACCAGAATATCCAATTTTCTTAGCATCGCAAACAGCGTTAGCTAATAACTTTGACTGAACCCTCATAGGAACACCGTATGATGTAATAGAAGTACTCCAGCCAATTTCAGTAATAAAAACCTTTTTATCCTTATAGAATGGATTAGTTTTAACTAAAGTATAAGCATAACGCGCTTGCTTAAGATAATAAGAATACTCATCAAAGGGATGTTTCCGATATGTTGTATAAGGATGAACAGAAATGGCATCTGTGAACTTCGCCATTTCCGGTGACAAATAATCACGAAGATAATCCCCCCTATTCTCCAAGCCTATTGCTTTGTTGAAGGCAGCAGAGGAGAAGGAGCCTGTAATGACGATAGAGTCAGGAGAATTCATTTTAATCACGGGATAAGACGCCCTGACAAGATTTTTGTAATCATCAATGCTACCAGGCGTGGTATTTCCTACCTTACCATTCCATTCATTCCAAATCTGATAAAACTTAATCTTATCACTGAAATGTTTTGTTAAAAAGTCCACGTATCTAACGAACCCAATTATCGCCTCTTTACTTCTTGGTTTATCACCGCCATCATAAAATTTGTTTCCATAATCGAGTATGCATAACACCTCCATTCCATGAGAATTAGCATAATCAATAAAATAATCCCAATTGGGTGGTATTTGCAATTGATTCCTCTCCTGCTCCACCACCTTCCAGGGCATATCGACACGAATAGAGTCCACTCCCATAGACTTAATCATGTCCAAATAGTTAGCTATGGTTTTTTTATCGAGATTAAAAACCCTCACATTAATACCTAAGGTAAACGCATCCGATCTCGATGGTAAAATAAAAATAAGCAAAGACATCAACACAAAAATCTTGCCAAATCTCATGATAACCTTCTCAGATTTGTATAACCATCATTGTCAGGAACAGATTCTTCAATGTGAAGTTGAGTAGCTGAGTAGTTAATTCCTAAGCAAATCGCCAACAATATCATTTGGTGAGGGTCTCCAATTAAACCAAAGTTCTCCCCCATCCCATGGGCAAAAAGCCAACCAGACACCATGAGAAGCATCAATCCACATCCATTCAAATAATCGGCACGGCTCCTCAGAGAGGAAATAGCAACTCTTAATCCATAATAGATAAAAAAAACACCAGCAAAAGCGGATAGAATCCCGGATTTCGACCACATGTACATAATTGTATTATGTGGAGGGTATAATATAGTGGAAATTTTAGCGTATCCAGCCATCCATCCACCATATCCTTGTCCCAAAACAGGACTTGACAAGAAAGAATTGATGCCGTAATCCCATATCTGAATTCTACTATCTGTTGTATCTGCAGTAGATGACAAGAATGAATTATCAAGATTTATATTAGATACTGATAGCAACAAGCAAAGCAGCATAACCATGGCAGATGAGAACAATAATATTCCTATCCTCTTTTGACTACTGGAGTTCAATGTGTATGCAAAAACAGGAATTATTACTGCAAATATCGCTGATGCTTTTGAACCAGTAAAAAATACAGAAAACCATAGAATGAACGAAATCGCATATAGTAAAAGACTTCTTTGCATTCTCGCAAGAGAATATGCCAGGAATGAACTTATACCAACATAGCAAGCAGCTATATTTGCATTTATAAACATAAGCCCCCCGGACTTCTCGGGATCGTAAAAGTTATTTCTCGTACCTTCTAAAACCAATGAGTCTAAAACATTTTGGCCTAAAATAATTCGCATTGGAGGAGACAAAATTAAGGATAATTTAACATCAGGAAGAAATCTGAATAAAATAATTGTAATAGCCTCAAAACATACGACCATCAAGAATAATTTCAGGATTTTCATTAATGCTTGTGGTTCTTTCCGATGTAAACTATAAACTCCAGAAATCAACAACCAAAAACTAAGCATATAGCTTATATCTCTAAAACCACCAGATATCTCAATCGACCACAATAGACTAACAATCTGTGTAAGCAAAATCATTATCGATACTACGAATAGTTTCTTTTTTATAAAAAATTTTATATTTGAAACAAGTGTGGGGAATAATAAATAAGAAAAAATGAATGCCAGGGGAACATCAGTCCCACCTGGAATAACATATAATTGAGGAACTGATGTTACTAGAGCTAAGAAAACAATGATTTTTAGATACATGGCTCATCCCATAGCTATCTTTAAATTATATTACTGCATTTTAATTACGTAAGAGCTCATCCTAAAGACAATTCTTAGCTGACATAAAACATCTAGTTTAAATTAAAAGTTCCAACATTTTTTCCATCCGAGATTCATATGTATACTGTTTTGCTAGATCTAATCTTTTTTGTATGTCTGCAACATCCCCTGATAAAGCTTGGTCAACCCCCTCAATGAATCCTTCATCCGTCATACCTATCTTAACTATATCAGAGAAATCCCGGATAGCCTTTAAATCAACACTCACCACAGGTTTGCCCGCAGACAAATATTCAAAGAACTTCATTGGAAACATATTATCTGTATAATCATTAATTTTATTTGGCAACAAGGCCACATTAAAGAATTTCAAGTATTGGGGGAGAACCGCATAATCTTTAGGACCTAGAAGATGTATATTTTTATGGCAAGTTAATATAGATATATTTGTAGATGGATCACCTTCACCAACTAACCCTATCACTACTATGTTATACCCCGGCCTTTCTTTTGCCAATTTACTCAGTAAATTGAAATCAATTTTATAACTACTTACAGCACCTATAAATCCTAAAATAGGCCCCTCAATACACTCTAAATCTGAAGGCTTGTCATAATCCACGACCATGGCCTTATTAAAATGTGAAAAATCGGCTACATTGGAAAAATAGTGAATATTACTATTCCATTTATCTCTGTTTTCTTTCAGTTTAGGTGCGGTTACGAAAACTACATCTGATTTAGATAATAATTTTCTTTCTTCCTTTTCGAGAATATCTACCGGCATTCCTGGCTGAGCTTTTATTTCATCAACACAATGATAGATAACTTTAGAAAATTCTGTTGGCTCAATAAATTCGGTAGTTAGAGGATTATAAGTCCATAACCATGGGTTATTAATCCCATATACTTTAATCCATAACTTAGTAAATAAAGTCATATACAACTTGTTTATCTTACGAATGAGCACGTACTCATTCCATGGTAGAGTAACCGGAGACCAAACATAAATATTCTCTCTAACCAGTTTGGGGGGGCTGACCGCCTTAAACAATTTACGGACCATCCTACCCATGTCTTTTTTGTTTAAGCCCGGCTTTCGCAAACCAAGTGAATCAATGTAAAATACCTTGTATCCTCTTCTTGCAAATTCGACTGCAACGTGTTGTTTATTGGTCCAGAAAGGATTATCCCAGTCAGCCGTTGAAAGCAGGACTATCTTATTATTTTCACTCATAATATTTCCTTGATTAGTTTGACGGGATTTCCTGCATACACACAGTTTGTTCTTAACTCACCACGAACTACAGCATTAGCACCAATAACAGTATGGGAACCCACAGTAGTACCTTTTGTTACAACAGCACCTGCACCAACCCAAACATCTTTACCCAAGATTATTTTCTCTTTTGTATAACCTTGTTTTCTAATTAACTCTTCTCTTGCTAAAAAAGAGTGGTCAGAGTCATATACACAGACATTCGGCCCGAATAAACAATCATCTCCAATCTCAATACTTTCGTGACAAACTATTTTATTATTCTCATTAAAAAAAACACCATTACCTATGACCAATACACCACTAGAACAGTGAATGGTGGAATTTCTTGATATAAATACCCTGTCAGCATCTGATTTTATTATCAACTTTCCACCACCTGTGATTTTAATTATCACCGAAGAGGAAATATATACTTTGAATGGATTTAGTTGTATGTTATTCCAATATCTTATTTTAATCGCTATAGATCTTATGAAAGCCATAAAAAACCTAAGCTTAAATATTTTTATCATCAGGATCCTTTTTTATTTAAAATAAGGGAAAGACTCCCTCTTAGCTGAGGGAACAACATAGTGTACAAACCCCAAAACGAAACAAAAACACCACAGTTTAGCATCAAAGATATAATGGAACTGTGGACATTAAACTCAAACCTTGACAGCAGAATATATAATAAACATCCTGAAAAAATTATAAGCAAACGCGCAGTTATTTCCTTGTAAATATTCAAAGCAATAACACTACTTAGAAACATTAAAACACCATAAATAGAATACCCATACCCCAACGTTGCTTCCCTAAAATACTCATGATACATAAGATTAAAAATCATATTACCTGATAAGGAAATCGCCATGATTATCATGACAGACATGTTTTTTAGCCTTGCATTTAAACCTTTAATCAAAACATAACCAATAACATTAGCCCACAATCCAAATGACATTCCTTGTAATATATTAGATGTCGTACTAATAGAAGAAGAATCAAATTTACCTCGCTGAAAGAGCACGGCCACAATTAATTCTGAATGAACGTATAAAAATAGTGAGAATGGAATTGAAAACAACATCAATAAATTAACTGCTTTTACAAGCATTTTCTTGATTTCATTTTCATTTAATCCTCCCCAACTAGCAAGGCCAGCGAGAGCAACTGGTGTTGATACGACCAAGATCAATGTTTCAGTTATAAATTTTGCGTAATCAAGTGCTGATACTGCTGTGATACTAATTAGTGTAGCGACGGCTCTTTCTACTGCAATATTTCCTTGGTTCATTACAGGAAGTAGTATCAATGGCCTGAGTGTTTTCCAAAAGTTTTTAACAACAGATTTTAATATACCCCACTCTATTATAGTCGGAAAATCTAGCAAACCTTTCCTAACACCTCGAATTAGGACCCAAACAAAAAAATATATATAACTTGCTGTAAACCCCCAAGCCAAATAAATAGGGTTTTTAAGAAAATAAGATACTACAGCACCAATAAGCATTCCCACATTCTGTACCGAAGGCCGGACTGACATCGGAAAAAAATCATCATGGGCCACTTCGACATAATTAATTAATGCCGAACTAAGATATAGAGGAATACCAAAACTCATGACAATAAGCATATCTTTTGATAAATCCCTTGTTGTTGTATCTAATCCTGGCGCTATTATTTCCAACCATTCTTGAACAAAGAAAACCGCACTAACAGTTAATATCAAAGAGAAAAAAAGGAATAACAACTGCATTGACCAAAAGAATAACTGGGCTTTATTCTTGTTATCTCTATAGAAAATCTTATATAAAGGTATAAATGCAGTCAGACTATCACTAACCAAAAAATTTACAGGAACTAAAGTACCTGTTTGAGCAACTCTATAAGCCCCGTTTATATAACCAGTCCCAAACAGGGCTGCAACAATAATCTCCCTAATCAACCCCATCCCTTTTGATATCAAATTTCCACTAACTAAAGAAATAATGGCTTTTTTCACGAGCAGATCCTTTTAACCTTACAAAACACTCATGTATTACAGTTCGGGTTATTACGATCTGACTCAATCTGAGATCAAGTGACAATATTGCTCTACAGAATAAGCCAGTGTATTTTTAAGTGGGATGTGGCTTTCTCTATTTTCTGGCTTTCCTAGAAAATTTAACTCTTTAGCAAATTCAGCCGCTGAATCGTAATCTGAGCTGTCTATTTTTTTAATTTTTTTGTTTTCAATAAAAGATAAATGCTTAGATGTTATAACAGGAAGACCTGCAGCCATAGCTTCTAGTACATTCAATGGAAGACCTTCAACTCTCTTTGTAAGAAAAATAAAAACATCTGCTGCACTCATAACACCTGAAATTGCAATCCGGTCCATACTCCCTAAGAAAAACACATTATTTTCAATCTTCAATTTTCGACACAATTCAATTAAATTCTTTTTTTCTTTCCCATCACCGCAGATTAAATAGTATGAATTTCTTTTTTTTTCATAAATTTTAGCGAATGATTGTATGTTATTGTCGACTCCTTTCTGCTCGTGCAATCGAGATACGGACAAGAGTAATAATGCATCATCCGAAACACCTAAACTTTCCCTTATTTTCGTTCTTTCCTCCATATTAAACTTAAACATTTCTTCATCTACGCCATTCTCAATTTCTACAACTTCAACATTTTGAGTTATAAATTTTGTAGGATTACTTCTCAAACTTTCTGTTACTGCAGAACCTATAGAAACTATACAATCAAATTTTTTATAGTAAACCCAATCCTTAAAGAACCAAATAATGTTTCTGCCTGAAGCAAACCACTTTTTTGCAGAAAAAGATTTCAATTTAGATATGAACTCAGCAAAAGATGTACCATGTGCCTGCATGATAAACCTTGCCTTTTTAAAATCATCTTTATGTTTAAGTAAGCTAACTCCGGCTGCACTAATACTAATTACAGCTGAAATATCTTCTGCATCTAATGATGAGAAATATTCTGATGCTTCACGCCACCATCTTCGAGAATATCGTCCAGGCTTCGTGTTTTCTAAAAAAACCACGTCAAGGTTATCGTGATTATAGCTTTCTTCTTTTGAATTATTCTGTGTTGTTATAACAATTACTTTAAGTCCTCTTCTAGCTAATTCCAGACAGAGGTCCCAACATACAACTTCCATCCCACCTATACCATGTAATGGTAGAGAGCGAGCAACGATTACTACCTTTGTATTTTTCTTCATTAGTTAAACCTTTGCCGCTCATTTAACATGAAAACTTTTCTATGATTTAGAGATTGCATTAAATTCGCTAACCATACTAAAGAATGAAATTCATAAAAACTAAATACACCAATTATAGAATCATAAAATCCTACAGGGTCTGTAAGTTGACCCTGTAGTCATCGTTCTATTTTTTTTCCGAATATGCATACCCATAATGGTTGCAACCATAGCCATAGTAGCCACTAGACTTTCTTACAACTCCATTTAGGATACATCCTTTAATGTTCACGCCTCTTTGCTCAAAATATTTCTCGGCCACCGCTATTTCTTTGGCTGAGTTTACTTGAAAGCGAGCTACTAACAATGTTGTCCCGGCATATTTTCCGATTATTGCTGCATCTGTTACTGCAAGAATAGGGGCTGTATCTATAATAACTATATCGTAATTCTCTGACGCCCAGTCTATAAGATCCGCAAGACGCTTATGCATTAACAGCTCCGCAGGATTCGGCGGTATCTCACCTCGTGTTATGTAATCAAACCCTACGCTATCAACTTTTTTGATACATTCGTGTATATCTGATTTTCCAACCAAGATATCAGACAAGCCAGGCTTTACATCACCCTTAAAAATTTTATGAACATATCCCTTCCTCAAATCAGCATCGATGATTAAAACACGCTGATTTCCAGATGCTAAAAGTGCTGTCATATTAGTACTAATAAAAGTTTTTCCCGCGTCAGGACTGGCACTTGAGATCATTAAAACATTATTCTTAGCCTCTAACATTGCGAAATGTAAACTTGTACGCAGTCCACGGATAGCTTCTATTGCCAAATCAGCAGAGTTTTCTTCAGCCAGAAAAAGGCTATTTTCATGCTTGCCCTTGCCTTTCCTTCTATTATTTTTTTGTCTTTTTTGCATCCAATCTGATAGTGGTACGCTTGCATAAACATTAATACCTAACTCTTCAAGTTGCTCAGGTGACTCCAGTCCCCTGTGCAACAGCACTTTCAGGAGGACAAGACTCACTGAAAGGATCCCACCTAAAGTTATTCCTATAAGAACAACTAGTATCTTTTTAGGTTTTACTGGCTTCGGTTGTGTTACTGCACTATCTATAATTCTGACATTACCGATTGCACTAGATTCCGCAATGTTAAGCTCTTGTTGCCGATTCAAAAGTTGCATGTAAATAGCCTGACCAGACTGTACATCACGACTTAATCTCAACACTTCTTGTTGTGTTGCTGGCATTTTGGAGACGCGTTGATTCAACTTATTTTTTTCTTCATCTAATGTCTGACGTTTTTCAAGTAGTGCTTTATATGTTGGATGAATTTTAGTGTACAGCTGAGATATTTCTGCTTCGCGAAACGTCAGTTCATTTAATTGATTGTCAACATTTACGATCTGGTCTAACGCCGACTTCGCTTCTAAAGACAGGTCAACTGAGTCACTTTGTTTACGGTATGCATTCAATTTATCCTCAGCAACATTCAAGTCATTACGAACTTGAGGTAACTGTAAATTCAAAAATTTAAGACTTTTTGCATCTTGTGCAGCCTGCCTGGCTATGTTTTGGTCCAGATAGTTTTCACTTATATTTCTCAATATAGCTTGAATCAATACAGGGTTATCTCCTGTCAGCGTGAGATTGAGCATTCCTGTATCTTTCCCTTGATCCGCTACTGAGAAAGATTTCTGTAGACTATCAATTGCCTCAAGATACGTTAGATATCGCACTTTAAACGTTGTACCAGGCAAAGCATTAAGATCTGTCACAAGAATGGACATTCCTTTTGTCTCTATTAACTCTCCAACCCGCCCGCTGACATCTATACCATCCCCATTGATATGAAATGTATGATTATCCTCAACGGTTAAACTGACTTCTGGAGAATCACTTCCTTGCCCTTGCAAATAAAGACGACTGATACTGATCTCTCCTTTAGGCTTACCTAACATACGTGCCAGCCCCCTGCCAAATATTGGAAAGTAGACCTGTTCAACCTTAGCCTGCAAATTCAAGTCCTGTACTGTTTTCCCCAAGATCATCCTGGATTGCAAGAGACCTATTTCAGGAGCTGATTCCGGCTGCGCATCTGGAAGGATCTGATTTATACTGTTAATCAGAGCGTTACCTTGTTTTTGCTCAACTTGTATCAATGCATCAGCTTGGTATATAGGTGTTGCGAACTGTGCATAAATTACGGCTATAACTGCAAAGACGCATGTTATTGTTATTATGATCTTCCGATGATCATATAACTCCCCAAGTAATCGACCCAGTTCTACTTCATCTGAGTGTTTGCTCTGCGGTTTTATAGAAATGACAGATGACATAAAGTAATTCCTAGTTGTTAGCCGCCCAGTTTAACTGCCCAGCTTTTACAAGCCCGGTCAATTAACTGGTATACAAAGTTGAATGCTTCCTGGCTTTGGAGATAAGGGTCAGGGATTTCTTTTTGCTCTAGCCAATGCCCCAGCAGCATGGTTTTGCCTCTGCATTCAGTTGCGATACGCGTGACATATTCAATCTGGCGTTTTTCCATTACTAAGATCAGATCGTATTGACGTCCGATCTGTTTAGTAAACTGCCGCCCCTTGTGTCCTTCAAGATTGACATCATGTGATCTGGCAGTAAGTACTGCTGAATCATCTGCGGGATGTTCAATCAAAGCATTAACACCTGCCGAGTCAATTTTCTTTCCAGGTAGTAATTGTCGTAACCTACGTTCAGCTGTAGGTGAACGACATATGTTTCCCGTACATACCACCAGAATTGAGTCAAACATCTTGATTACCACTCACGGATATAATGTGCGGCATCAACCATGTCATACACACCACCAATGGTCGGTACCAGCTGGGAGATCACGCGGTTCCAACGCACTATCGGGGCGGTGGTGACATAGACAATGTCATAAGGTTGCAGCTTGAAGGCGGTGCTCATTACCATAGCTGCTGCATCTTTCGCATTCAGCTGGTAAATATTGGCCATTTTTCCGTTAGCATCTTTATTACGCAGCGGTCTAATCACAAAGATCCCCGATGCATCCGCCAGTTCCTGTGAAACACCCTCCGCATTACCCAATGCTTCAGCTAACGTCATACCGCTGCGATCCATCTTGAGCGTGGATTGTTTATTCACTTCACCCATCACGAACACTTTCAGGTCGTCATTGCGCGGTACAAACAAAATGTCCCCAGGGGTCAGCAAACGGTTTTCGCGGAGATCGCCTTGCTGCATTAAGGCCTGCAAAGAAATCAGGCTGTCTTTACCATTGTGAGTCAGTACCACATTGCGCCAGTCCGCATCCGGAGCTAAACCGCCAGCGGCATTGATCGCGTCCATCACTGTTAGCGGGATATTGCTGATAGCCAGCTGGCCCGAACGCACCACCTCCCCTGTCACATACGCCTTCTGCGAGCGGAACGCTGCAATGCTGACATCAACTTGCGGGCTTTCAATATAGGTTTTCAGTCGATCGGTGATTTCGTTGCGGACTTCCTCAATGGTGCGTCCGGCCACTTTCACCTTGCCAATATAAGGATAAAAAATGGTGCCATCGGTGTTCACCCAGTTACCGGTGTCGCTGGCACTTCGGTACTGGCCGGCGGGTGTGGTCAGTTCAGGGTGATCCCATACCGTGACCATTAAGACGTCACCAATGCCGATGCGATATTGGTAGTTTTTGATTTCATCTTCCAGCTGCGGGTTCGCACTGGACATCACTTTTTGCGGTTGCAGTGAATCAAGCAGTTTTGGTGTTAGCGGATAAACAGTAACGTATTTGCTAATGTCCGTATTCGAATCCATCTGCTCCACCACATCTTTATCACTCGTTGATAAATGTTGGCCGGGAACGATGGTGCAGGCAGAAAGCACAAAAACAGATACCGCAATCGCGGATAATCTGAAAGGCAATTTCATCATCATGAACTGAACTATCATCCTATTAAATGCAAGAAAATAAAGCCTCTTTATCAATGTGCTAAAGATGCATAGTAAAGGGAAATGTCATCCACCCACCTTTAGAAATCCATCCCTGCGTGGCTGCGTTGTTTTCCATAAAACAGATTTCTGAATGATGAAATGTCTCGATGCAACATATGTAAATTACTGACTTTCAGTTTCTTTAAACCTGAATTTTTTTGTGCACTAATGGTTTTTGGACTAAGCCCGCTATTCTTGGAGATTTCGAGGATGTTCTGCCCGTTTAATAAATCCTTCAGGACATCGATTTCTCGTGGAGTAAGGTACATGGTTTTTCTTTCAGCAATGAATCGATACAATTTATGATGCAATGGAGTAAGCCCGTCATCTAATTGGTAACTCATCACAAAGGTTGTCAGGCAATTACCGACAAAAAACTTCTCATTAGAATAAATGCTTATGCCTTTATACAGTCTGATGGTTTTCAGGTCAGAACTTAACGAAATAGTCATGTCCTGTAGTCCGCCTTCGTGGACTTTTAACGCTTCCCTCAACCCTAGACTTAAGTAGTAATCATCAGATATTATCCTCATATCTCTCTGACACCTTTGCGATGCCCTCCGCTGTCTGGTTAGAACTATCTGCCCGTGGTGCTGGTGGTGGTGGTCGTACCGGTGCTGCTGCCATCGTGGTTCTGGGTTGCTAAAGCCAGTGCTGCCAGCGCGGAGACTGCAGAAACACCGACAAACACACTGGTTCCCGCGGCATAACTCGTGGCGCTTTCACCGGCTGGTGCGCCCACATTCTGTGCAGCTGCTGTTTGTTGCGTAGTCGTTTCTTCTGCTGCGTTTACACTCAAACTCAGCAAACCGGTTAATAACAATGTAGTCATTGCTGTGATTTTCATAATGGTACCTTTTTGGTTATTAGCGATAATGAATGATATTTTTCACTACTTTTACTGCTCACTCATTCCTGACGTTTCAGGCACGCTACCGCCCTTAGCTTTCTGGCGCCAATAGCCTGAAAAATAAATAATCAATACAACAGACGCAGCGACGCCTTTGCGACACTGGCAAAAACAAAAATAATGGGCAGGACAACGCTGCCATTTTGCTGTGAAAAAAGACTTTTATAAAAAATGCAGAGTTATAATATGAATTTCTTATTTAAACTTTCGATATTTTCAAGTCGAACACTTTTAAAACATCCACCTTGTACCGCTCTGATATCCTTTTCTATGGCATGGCATTGTTCTTTGCTGTCCACACCTTCGATGATGATAAACTTACAATATCGCATGATGTTCTTGATAATGACCGGCCAGATACCTGACTTGCTGTAGATCTTAAAAAAATCATTATCAATCTTAACGGCGTCATAGAGATTTTCCTGTAACGCTCTCAGGCTGGATTCGCCTGATCCTAAATCTCCCAACCACAACCGATACTCCTCGGCTAACGCCTGCAATACCCGGTTGCTTCTCCCATCTGAAAGATTTGGAAAACCTTCTGAAATCTCTAAACGTAAAAAGGGTTTTGATTTGGCTAACTCTGCGAACTCCTCTTCCTGTATCAGGATCGCGGCCATATCAAAATCAATATTGATGGAGCATAAAATATTATTGTTTTGAAAATATGCTGTCTTTAGATCTATGAGACTCAGTTGTTCCTTCAACACTTTTTTTTTCTGTGCATTACCCGGTTTCCCCGCTTGCCTGAAAAACCACCCAGGTGTGGCGCTGTCTTTACGTATCTTTACCGCCAGAACGTTCCCTGCTCTGTCAACTATCGGCTCTGCTTCATAACCACTGATAACTTTACCTGTTAGGATTTCGCTGAGATTCACGACAATGTTTTCCAAAACACATCAGATGATTCTCATTCTATGATCATTAATACCAATCAATAAACACTTAATGATCGGTTTTAACTATGTTTTTACCTATCAAAAAATAACCTTTGATCGATCTATCCTTTACTAAATCGATTAAATAGAATATTATCCCGATATTTCAGGCTAAATTAGTGGTTTAATGGAGTTATTTTTTATAAGTCAGCTACATATACTAGGAGGGAACAAATTTTTGATAAAATACAATTGGATATTAACGGTTACCGATCAATATATTAATTCTTAAGCTACTAACTCATAACTATGTTAATGAATTGTATTAGAAATTCATTTTCGTGCACGGAAATGCGAGGATAAATGATTGATTAGCGGTTGAAAACTGACAATTTAGTTACGTTGCTGAATTATTAAGTTTTTGATCCCGGCATGAAAGATACTGATGTTTGGCCCTGATCCAGTGCCAGCCTGGGCTGCACTGAAGAAACCGCGCAAACGCTCAATCGCCTCAATAATGCATTTAAAATTAATCATTAAGGCCCCCTTAATTTGCTTATTATTTCTAAAATGTTACACAGACGGACAATCACGCGTGGGACATTAGCCATTTTCCGTTGAACGACACACCTACAATCGGTCGATTAAGCTCTGTGAACCCTGCTTCTTCGTTTCATTGTCCATTCAATAGCAACTTTTCCTACAGAACAGTTGCCCTCATCCCATTACCGGAAAAGGTTTTGACGTTTGTGTATAGATGGGAAATGACAGGTGGGAGTTGGGCCAGACATTACGCCTGGCCCGTCAGATTATTTCAGGTGGGTTTTCAATTCTTCGGCTGCCTGGCGCAGCGCAGTTTTCACTGCCGGTACATTACTCAGCGGATTCAACAGGCCGTAGTCATGAATCAGGCCGTTGTAGCGGGTTACCGGTTCTGGATTGTCGCTATGCGCGGATACTGCCGTAGTGCGCTGTGGTTACAGCGGGCACTAAAGCAGGTTCAGGCGTAACCAGGTACATACGGGCACCAACACCCGATGCAGACTGGCGTAGCTCCTCAGCCGGGTACGGACCGCTGTCAACATGATCGCCCCGGTCAAAGCAGTTGTAACCTGACGTGCCGGCATCCAGTGAAATCCAGTAGTGCCGGATCTCGCAGTCAAACAACTGTGACATTTCTCCCATGATCTCACCTGACGGCGGATACCAGGGAGACGCAAAGTGCAGCGTGAGCGAACCCACATCATCACGGCTCCAGCTGGCCTGATGGCCTGCCGGGAACTCCATGCCAAAAAGCTGCATGTAAAGTTCTGACGACGTGTTGAGCCCCCTGAACAGACCCGTATCGCCGTTGAGTTCGGTTGCCAGACGTGACGGCATCACCATCAGCATGTCACAGGGGCAGGTTGTCTCCGGCATAATGCTGAGCCATTCCCAGCGCTCCTGCGGATCGAACTGCCCACCGGCTCCGGCAACACCAAACCAGTCGGCATAATGCACGGCCATCAGCTGCGCCATTATCTGCCGGGCCGAAAACGGAATGGCTTCCCATTTCAGCGCATCGATGCCGGACTGCAGCGTGATTTTCTCCATGCGGGAGAGCGTCTTCGTGTCCAGCCACGCATCCTGCTCCAGCAGCTCGATAAAGTGCTGGAATGCCTGGTTAGGTGAAGTCTGCGCCCCCGTACCTGAAGCGGTCAGCATCGGATACGGCGAATAGTCCACGGCCCTGACAGGCTTAGGTATGCCGGCACAGCCAGCGAGAAACAGTTTTATCGCCTGCCGGACGGCATGGCGGTAAAGCGGTTTTTCCGTGCCGGCAATCCAGGGCTGCATAACATCAAGGCAGACTGACTTACCGGTGATTTCCAGGAGGTTCTGGCACCATGAAAACATTGTGAAACTCCTCTTGTCGGTTGAAACGAAAAGAGGGCATCTCCCTGAGGAAGATGCCCTCAGGGGGATGATGGCGGCCGCAGCCGCCGGGTCAGATTATGCCGCCTGTTCCGTATTACGGTTCAGGGGCGCAAGTAAATATTCCGAGGCTTCACGGGCGAACCGGCAGGCACGGAAAATTGCCCGTTTGTCTTCGCGAAGTGCTCTCAGCCAGCCGGCAAGATAGCTTTCGTGCTGCACGTCGCCGGTAATACCGAGCTCCGCACAGAGAAAGGCGCTGCCGGTTTCCGCTATCAGCTCTTCGAACGCATAAACCGGGCCACCAAACTGCCGTGACGATGAGGTAATGCCTTCCCGGTTCAGGCGGCTGCCATGCCCGGTGGCATGCACCAGTTCATGCAGCAGGGTGGACCAGTAGTCCACCTCCGTCCGGAACTGCGATTCCGTCGGCATGACTATGCGGTCAGCGCCCGGCCGGTAATAAGCGCGGTCCTGCCGGCGGTGATCGCACCCGACTCCCGTGGAGCTGAGTATCTGCTGTACCTGATTCAGCTGTACCGCGCTGAGTTCAGACGGGGATTCTGCCGGAACAGAAACCACACCTTCACCGCTGACTGATTCAGGCAGCCCCACACACTGTTCTACGTTGAACAGCTGCAGTTGCTTCAGCATGGTCAGCTGCTCCATAACCGGCTCACCGTCCCGGAACAGCAGATTATCACTGCTGTCTCTGGCCTGTTTCTCAAACGGTTTGTAGATAATGGCCAGCGCGCTGGTTTCATTCTTCCTGACGTGACCTCCCGCAGTTTTAGCCTGCAGGAAAGTCAGCCAGCGATCGGACGTATAACCGTTTTCTTCTGCGGCCATCCAGAGCAGGGGAACGTTAACCCCGCTGTAGGCACGGCCGGTTACGGCATTGACCGGCAGGCAGCTGCCATGCACGTTCTGAGCCGAACGCCACGGGCGCCGCCAGGGCGGCACGCCATTTTCCAGCGCCACAATGATTTTATCGGTGACCTGCTGATACAAGTCGGTAGTCTGTACTGTTGCCGCTTTGGATCGGGCTGTTGTCTTTTTCATGGGGTGCATCCTTTGAAAACGGGGCGCATCCCGGCCGGTGGCGGACGATGCGCCACCGGTGAGTGGAAAAATCAGTAAAAACGTAAGGAGCCGTCGGCCATAACCGAACGAATACGGTCACGTACGCTCGCGACCGCACTGTCAAACATCTCCCGATCGGCGGGTTTCGCCCGCTTTGAATCAAGGCGAATGACCTGGTCGAGAACATGTAATGCCTGCGAACGCCAGCTGAGACGTTCAGCATTACCTACACAGGCATGAAAATGACGCAGCGACTGATCGTAAAGCCAGCGGGTCCGGTCACGATATTCGCTCACCGGTACATACACCTTCAGCGGTGGATGCGTTTCCACATTAAGCGTCAGCGCATTGTTCAGGTTACTGATAACGGGTTTTATGAGCAGATCATGCTGGTCATTCAGCACAGCATCAGACATGCCCTGCGCAATAAAGGTCTGAAAGGAGAATTCCCGTTCGGGTATCAGTGAGTCAGCAAGATCTGACCAGTCTGCATCCTCCGACGGATTACACCCTGCAGCCCAGGCTTTCAGCCACTCTCCGGGATGATTGTCATCAGGTACACGAAGATAAATCCCCAGGTTCTTTTCAAGTATCAGCGGGCGCTGCATACCCAGGTTCTGTGTGAAAAGCGGACGAAGTTCAGCAGAAGTAAAACGGATCATATTTCCTTCGGATAAAAAAAGGAGGAAACCTCCCCGGGAGGGAAGGTCCCTCCGGGAAGTGTTAATCAGTAAAAACAGATTCAGTCGAAACGGTAACGCAATCCAGCCATTTGCTGCGCCATCTGACGGCCGGCCCGTAAAGCCTTACGTGCGGAGGCAAACTTACCTGCGCTGCCAAGTTGCTGATACTGCCAGTCACGCGAACTGTAGCCTGTTCTGAGTGAAATGATGGCGGTAAACCCCCCTTCAGACTGAACGACCTCGGCGCGGAAACTGCTGTGTCCGCTGCGGTTGGTGAACCATTCAGCCTGCTGCTGACGCATTGCCTCTGCAAGGCAGTTGAGGGCGCGCGATGTGCGGGTAATAAGTAACAGAATTATACTGCTCATGGTTTTCTCCTTAATGAATGCGGAGAAAACCATCACCGCAGATGCAGGGAGGTTGTCCCCGCATGGGTTAAAGCCTTTGTCATAAATGACGCCGGCGTCTGGTTAATGACTAACCGAAGTGATGATATAAAGCGTTATCCGGATCGTCCGGGTTAAAGGTTCGGCTGGCAGGAATGTTAACTGTCATGGCGCAACCGCAGGCTGGGTGATAACGATGACGGAAACGATGGATGTAGCGTTTTCCAAACCACAGAACGCGTTTTTCCACTGTCTCCATGAACTGCCAGACTTCACCGTCATTATCAGCAACAGCCGGGTCCTGAAGGGCTCGGTTGGACCTGTGCTTTGCCAGCTTGCTCCACATCCGGTGCCATTCGCTGCTGTTATGTTTAACGAGTAGTAACGTATTAAATGCCAGTGTATTCACAGGTAAATCTTCTTCAGTAAAAATAAGAGGATTTATCTCCGTATGGAGAAAATCCCCATACGGGTTAAGTGCATCACCTCAGAAATCTGCTTCGCTATTTTCCATAGACAGAAAGCATTTTTCGTCTTTGACTGCGCTTTTGTAGAAATATGTCCAGGCCTCTTTATCAATAACTTCTGCCATGCGGCAAAGGCCGTTAAAGAATGCCTCCCATGATTCAGGTATAAGCTTCCGGACATGCAGTTCAGCCATGTCCCTGGCGACCGCAGCCATTTCCCAGACGTAAAACGGAAAGCCGTCGTCATCTGTCCCGGTGTTCAGGCCAAGACGACGAAGCGCTGCGATACTCAGCAGCTCGCCCTCTGCTTTGGCCAGTGCGACTTTATGAGCGGTACGATCGCTGGCACGATGATAAAAATCTGCAGTGAGAATTAAATCGTTCATTGAGGATTCCCTGAAGCGTCGGGGAAATCTGTCCCTGACGGGGACAGAAGTCCCGAGAGGGTGAAAGACTGTTTGTTTAATAAGGCAGTCAGGCGATGTCAGAAAAACCGGCGCTCTGATAAAACATTTTGCGCGCTTCTTCTGTAGCGTCGTCCAGTTCTTTTTCCTGGCGAGACAGGGTAACGCCCTGGTGAAAAGCGGTATTCCAGTGACGACTGTGTACATTTACCGCGAGGAGCGTAAGCTCGGTCACGGCCTCTTCGACAAAGGTGTGTCTTATGAAGCAATGCTCAGTTGCAAAACCAACGGTATGTGCGACATATCTGAGAAAAGTCAGGTAGTCAGGAAGGCCGTCAGCAGGAACCTGAGGATCGGCGTCAACCATGAGTTTGTAACCAAGACGTACGTTAAGCTGAGTTTTGACGTAATCCACCATGATTCTTGCAGAAGCGGGGGAATCACAATTCAGTAACGTGAGCGGATTGATCATTTTGGTGTAATGCATGGGTACGATTCCTTATGAAAAAAGGGAACCGCCCTAAAGGGAAAGTATCCCTCAGGGTGAGAATCAGGCCAAAAATGGCTGATGAGTAAATAAGATGTTCAGGAGAGTGAAGCGAAGTAGAGAAGAACCTTAACCGCAGGGGTCTCTGTTTTCAAAGGTTAAACAGATTTGTAACCGCCCGAAAGCGCCATCTCTCAGGTTGTGATGGCATTGGCATGTGATTACCCGAAGGCGTTCCTCTCAAATCACCGGAACATTGGCAGTTGTCAGAGACAACGTTAGCAAAATAAGCGTACACAATTCCCGCACCTCAGGCAAGAGTGTCAACGCAAAGATGTTCCCGCATTATTTTTCTCTCAGTACAATCCTGAAAGTTTCAAACAGTGCGCCCTGAGTGAAGTACAGACAGGCATCAGTACGGTTGAACCTGTCACCATAATGTGCATAAGCCTCCTGTAAACAGGCTACCTCGCAATGTCCCCTGTCGATAATGCGCGAAATGTTTACTTTAAACCCTGAAAGCACGCGACAAATAATCGAAACTTCACCAGAAATAAAACCATGCTTAATCATGAAGCTCAACCTTGTTATAAATACGCGCCACATAATGACCCCTGCCATCGCCATGTCCCAGATCCATTGATGCAAGAGCCTGTGCCTCTTCTTTAGTAAAACCTTTTTTCATATGGAGATTCATAACGTCAACAGAGTAGGCATAACGTAAACTATGGGGTGCATATTTACCGGTTAATCCTGATTCACGGACGACATTGCGATAGCGTTCAATGGCCGTGTGTAAAGATGGTTTATCGATTAACTTGCCATTATTTTCACTCAGATGTTTAAGAGACGCATTGATTGCAACCAGAGTCGCATCACGATCTAATACCGTGGTATCTCTTGGGCGCCCTCCTTTTGTACCGAATACAATGCGTATTTTTTCGTCCCCATTCAGTAACGCTTTTTGCCAGGTACGCAATGATTTAGCAGACTGAACTGTTTCTTCCGTTCTTAAACCGAGTAATCGGGATAGCCTCATTGCGCAGGCAATGCCCTCATCCTTTTGCTCTACACTCGTTAATACCTGCCGAAAATAAGTATCAGGAATGGCAACCTTCGTTCCGTCCCGGCTCGTTTCCGAAATGCCCAGGGCCTGGTTGCTCAGTTTTTCATGAGAAGGATTAGCCATGAATGTCTTTCCTGCAACCCGCAGTAAAGCGCGGATCGCCGCCATTTCATTTTGAAGAGTGCGCCTGGAAATTTCTTCTGAAAGGCGACTTTTCATATACAGTTCGATATGCGACGTTTTAATGTTCTTGATATCTCTGATTTGAACATTAAGCCTTAATAAACGTTCGGCAAACCTGTCAGCAATTTTCATTCGGTCAGAAACAGTTTTAAAACTTCCCCCCGCCTGTCTGGCAAGCGTTTTAAGATTTTTATTCAGTTTTGCCATAATCCCCCCTCCACTTAAACAGGTGTCAGTGCTTTTCCGTCTGTGTGAACGGAAAAGCACTGACACCGACTGCACCACAGCTACAGACGATGAATTTCACCCCGACGGCACGGTTTATTGTTGCGCTTCCTGCGTCTCGACAGATATCTGTGCATCGGGGCGGCGAAATGTTGAGTTATTGCGAAGCTCCCCAGGTCTCTGACCTGTTCGCGGTTTGCACCGGGCTGAAATGAATCAGTCTGCTTCCACACACCAGTGTGTTGACTGGTGTCGCCATCGATATCGTGTCGATTTTCTCCTCTTTTAATGAAGTCCCTGGCCGTTTTTACGGTTAAGACGTTTGATTGATAAGTGAACAAACCGTGAATGAAGCACGTCTTTAAGGCGCTTAAAACCTTTGAGTACGTGTTGGTCAGTTGGTAAAGAAGTTGTTTAAACGGCAGTGCGTCAGCGCTGCCAGTTATGCGCTGCGCGCGTCACTTGGTACTCGTTTCACTCGAACGCAAGTGACGCCGCGCTCCTCTGCTCTCAATGCAGACGTGGAAGATGCCCAAATGTTCCAAATGGTCATACCCACGTCGCAAAGTTTGCAACCGGAATTCAGCGTCTGAACGAAAGAGGAAACGTTGGCGAGAAACGCCATTGAGATGAAAAGGCCATAAACAGGCATTGTAAGTAAAGGACCTTCGTCGCTGTACGACCTCCGTTTTCAAAGGTTAAACGGAGTTACCGCCCGAAGGCTCCGTCTCTCAGGTCATGACGGTTTTGGCATGCAATCACCCGAAGGCGCCCCTCTCAGATTGCCGGGACATTGGCATGTTGCTTTACGCAACGGTACAACGAGGGAGATGTTAGATCGGAGCATGATCCTTTTCAAGTATCTTCTATCACCTGCTTATATATGTAGCCTTATTCCTCCAGAACAGAATCGTGATATGCTCAACGTTATTCAGATGATTAAGACCACTCCTGTCAGGTGATAAACATGTTCAGGACTCCACCGGTAAGCACCACTTCGCATATAAATGACATTACTCATACACGACTTATTAATTATAAGAACATTTTCGCCGTTAAAGATGACTCGGAGTTGCATGGTATTTACAGCTGGAATGAAGAAATTGCAGCAAAAATGGTGTACCTGATTGGGATGATTGAGGTAACACTCAGAAACAGGATATACGGAGGTATTAGTAAGTTAATCTTTAACAAGAGTGGTTTGTATTGCAAAGTGCCCCCATCTGGAAATGCTTCATCATGTAACTGGCACAATCATTTCAATATTAAAAACCAAGGGCTTAAACGAGCATTTAATAAAGAGCTAAATGAAAGGCAGGGTAATGCTTTAACTCCACCACCATCACCTCATAAAGTCATCTCATCAATTGATGAATGGAAAATGGTTTTATGTAATGAAAGTAAAAAACACACTTAATGGATATAAAATTGCGTGGAATGAAGTTTTCCCTGATGCATTTATAAATTACACTTCATCTCTTGCAGGGGTTGATAGCAATTCAGATAAAAAGAGAAGTACTGTCCTGAATCGTTTGAAGGCATTTAATAAAATTCGTAATCGCTGCGCTCATTTTGAACCAGTCTGGAAGTTTGGACCTTTACTCTCTGAAGATGACGGTAGTGTAATTAAACCCGCACCAGTAGATTCAATCACATGTCTTGCCAGATTGAAACTGGAGTATAAAAAATGACTGACTTATTAAAATGGTTATCTTCGGACATGTCTTCTTATTATGAAAGCACCCGTACACACCAGGAGTTAACTTTTCTAATCAGCCAGGAAGGGCTGAATAATTTCAGGGATAGTGAGCAAGTGAAGAAAATGAATCTTTCCAGAATCAGCAGTATCCATAAGGGGTCAGTTTGGATATCGAAAATTATTGTACGTTAAGGCTAAAAGTTGACCACTAAGCCCATAAGGATCTTCGGACAGTCCTCCAGAACTTAATTGCTTCGTGTTCATCAGGATTATAGCCACCACCAATGTCGCACTCGCACTGGGCAGGGTGAAATTTGCTGGTATTTGTACTGCGCGGTGATGACTTTATCCGCCATGTCGGGGGCTGCACCAGATTAACATTCCTGATGTCCGCACTATGCAGGTTCAATCCACGTTAATAAACGTATCCTATGCGACTGGCAGCAGAATGATAGGGAAAAATCTTCCGGGAATAAGAGTCGATTCTTTTTCGCCTATTTTTTCTGCTCCCAGTGACAGGTAAAATGGCACGGCATTGGGATCAGCTTCGATCACGAATCTTTTAATTCCTCTCGCTTCTGCCTCTTTCTTAACTTCGGACCATAATGCACGAGCGACGCCCTTACCCATATGATCCGGGTGAACAAATAACCACCCGCTGGTAGGCTCGCCGGAATCAATTGCAGCCCTGACCCAGAACCCAATTATCTGCTGTTCAGCTTCGGCGATGTAGGCAATTGAATCTTCAATCAACTCGGGTGTAATCGTGAGGTCGTCTTGCCAAAAATCCAGCCACTCTTTAGGGTATCCCCAGTGCGCCTTCGAAAGGAATGCTAACTTCGTGAGCTGCTCAGCATCCGAAGGACTGCAGGCACGTATGACAAATTGATTTTTCTTCATATAAAACTTCCATATAGCTTGTGTGATGCTATCAGATGCTGCGCATATCCCGCTCTCGCATGAATAAGAACTTTGGAGGACAGATTACCCTGCTCTGATCTAAAAATTTCTCAAAAACGCGCCAGGCTTCAACTGAGCCGTTAAGCCAGGCCATCGTTGTTACTGGCATTCTGGCTGCGGCCGTCAAAGAGCACGCTGTCGGTACAGTGCCAGGATACGGCAGATCTGGGAAGGGTGAATCGCCACGGATAATCTAGACACTTTCGAGCCGTTGATAATATTTGTTTTCGTATTCAGTTGGTGGCATCTGATCGCTCGAGCCATGCCGACGCTTACTGTTATAAAACATTTCGATGTAATCAAAAATATCACTGCGGGCTTCTTCCCGTGTTCCGTAGATCTTTTTCTTAATCCGTTCGCGTTTCAGTAGCTGGAAAAAGCTTTCCGCAACCGCGTTGTCGTGACAGTTACCGCGACGACTCATGCTGCCTTCCAGACCGTGTGATTTCAGGAACGATTGCCACTCATGGCTCGTGTATTGACTGCCCTGATCAGAATGAACCAGTACCTGTTTTTGAGGATTACGCCTCCACACCGCCATTAATAATGCGTTCAGGACAATCTCTTTTGTCATGCGGGGTTGCATTGACCAGCCGACAACTTTCCGGGAGAACAGGTCAACCACCACGGCCAGATACAGCCAGCCTTCGTGAGTTCGGATGTAGGTTATGTCCGTCACCCAACGCTCATCTGGTGAGTCCGGATTGAACTGCCGCTGGAGCCTGTTCGGTACCACGATGCTGGCTTCGCCTTTACGTGCCCGTGGGCTACGGTACCCAACCTGAGCTTTTATACCGGCACGCTTCATCAGCCGCCAGACCCGGTTCACTCCGCACTGCTGCCCGCTATCCCGCAGGTCCAGATGGATCTTGCGATAACCATAGACGCAGCCAGACGCAAGCCAGAACTGTTTGATCTGCCCGGTCAGCATCTGGTCTGCCTGGTGACGCTGTGAATGTGGCTGCTGAAGCCAGACATAAAATCCACTCGGATGGACGTCCAGAACCCGACAGAGCAAACGAACAGGCCAGCAACGGCGGTTGTCGCGGATAAAGGCGTACCTCAGTCGGACAGTTTTGCGAAGTACGCCGCGGCTTTTTTTAGTATGTCTCTCTCGTCGGTAACCCGCTTCAGCTCTTTCTGGAGTCGGCGGATCTCGGCCTGAGCATCTGACTGTTCTTTATTAGTGGATGAGTCCGGGCCGTACTTCTTTATCCAGGCGTAAAGACTGTGGGTGGTGATATCGAGACGTGTTGCAACGCTGGAAACAGAATGACCGCGATCAACAACCTGTTTGACTGCTTCGATTTTAAACTCTTCGGGATAACGCTTACCGCTCATGGGCACCTCTCTTTAAGCCATCTTAAATGACTCCGAGGTGTCTGTTAAAGCCGTGGCGATTCA